>Ga0102851_10000898_pt1 | contig 16099 bp, 15 predicted proteins | sample Mud3Dept3metaG_FD_79558 | JGI IMG/M metagenome (GOLD analysis project Ga0102851, IMG submission 79558) | Freshwater wetland microbial communities from Ohio, USA, analyzing the effect of biotic and abiotic controls - Mud 3 Core 4 Depth 3... | ecosystem: Environmental > Aquatic > Freshwater >... | reverse complement strand
TTCCTGAGGCTTGAAAGCATCTGCCGATACCTCCTGTAGCCTCGTATCCTACTAAATACACTATACGCCCGTGCATAATGATCCATCACTCCTTAACGTCGCATATGTATCGTAACTTTTCCACTGCAGCGAGTTGCTAATCGAGGTAATTGTGATGACGGTATCCCCTATAAGGGGCGACTTGAAATACACAGATTTGCATTATATGCTGTATAATATATAATGATATTTGATTGGGATGGTCGAAAAAGTGCTGCCAACAGGCGTAAGCACGGAATCGATTTTGAATCAGCCAAAGCGCTCTGGCTTGACGAATACAGGGTCGAGATCGAGGCCCCGCATCCTATCGAAGAGAGAATGATCCTGGTTGCGCGGCTTCAGGAAAAGCACTGGACAGCCGTATATACTGTCCGGGGAGAGTCCACCGTGAGGCTTATTTCTGTGAGACGTTCGAGAGATAAGGAGGTTGCATTATATGAAAAAGGAAAGACTGGCTAAAAGCCCAAAGGAGTTTGACAGGCGTTTCGATGCGGGCGAGGATGTCCACGATCTGATTGATATGGAAAAGGCAAAGGTGGTACGGCATGGGAAGAAAGTTCGCCTGACGATCGACGTTGCCGAGTCCCTGGTGAATGAGCTGGACGAGATACGCCAGAAGATTGGAGTTGACAGGGGTGCCTTAATAAAGGTCTGGCTGCACGAGAGGGTGACGCAGGAAAAGGCGGCGCGGAAAGCAGGCTGAAGATCATAGAGGCTCAACAGGGTGTGTGCAGGGGTCACGTCCGTATTCAAGCCTGCCTCGGAGCAGTGCTTGTGAAAAGTGTAGATCTGACCCTAGGGACCCCTAGGGACCCTGTTCAAATATCCTTATCCGTTATATAGTTTTAAGCATCCGGCGGTCTCTTAACCGGACAGCAATGATATTTCCTAATTAATCAATAACATTTAGTTGACAATTAGCTCTTCCTTTGGTAAATATTTTTCAAGAGCAAGCTTCTACCCTGGGGCACTAAGCTAAAAAACCAACTCTATGAGGAGTATTGTTTGCTTTGGTTCTATTGACGTTCTAGGGCGGTCTTGCCCAAGCCGCTCAAAGAAAGGAGGAGCCAATAGTTTTTTGAAGAAGCCTCAAGCTCTAACAAGAACAATCAAGGGGGATAACTACAATGAGAAGAAATAGGATAATTTTGACGTTAGCGGGTATTGCAGCAGCTTTTATGTTGGTTCTTTTGGTCTATGTGCCCGCGATGGCCGCTCAGAAATACATGGAAAGTGCTATATCTAAACTGGAGGATGCCAAGAGCGACCTAGACAAAGCTTCCCGCGACAAAGGTGGACACAGGGCAAAAGCCGTCAAACTCATCGATGAAGCTATCAGCGAAGTCCGGAAAGGTATCGAGTATGACAGAACTCATGTCAGTCCTGAGGAAGGGGAACGTAAGCACTCTAACAAGGTCGATCTCGATGATCTGAGAGATATGAAGGCGAGGAATCTGGATTCGGAGATGAAAGATCGCGGTTTTAGAAATAAGGGCGGTTACAAACAGGATCAATCAGCCTTTACCACTTGGTGGAATTCCTCTACAAAACAGTGCGTTTCCATTGAAACGAAGGACGGACGGGTTCACAAAATAGAGGAAATTTACGAAGGCAACTGCAAATAACATTTACTAAAGATTTCTGGCATATTGCACTGGGTATGCAGTAGAAAATGGCTGGTGCCTTGCTTTTGAGGCAGTTACTAAGGAGGATGTTATGACTAGGTTATTACTTGTTCTCCTTTCTATCCTTGTTGCAAGCACTGCCAATGTACCAGACTCAGCCGACGCCGCAGTGGTCAGGGCACTGTTGGATACGCAATGGCGCCTCGTGGAGTTTCAGTCGATGGATGACGCGACCGGGACGGTGCGCCCCGACGATCCTTCTCTTTACACGATGCGTCTCAACAGTGACGGCACCGTCACCATGCGTCTCAACTGCAATCGCGCCCAAGGCACGTGGTCAGCAAAGCCCAGCAGCGACGATTCAAGCGGTCAGTTTGAGTTTGGCCCGCTCGCGGCGACGCGTGCCCTCTGCCCGCCCCCAAGCATGGATGAGAGCATCGTGGCGCAGTCTCAGTTTATCCGTTCCTACCTGCTAAAGGAGGACAGGCTGTATCTGAGCCTTATGGCTGATGGCGGCATCTATGCGTGGGAGCCTGACACAGGCGAGTCCTCCGCTGCAAGTGTTCCCGCCGCCCCTGAGGATGGCGGACCGCGCAATTGGGAAGTCACCGGAGTCTCCAATGTGCTAAATCTCCGGGAACAGCCGTCTACAACGGCAAAAATCGTTTCAAGCTACCCTCCCGGCACGATTCTCGATAACCTCGGATGTCAGCGCGCCGATGGCAAGAGCTGGTGTGATGTTCAGCAGTTGGGCGGGGGTCCACGCGGCTATGTTGCCGCAGAGTTTCTGAAGCCGGCGATATCTCCTGACGGGAGTGCCAAAACAGGTCCTGATGATTCAGCGCTGCGCGCAGGACAAGGCAAGTTCGACGCAAACGGAGAGGTCCCCTGTGCTCAGTATGTCGGCCAGCCGATGATGCAATGCAAATTCGGCGTAGCCCGTGCCGGCGGCGGCTACGCCACGGTCGTTATCACGAAACCTGATGGCCGTACCCGTGCGATCTTCTTTCGCATGGGTAAGCCTATCGGTGCCGACACCAGCCAGGCAGATGGTTACCCTGAATTCCGCGCCGCCAAGGAAAGCGATCTGCATATGATCCGTATAGGTAACGAACGCTACGAGATTCCGGATGCAGTTGTCTTGGGCGGCTGAAGTTAATTCGCCAGGACACACTATGGAACTCCTCGCGTCACTGTTCGTCGGTAAACCGCTAAACATCCTGGTGGTAGCCGTCGTATTCTTCGTGGGATATCTGGCGCTGCGGTTCAGGGCATTGGGACTGACCCGGCATCCCCGTTTGCTGCTCATCGCAGCCACCGCTGGGGGATTTATGCGGCATGGGAGTGGCTTGTTCAAATCAAGACTCCGGAAGCGAACATCCGGGTCGACCTTCTCGTGATGTGGCCAGTTCTTGCAATTTTGTCAACGTGGGCGCTGTACCGAGTATTTCGATAGGGATGCTTGGTTGTTTATGTTCCGCAGCAGCTGCCTAACAACTGGTTACGTTAGACTGCGCTGTGTCCCGATGCTAAACCACCATGTACTCTCCTGGCTTGCTTCTGCCGCACATCAGCAGTCATCGGCGTTTCTTGTTTTTGAGAGTTCGTCGTTGCCACTCTGACCCCAATAACCCGCATGATGTTTCAATTAGTCTAGCGCGGGTTTCTACACGTAACTTTGATCGCCCACTTTGGCATCCACAATTATTTTGAAGAGAAACCTTGTCCTGTCGTAGACATGCGACAGTGACTATTACAAGGGGTACAGGGCAACTGCAAAAAACTGAAATCGTCGCGACTTTGTGTGAGGACTCTTGCTCTCAGCATTGATGATTATGAAGTGTCTTAAGCATATTATCTAATCACATTATCTAATCACAAATCAGACTGTGTCCAAAAAACATCTGTTTTGTGGTCATGCACTCCCAACTAAGATATATTCTGATTCCCCCCCCCGTTTTCAGAATAAAAAAATGATGGGTTGTATGGTCAGGGCGATCTGACGTTCGCCAACCTCTTCACGTTACCGCAAACAATACCGGATGATCCTGATGCGAAGGTGCTGCAATGCCGACGTCCGGTGCAATATGTGCTACCATTACAGCTATGGAATATGCTTTTCTGAAATCCTTGAAGGATAAATTAATCTGTTTCACGCCGGCAGGCATATGGTGAACTTTTATCAGTTCATGGTACCTCGTCTGAACGGTCAGGAGATCAGGGAACGGTTCTCGTATTACCGGTCCCTGGTGCGAAAGGGAGTTGCCGGGTTCATCGTTTTTGGCGGAGAGCTTGATACGGTCAGAGTATATATCCAGAAACTTCAGGATGTGGCGGAGATTCCCCTGATCGTCTCTTCTGATCTTGAACGGGGTCTTGGCCAGCAGCTGAAAGGCGGGACACACTTTCCCCCTGCGATGGCATTGGCGACAGCGTATAAGAACAGGCAAAGGGCTAAAGGCAAAGGGCCAAAGGAGCATACCGGTCGGGATCTCGCTTTCATACGGAAATCCTTTACAGCACTGGCGGAAGAAGCGAAGTACGCAGGCATTAATACGATTTTTGCCCCGGTGCTCGATATCAATACGAATCCGCAGAATCCGATCATAGCCGGCCGGGCATTCGGTGAGGAGCCTGGTATCGTTTCTTTACTCGGAACAGAGATGATTCGAACCCTCCAGAAGAACGGTATTGCAGCATGCGGCAAGCATTTCCCCGGCCATGGCGATACATCGATCGATTCGCATATAAAACTGCCGGTGCTGAAGCAGGACATGGCAAGGTTGAAACGCTACGAACTGAAGCCGTTCATGGCAGCGGTGGGTGCCGGGGTCAGAATGGTCATGCTCGGCCATCTGGCCGTCCCTGCGATTGATCCGTCAGGTGTCCCGGCGTCTTTTTCTGAGAAAGCCGTTCAGTTCATCCGAAGAAGCATGGGGTATGACGGCATCCTGATAACCGATGCGCTTAACATGGGCGGAATCGGGCATTTTTCAGAGCAGGAAGCGTCTCGCCGTGCGCTTGAGGCCGGCCTGGATATTCTCCTGCATCCCTCAGACCCTGACCTGTTATCCGTGCATTTGTCGAAAGCGAGTGTTTCCTGCAGTCCTGACAGGCTGCTGGGCTTCAGGAAGAGGTTGAAGCCTCGGAAGAAAGGCGCAGTGCCTTTGTTTGACCTGCACCAGACCCTCTCCATGAGGCTTACGGAGGATGCTATCTCAGTCACGGGAAAATGCAGGATCAGAGGTGTCCCGCGGATAGTCATACTCAATGACGAAGAAGAGGCGAAGGGGGGAACCTTTACACGTTCCATGGCGAAGTGCTTTCCCGGTACAAGAACGATCACGCTCAGACCAGGACCTCACCGGACAGCGATCCGCAAAGGCCCGGATGAGTTCATGATCATCGCCATATTCTCCGAGACAAAGGCATGGAAGGGCGGCGCAAGCGCATGGCTTCACAGGCAGGCAGCGATGTTGCGGCAGGACGCAGACCTGTACATCTCCTTTGGGAGCCCCTATCTGCTGGACAGCCTCGGAAAGGTCCCCTGGATATGCGCCTTCTGGGATATCGACCAGGCGCAGGAGGCCGTAACGGCCGTCCTGAAAAGGCATTGCTGCAAAGGGTAAATCTCCTCCGGACGACCCTGCTGTTCTTTCACCGCTTCCAATATTTATGGTATAGTTGGTACGTAAAATTATGAAACTGCTGTATCAAGGAACGGCGCACCTGTTCGGCGTCTCCATCCAGAGTCTGGATAGAAATAGAGATACGGTTTACCGAAGGCCCCGGGGAGGAGTGAGAATGAAAAAAAGTATTTTCTGCATAGTTGTCCTTATGCTGATGGTCTCTTTCAGCATGGCTGCCGACGATCCGCTCGATAAACTCAAGGACCAGACGCTCCAGTTCTTCAAGTCCGTATCAGGCAAGATCACCCGCGTTGAAGAGAGCACGATCACCTTCGAAATAGACTCAAAAGAATTGCTCAGGCCCGGTATGCGGCTGAATATCCTCAGGGAGGGAGAACCCTTCCGGCACCCGGTAACGCGCGAGATCCTCGGCAGGGTTGAAACGCATGCGGGAAAGGTGGAGGTGAGGGACATACAGGGCGGTCTGGTGACCGGAGCGCTCGTCGAAGGGACGGCGAAAGAGGGCGACCGCGTACGGATATCAGAGACCAAGGTAAAGATGGTCTTTGTTCAGGAGAAGAAGGTTGACTGGTATCTGGGGGATGATCTTTACCGCAAACTGAAGAACAGCGGCAGGGTCGCGATGGTCGATACCGGCCTTGAGAGCGGCGATGAAAAGAGCGTGATCGAGGAGGCGAAGAAACTCGGTGTTGATGTCGCCCTTCTTCTGACCGCGCAGGAAGCCGATAAAGGCACGCTGCTCAGAGAGCGGCTTTTCTGGGTTCCGGACGGGGCAAAGTTCCTTGATGCCGAGGTGAAAGTCGACATTGCGTTTACCAAGGACCTCAGGTTCGGGTCAGAATTCTTTGCGCCTTTGTCCGGAGAGGCGGTCTTCAGATATAGCCTGCCCTACGGAGGACGGTTCGTTGTTACCGGTGACTTTGACGGCGACGGCAAGCAGGAGATTGCCATCAGTACGGGAAAAGATATCAGAACATATCTGCCCGCAGTCGATCTTCAGCCGCTTTGGGAATTGAAGGACGTGGGGCGGGGTGAGCAGGTATGGCTGGATACCATGGATCTGAATGGAAATGGCAGGGACGAGCTTATCATTACCTTAATTGCGGGCAGAATGACAGACAACAAATCAGGCGAATCTCTCGTGAGCGATATTCAGCCCGGCGACGTTGTTTCCCTCGTCTATGAACTTTCGGGCTCGGAGTTCAGGAGGATCAGTGCGATGGGATGCTTCCTGCGCAAGGCGGGAACATCACTCATCGGTCAGATGTATTCGTCATCAGACGGCTTCAAAGACGATGTCTTTACGGTAGTCTGGAAAAACGGCTACCAACGGGGAGAAAAGGTGAAGCTCCCCCGCGGGATAACAATATACGACTATATGGAAGTTGAAGGTCCTGACAAGGAACGGTACCTCTTTACGTATGATGAAAAAGGGTACCTGAACGTCTTTAATGACAAGGGCATCCGCATCTGGCGGAGCGGCTCGGACACCGGCGGTTTTATCACGACCTTCAAGAAGCCTGCACCGGCATCCTATGTCGAGGCAGGTGAATGGTCGATAAAGGACAGGCTTCTGACAAGGGGCAAAGAGGTCCTCGTGGTGAAGCGGATCCCTGTTGTCAATATGTCCAAGGGTATCGGTTACAAGAGTTCGCTCATCAGAAGTTACTGGTGGAACGGCTTTTCCATGGACGAACGGACACTTGTCGAGAATGTGCCGGGCACGCTTCTCGACTATGCGCTTGCCGGGGATAAGGTCGTGGTTTTGGCCAGTCCGCTGTTCGGTATAAAGTTCGAGAATATCCTCAAGGGAGAGAACCCGCTCGGCGCTTCTCTTCATATCTATTCAGTCAGTGGGCGCTGATACCATGGACCTTTCCGGCCGCATGCCCTCCCACATCGGGATCATCATGGACGGCAACGGTCGATGGGCGGAGCTGAGAGGCCTTCCGCGTATCGAAGGCCACAGGAGGGGGGCTGAGCGCTCCCGCGAAGTGATCGATGTCGCGATCGAACTCGGCGTGCAGTGCCTGACGCTTTACGCGTTCTCAACGGAGAACTGGCAGCGGCCCAGGGAAGAGGTCTCGATGCTCATGAGGATCCTTGAAGTGTATCTGAGGAACGAGTTTGATAACCTCAAGAAAAAAGATGTGATGTTCCGGGCCATCGGTGAGACCTGGCGTCTGCCGGAGAACATTCAGTTGCTGATCCGGGAGACTGAAGAGAACACCGCGGGGAACAAGGGACTGAAACTTGTCGCTGCGCTCAGCTACAGCGGCAGGAACGAGATCGTCAGGGCCGTTAAGAGAGCGGTGAGTTCCGGCAAATCCCCTCTCGAACTCACCGAAGAGGAGTTTGACGCCTATCTCGATACCGTGGGCCTTCCGCACCCAGACCTGATCATCAGGACAAGCGGGGAACGCAGACTTTCCAATTTTTTGTTGTGGCAGGCAGCATACGCAGAGCTCTATTTCAGTGAAACCCTCTGGCCGGACTTCGACCGTGATGAGTTTATGCTGGCTATTCAGGACTTCCAGGGCAGGGAGCGCCGTTTCGGCAGGATATCCGTGAGGGACAATGCATCATAAACGGCTCGGGGTAGCGCTTGTTGCCATACCGGCGCTCTATCTCTATGTCATGTATCTGCCGCCGCAGTATTTCCTGTTTCTACTGGCTGTTGTGTCGACCGCTGCCCTTGCAGAGTTCTATGCGATAGCAGGTGTTGACCGTCCGGTGAAATATGCCGGACTCTTCTGGTGCGCAGTGCTGCTGACCACACATTTTTTTGCGCGCGGGGTTTTTTCAGAGCTCCTCATGCTCGCATTGCTCTCCCTGCTGACCGTACGGCTCTTCGTGAAGAGGGAGCCGTCGGGTGCCATCCGGGAAGCAGCGGCCGCGGTCTTCGGGCTTCTGTACATCCCAGCGCTTATGTCATTCCAGCTTGACATTATCAAAGCCGGGGCACCGCTCCTGGTCATGCTCTATTTTTCTGTCTGGGGTTCTGACAGCATGGCACTGTATGTCGGCAAGGCCATGGGAAAACGGAAGCTCTATATTGAGATGAGCCCGAACAAGACGGTCGCAGGGGCTGTCGGGTCGCTCATCGGTGGAATCATCGGGGCCCTGCTGATACGATTCGCGCTCACGGATTTCATGCCCGTGCTGAAGGCGGTACTGCTCGGGCTGACGGTGGGGTTCACCTCCATTATCGGAGATTTGATAGAGTCCATGTTCAAACGTGACGCCGGAGTCAAGGATTCGAGCTCCCTGGTCCCCGGCCACGGCGGCTTTCTCGACAAGATCGACAGCGTGACCTTTGCGGGCCCTGCCTTTTACTGGTGCTGCATTATGCTCAGCGTGATCTGAATAAGACAGCCCCCTGGAACGGATAAAAGACCTCTCCTTTTTGTATAATAGTAAGAATGAAACGTATTACGATCCTCGGGTCGACCGGTTCGATCGGCCGGAGCACGCTCGACGTCATCTCCAGAAACAGCTCACAATTCAAGGTGGTCGCGCTTGTCGCCGGGAGGAATATCGATCTGCTTGAAGAGCAGATCAGGGCCTTCAGGCCTGATGTCGTGGCGGTTGCCGACGAGCGGACGGCGGAAGATCTGTCGCGCCGGGTGAGCGGCGTCAGGATACTGTTTGGGCCTGAGGGCATCAATCAGGTTGCTGCTCACGAGAGCGCAGACCTCGTGATCTCCGCAATCGTCGGTTCGGCCGGTCTCCTCCCTACGATCACGGCCGTGCGTGCAGGGAAGGACATCGGCCTTGCAAACAAGGAGGCCCTTGTCATGGCGGGCAGCATCGTCATGCAGGAGGCAAAACGCAGCGGCATCAGGATCATACCCGTCGACAGCGAACATTCGGCGGTGTATCAGTGCCTCGAAGGAAGAAAGAAGGACGAGATAAAAAGGATCGTCCTCACGGCCTCCGGCGGGCCGTTTGTGGACAGGGAAAAGCACGAACTCGACGGTATTACCGCAGAGGACGCCCTCAAGCATCCGAATTGGTCCATGGGCAGAAAGATATCGATCGACTCCGCAACCCTTATGAACAAAGGGCTTGAAGTGATCGAGGCGTGCTGGCTGTTCGATGTGGAGCCTGACCGCGTGGATGTCCTGATCCACCCGCAGAGCATTGTTCATTCCATGGTCGAGTTCAGGGACAGGACGTTCCTGGCGCAGATGTCCATGCCGGACATGCGCGCCCCGATCGCCTATGCCCTTTCCTGGCCGGAACGGCTCGATACGCCGATCAATGGGCTCGAGCTCGACAGGATCGGGAACCTCACGTTTAAAAAGCCTGACCATGACGGCTTCCCCTGCCTGTCATATGCGTATGAGGCGATCCGTGCTGGCGGCACGGTCCCTGCAGTTCTGAATGCAGCGAACGAGGTGGCTGTGCATGCCTTTCTCGACAAACGGATAGGGTTCAATGACATACCCGCGGTGATCAGAAGTACGGTCAGGGAACATACGACCAAGACATCACCCACGCTCCCGGATGTGCTCAATGCGGATGAGTGGGCGCGGGAAACAACTGAAACATATATCAAGGAGAACAAAACATGATGCTATTCTATGCAGCTGTTCTGCTCGGCATACTCGTTTTTGTGCATGAGCTCGGACATTTTATTGTGGCCAAATCCCTTGGCATAAAGGTGCTAAAGTTCTCTCTCGGGTTTGGGCCGAAGGTCGTCGGGAAGAAATACGGCGAGACCGAATATCTTTTCTCGGCATTCCCGCTCGGCGGATATGTGAAGATGCTGGGAGAAGAGCCGGATGAGGAACTTGACGAGGCCGAAAAGGAGAGGGCGTATAATTATCAGCCTCTCTGGAAGCGCTTCTCGGTCGTTTTTTCTGGGCCGTTGTTCAATCTTTTCTTTGCTGCGGTCATCTTTGTCCTCATATTTCTTTCCGGGGTCCCTGTCCAGAAGCCGGATGTCGGGAAGGTCACGGAACATTCTCCCGCTGCAAGAGCGGGCCTCATGACCGGCGACAGGATCCTCGAGGTCAACGGCGCCCCGGTCCTGAGCTGGGATGAGATCGATGCCTCGGTGCGTGAGGCTATGGGCATGGCGATTTCCCTGAAGATAGGGAGGGCCGGGGAAATCCTTGATGTCTCGGTGACTCCTGAGAAGAGAGAGGGGAAAAACATCTTTGGGGAGAGCAAGGAAGCCTGGGACATCGGTATTTCGCCGCTCATTTATCCGATAGTCGGTTCGGTGATGAAAGGTACGCCGGCCGAAAAAGCAGGCATGCAGAAGGGCGACCGGATCATTGATATCGATGGGACGGAACTGAAGACGTGGCAGGACGTCACCTCGATCATTCATGAAAACCCCGGCAAGGAACTCAGGCTCAAAATACAGAGAAATGACCAGCTGATGGAACTTCTGGTCTCTCCGGAAAAAAAGACGGAAAAGACCCCTGACGGGACGGAAAAGACGATAGGGTTGATCGGCATCAGTCCTGCTCCCAATGATTTTGTACGGAAGCTCAGTCCTGTCAAGGCATTGTCTTTGGGGGTCACAAGAACATGGGACGTATCGGTGCTTACCGTTATGTCGATCGTGAAACTTATCCAGCGCATCATCCCGGCTGAAACCATAGGAGGACCGATCCTGATATTCCAGATGGCAGGCCAGCAGGCCAACCATGGCGCCATGAACTTTTTTTCCTTCATGGCAGTGATCAGCATAAATCTCGGCATACTGAACCTCCTGCCGATACCGGTGCTTGACGGCGGACATCTCCTGTTCCTCGGCATCGAAGCCCTGCGGCGGAAGCCGCTGAGCGAGAAGGTCATCATGGCCTCTCAGAGGGTAGGGCTTGCGGTTCTGCTCATGCTGATGGCGTTTGCGTTTTATAATGATATTGTGAGACTGATTACCGGAAAGACGTTCTGACCGTGCCGCACATCCTAAAGATACGGATCTACTATGAGGACACGGACTGTGGCGGTGTTGTCTACTACGCGAACTATTTGAAATACTGTGAGCGCGCCCGGACGGAATTCCTCGAGTCTCAGGGCATACGGATGCAGCAGCTGATCGAAGAGGGCATTTTCTTTGTCGTTGCCGAGGCCTCCCTCAAGTATCTCTCACCCGGCAGATATGGGGATATCCTCGCGGTCGAGACGGTTGTGGAACGTGCCGGCCCTGCGTCCATCACCTTTCATCACGAGATAAAACGGGACGCAGCGGGCGAGAAGCTCGTCGACGCGACGGTTCGGCTCGGATGCGTGAACCCGCAGATGAAACCTCTTCGCCTCAGGCAGGACATTATGGACGCGGTAAGGGCCGGGACAGACCGGCAAAAGGAATGATTCGCCCCGCGGCACTGAAAAAGCAGACATCCGCCGGCGGGGTGATAGTCAGGAACTCTGGGAGCATGTCGGAGATAGCCCTTGTCTCGGTCAAGGGAGGAAGCGCATGGTGCCTTCCCAAAGGTATTATCGATACCGGCGAAACACCCGAGATGGCCGCGGTGAGAGAGGTTCGGGAAGAGACGGGGCTGAACGGCAGGATCATCGGGGAACTGGGCGATATTTGCTATTGGTACTATATCCGGGGAGAGAACGCCAAATGCCGTAAGACGGTCACGTTCTATCTTATGGAATATGTCGACGGTGACACCCGTGACCATGATGATGAGGTGGAAAGTGCGCAGTGGTTCACGTTTGATGCTGCCCTTGAAACGGTGACCTATAAAGGAGACCGTTCGGTCATCGAGAAGGCAAAAGCCGGGCTCCGGAAGGCAGGGGCTTAGCATGGGAAAGATATGTGACAGGCAGAAGATAGGAAAGATATGTGCCGGCCTCAGGGGCGAGGGCAAGAGGATTGTGTTTACGAACGGTTGTTTTGATCTTCTCCATGCCGGGCATGTGCGCTACCTGAACAGGGCAAAGAAACTCGGCGATGTGCTCATCATCGGGCTCAACTCCGACAGGTCCGTATCAGGGTTGAAGCCGGGAAGACCGATCAATACCAAAAAGAACCGGGCAGCGGTGCTCTCAGGCCTTGCCGCAGTGGACTACATTGTCATATTCGACGAAAAGACCCCCTACAGTCTTATCAGGGTCGTGAAGCCGGACCTGCTCGTCAAGGGCGGAGACTGGAAAAAAGAAGATATCGTCGGTTCTGATATTGCGAAAGAAACCCTCAGCCTCCCCTACATCAAAGGTCTTTCGACGACCCGGATAATAGAAAAGATTTTGAAAAATTCCAGAAGGTCATGCTGATCCGTTCTCAGTATTGTGCTATGCTTTTCTGGTTTCCGAGTGCGCTGCCGGGTTATGCACTTGTTTGTCATTCCCGCCCGCCTGCCGGCAGGCAGGCTTGTCGGGAATCTTTCTGCAGGATGGCGGACCTGCCTACGGGACTGGCAGGCAAGCCGAAATGACAGCAGTGAATACCTCAATGGCTTTCAGCTATTGCTAAAGGACAGTCAAGGATACCATCGTTTGGACCTTCACGCATTTCTCAGGGAGAGGTTCCTCCCGCTTCTTCAGGGTAACGACCGGATCTATAACCTTACCGGTTCGTCCGCCGGTCTCCTGCTTGCACTGGAACCACGGCCTTTTGCCGCCATTGAGAAAGACGGACGGACTGCGGAGACGCTGAAAAGGGATATAGAACTCTACCGTACGATATTCCCCGGGGAGAGGGTCTGTTTCCTCCCTGATGCTGAAGGCCCTGAACGCTCAGGCGAGCGTGCTGCTGCTCTGCTCGGCATGCAGCCCGAGGACTCTCTTGTCATCTCTTTCCAGAACCTCAGCGCGAGGTTCTGGGACAAGGAGATGCTTGCTGAGCAGTTGATCACCATCAGGCGCGGGGAACCCCGCGAACGGGCCGGGTTTGAAGATGCCCTGGCAGGTCTTGGCTACCGGGCCGTTTCGATGGTCATGGAAAAGGGTGAATACAGCAGACGCGGATGGATCTTCGACCTGTTTCCTTCGACATCCGAATTCCCGGTAAGGGTAGAGTTCTTCGGTGATGAGATCGAATTACTCAGGATGTTTGATGTCGGGACCCAGAAGTCCGTGCAGGACATTGATGAGATTATGGTGTTCCCGGCGCAGGAGCCTGATCTGAGCTGGGGATTCGGGGATATCGCCGGTGACCGGCGGTTTTATTGCCTGTTTTCTCCTGACGATAAGGGGCTGCTTCCCGAATCGACGACATATCTCTCCCGTTTTTCCTTTGAGGCCGGCACCCTCCCTGATGAGGAACATGAGGAGATACGCCTGCAGATGCTTCAGGCAGATGCCGGACTCCTTTCCGTTCGCGGTCTCGGCATTCTTCCCGAGGAACGGAAAAGCCTTGATGAGCTGCCCCGGACAATAGCTAACCTTTCTGAAGTGAACCGGGTGATGATCATCCTGCCGTCAGCCGGACAGACTGAGCGGTTGCGGGATCTTTTCCGGGACAGGGACATCATGCTGCCTGCTGTTGAGCTGAAAGATCTGGCCTCTTTCGCAGGAAGACTTTCGGTCACCCATGGCAGGCTTTCTTCCGGTCTTTATCTTGAAGGACTCCTTGTCCTTACTGAGCGGGAGATCTTCGGAGAGCGCCACGTCTACCGCCAGCAGAAGCAGTCAAGGGTGGCAAACCTGTTAGCATCTCTTGACGACATTGTGCCCGGAGACTTTGTGGTGCACCGCGATCATGGCATCGGTAAGTTCTCCGGGATCACGAGAAGGCAGAGCGGTTCAACCGAACTGGAACTGATGCAGATTGAATACCAGGACGGACGCCTGTATATCCCGATCCAGAACATCCAGGCGCTCTCCAAATACCGGTCTGAAGAGGGTGTCGTTCCTCATATGGACAAGCTCGGCGGAAAGACCTGGGAAAAGAAGAAGGAGCGCGCCAGGAAAAAGGTCCATGAGCTCGCAGAAAAACTGGTCGCCCTCTATGCGGGCAGGAAGGTGGCACGGGGTTTCACCTTCAGCCCTGATAGCGAGCTCCACAGGGAATTCGACAGCTTCTTCCCCTATGAGGAGACCCCGGACCAGGCGGCTGCGATAGCTGATATCAAGCGGGACATGGAGTCTGACCAGCCCATGGACAGGCTTCTGTGCGGTGACGTCGGGTACGGCAAGACAGAGGTTGCCATGAGAGCGGCCTTCAAGGCAGTCTATGACAACCGGCAGGTCGCTCTGCTGGTGCCGACAACTATTCTCGCAGAGCAGCATTTCCGGAACTTCAGGGAACGCTTCTCGGGCTTTCCGGTCAGGATCGACCTGGTGAGCAGGTTCAGGTCCCGTAAAGAGATCACGGCGACGATGCATGCAACTGCATCTGCGGAGGTGGATATCCTGATCGGCACGCATGCCATCCTCTCGAAGAAGCTTGCCTTCAGCTCGCTGGGGCTGCTTATTGTTGATGAGGAGCATAAGTTCGGAGTCGGTCAGAAGGAGAGGATCAAGGAACTTGCGAAGAATATCGATGTTCTCAATATGACCGCGACGCCTATACCGCGTACGCTCCATATGGCGCTCTCGGGCATACGGCATATCAGTGTCATCGAGACGCCGCCCGAGGAGAGGCTTGCAGTAAAGACCACGATAACGGCATTCGACAACAACCTCATCAAGGACGCGATCAGCAGAGAATTGGAAAGGGACGGCCAGGTTTTTTTCGTACATAACCGTGTCAGTGACATATACCGGATGGGTCAGCACATCCAGGCGCTCGTGCCTGAGGCAAGACTCGCGATCGCTCATGGACAGATGCCGGAAAAGGAGCTTGAGAATATCATGCACCGGTTTTTTGAAGGCGATGTCGACATTCTTGTCTCAACCTCCATCATCGGCTCAGGTCTTGATATCCCGAGGGCGAACACGATTATTGTGAACAGGGCCGACAAGATGGGGCTTGCTGACCTGTACCAGCTGCGCGGCAGGGTCGGCAGGGGAAACCTGCGGGGATATGCCTTCTGCATCATCCCCGGGGAATCACTTATGAGCGATGAGGCAAAAAAGAGGCTTCAGGCATTGCAGGAGATGAGCTATCTCGGCGCGGGGTTCAGGCTCGCGCTCAGGGACCTTGAGATCCGCGGGGCCGGGAACATCTTCGGACCTGAGCAGTCAGGACATATCCATGAGATCGGTTTTGACCTGTACATCGAGATGCTTGAAAAGGCTGTTGCCGAGATGCGGGGTGAGGAGATAACTGAAGAGGTAGAGCCGGTCATTGACCTGAACATATCGGCATTCATTCCGGAGGCCTATGTTGAAGACGTTATGGTGCGTATGAGCTTCTATCGGCGCATCTCCTCCTTTAAAACTGAGAAGGATATCGGGAACTTTGCGGCAGAGTTGAGGGACAGGTTTGGTCCTCTGCCCCGGGAAGTGGAAAACCTGCTCGGTATCATGAGGCTGAAGCTGCTGGCAAAGGGTCTCCTGATCCTGAAGATCCGCAGTGCACAGGAGAGGGTAAGGGTGACCTTTTCACCGGCTACAAACGTTCAGCCCCGTCAGATATTCGATCTCCAGCACGCGCGAAAAGACCGCCTGAAGTTCTTCCCTGACGGTTTTGAGATGAACGTGAAAGGGAGCGGGGGTGACGAGATCATGAGAGACCTTTCTGCAGTTGCTGAAGAGCTGAAAAAAGGGCTGGAAGCCTCTTCTTCAGTTCTTCCCTGAGAAGGCGCGTCCAATATCCTTGCCCATCTGCCTGAACGCCTTGCCGGTTTCTTTGCCGGCTTGCGTGAATCCTTTGCCTACTGCCCTGCCGGATTTCTTGAATGCAGCTCCTGTTGCCCTGAATATCTG
>Ga0102851_10000896_pt1 | contig 16123 bp, 17 predicted proteins | sample Mud3Dept3metaG_FD_79558 | JGI IMG/M metagenome (GOLD analysis project Ga0102851, IMG submission 79558) | Freshwater wetland microbial communities from Ohio, USA, analyzing the effect of biotic and abiotic controls - Mud 3 Core 4 Depth 3... | ecosystem: Environmental > Aquatic > Freshwater >... | reverse complement strand
GTGATCCCCGCCACCGTGGTCCTCTTCGCGGCCCTGCGGCTTGGCGCGACGTCCGCCCGTCTGGTAAAATACGCGACCTCCGGCGAGGTCAGCCGGGATTTCGACCAGGTGGTCGGGTACGCCGGCCTCGCCGTCTGCTAAAAGGGAATCCATTGTCCGACATCGTTACCCGATTCGCCCCCAGCCCCACGGGGTACCTCCACATCGGCGGGGCCCGGACCGCTCTCTTCAACTGGCTCTACTCTCGAAACCAGGGCGGGAAGTTCATCCTCCGGATCGAGGACACGGACCAGGAACGGTCCACGCCGCAAGCCGTGGAGGCCATCCTGGAGGGGATGCGGTGGCTCGGCATCACCTGGGACGAGGGACCGTACTACCAGATGGAACGGGTGGAGCTGTACCGGAGGGAGGCGGAGCGCCTCATCGGGGAAGGGAAAGCGTACCGGTGCGTCTGCACGAAGGAGGAGCTGGACGCCCGACGCGAGGCGATGAAGGCGCACGGGGAGAAGCCGCGGTACGACGGGCGTTGCCGGGACCTTTCCCCGGGGGAGACGGCAGGGAAACCGCACGTCGTGCGGATACGGACCCCGCTGTCAGGGCAGACGGTGGTGAGGGACCTGCTCCGCGGCGACGTGGTGTTCGAGAACGCCGAACTGGACGACCTCGTGCTCGCCCGCACGGACGGATCGCCGACGTACAACTTCGTCGTGGTCGTGGACGACGCGTCGATGGGGATCACGCACGTCCTCCGCGGGGACGACCACTTGAACAACACGCCGAAGCAGATCCTCCTGTACGAGGCGCTCGGGTATCCCCTTCCGCGGTTCGGCCACTTCCCCCTGATCCATGGGATGGAGGGGGGCAAGCTCTCGAAACGGCACGACGACGTGTCCGTCACGGCGTACCGGGAGAAAGGATTCCTCCCGGAGGCGATGGTGAACTACCTCGTGCGCCTCGGATGGGGCCACGGGGACCAGGAGGTCTTCTCCGTCGCGGAGATGCAGGCGCTCTTCTCCCTGGAGCACGTGGGGAAGTCGCCGTCGAAGTTCAACCTGGACCGGCTCCTCAACCTGAACGCCCACTACATCAAGGTCTCGGACCCGGAACGGATCGCGGAACTCCTGATCCCGTTCCTTTCGAGGCGCGGGATCGCCGCGGAACCATCCCCGTGGCTCACCGCTGCCGTCCGGACGCTGCAGGAACGCGCAAAGACGCTCGAGGAAATGGCGGATTCGGCGGAATATTACTTCCGCGTGAGGCCGGCCGATCCGAAGGCGGCGGCGAAATTTCTCACCCCGGAGATCACACCGGCGCTCGTGGAGATCGCACGGGAGTTCGCCGCTCTGGAGCCGTTTACCCCTTCCGCCATGGAAGAGTGCCTGAAGGGAATGGTCGAGCGGCGGGGAGGGAACCTGAAGATCCACCAGCCGATCCGGGTCGCGCTCACCGGCGGGACCGCGTCGCCGGGGCTGTTCGAGGTGATGGAGGTCCTCGGGCGCGACGAGGTGGTGCGCCGTCTCAAGGCCGCCGCGGGGCGCATTGGCTCTTGACGGGGGGACGCGCCCTCGGTTACTTTGTCTGTTCCGTTGAGGAGTGGTGAAACGGCATCACACCTGGCTCTGGACCAGGCTTTCCAGGTTCGAATCCTGGCTCCTCAGCCAAACCGGTCCCATCGTCTAGTGGCCCAGGACACCGCCCTCTCACGGCGAAAACGCGGGTTCGAACCCCGCTGGGACCGCCAAGTAAACAAAGGGGATTTCGGATTTTCCCGGAGTCCCCTTCTCTTTTAACCTGCCATTCCCCACGTTATTCCCCACATGGATTTCCTGACCGCTCCCCACTCGTCGCGTCCTGCGCCATCCTCGCTCGCGTGGAGAGGACTTTTCGTTTAGGACGAATTTTTCCCCTCGCTCGCTGGGGGGTATATATTGAAATTGGTACCCAACCAAACACCCAAGAATTGGGGGGTATGCCATGGCATTTTCACTCAGCTGTGACGACATTTCGAGGAAGTGTGAGTTCAAAGTCTACGGCGAGACTAAGGAAGAAGTATTGTTGGATTTCGAAGAGCATATAAAAACATTCCATGGTATTTCTGGGCTTTCCATAAACGTCATTAATCAATTCTTGCAGTTCGTCCGCGAGGAAAAACCGGCGTAATAAGTTACCCCAGCCAGGAAACGCCTTCTGCTCTCGCCCAGGACGCCGTGGGGCGGCCTACAGCGCACGATCTTCCCCCCCACCCCGTACCATTCCCCTCTACCGGCGGGAGGAAACCCCCTGGCCCGCAGGGATCGCAGGGGGGAGGGAGTGCCGACCGCTCGAAGCCGGGAGAATCCTCCCGCCGATGGCCGCAGCCCGGAGCGTATTCCTTCATGGCCGAAAAATCCCGGTCCGCGTCCCTCTTCAAATCCCGGCACGCTCCTCCTCCGTGATGCCTCGTCCCTCGTCCGGAAGGAATCCCGCCTCCCGCATTTCTAGGGCGCATTCGTACAATGTTTTGTTTTCCTTACATATTTGTCGCTCCAAGCGCGGGATAGTGGGCCGATTCTGTAGATATTCCAATGGAACTGCCACGGTGCGAAATTTGGGATATAATTCCCATTTGGAGAACAGGTCAGGAACCCAACCTGCTGATATGGGGGGGGATCGCATGCTCCTATTTTTTATTTCGCTTACAGGACTGATTGTGGGTGTTATTGCCGCCGGAAAATCCACCACTGTCATCACCGAATCGGAGGCATTGATACTCACTGGAATATCGTTGATTGGCGTTGCAATTTATTTGCGACGTAGGAAGGGTATGCGGGGTTGATTGCTGCGACGACCCTTCCTGTAACATCGTGTGGGAATAACACACGAGGATCGTTTATTGGGCATGATCTCCCAGTTCTCCGTCCCGTACCATGTTGAGCTTGCACCGCAAACACTCGCCGCTCCGGTGATCGACTACCGCCGCCCTGGCCCCGCACTTAGAACACGTCGGCCAGGAGTCCTGCGTCACCTCGATCCGGGCGTACCACCCGCGGTGGCTACCGAAGCCGACTGATCTTCTTCTTCCGCCCCTTGGTCCGCATGGAAAGCCCTTCCTCACGGTATAGCCGCCAGACCAGCTTATGATTGACCTTCCATCCTTCCCGGCGAAGCAAAACGTGCAATCGTCGGTATCCGTATCGAATTCGAACCGCCGCGAGGTCCCGCAAACGCATCCGCAGTTCGTTCCACGTCCTCTTCCGGCTCCGGTAATACGCCGTAGGCCTCGGGATCTGAATCAGCCGGCACGCACGCCTCATGGTGAGCTTGTACGCGGTCCGAAGATCCTGAACCAGGGACCGCTTGCGTGCCGGCCTTACACCTTTTTTTGCAACACCTCCTGGAGAATGTGTTTGTCCAGTGCCAGGTCCGCTACCAGCTTCTTCAGCTTGCGGTTCTCCTCCCCGAGCTGCCGCAACCGCCGTAGCTCCGCCACCCCCATGCCTTCGTACTTACGCTTCCAACGGTAAAACGATTGCTCGGACACCCCCATCTTCCGGCACACCTCCGTAACCGGGGTGCCTCCTTCCGCCTGGCGCAAGGCGAAGGCGATCTGCTCCTCCGTGAACCGCTTCTTCATCTCGACCTCCTCAGGGTTCGGGACGGGAAAAGTTAGCCGGAAGTATAACCCTGGAAGTGTCTAAGAAATGGGGAGAAGGTCAATATTGTTCGTAGAACACTAAGCCGAACAGCGTTCTCCTCTCGTGATTACGGTACTTCGAACCCATGTAGCAGTATGCACACCCACCCGTGGTATTTCGATATTGTGACCTCCTCTTTCAATATCGTACCTTCTCGGATCGACTCTACCTGCCCCGCGGGAGTACCGCTCCTCGCCCCATGGAAATCCCTTTCTGAACCGGATCGTTGGTAAAAGTCTCCTGCTATCCCTGTTTGGTGCAATTGTTGCTAATAAAATTACACCCACCAATATTCATCCATGGAAGACCAAGGGGTGCATCCGATGCGGCGACTGGCATTTTGGCATGTTCTGCTCCTTTCCTTTGTCGCGACAGGACTTCTTGCCTCCGGTTGCGGTGGCAGCGGTGGTGGATCCGTCGAGGGGGGTACACCTAGCGTTCCCCCTGCGAACGTTCCCCCTGCAGGCCCCGTCACGATTCTGACCTGGGAACCCCCTGCCAAATTTGCGGACAATACACCTATAGATCCGTATCGGGATATCGACCATTACGAGGTGTACGCCCGTGAAGATACGAATTTCACCAATTCCGATCTTCCGGTGATGGTCATCCCCGCCTTGACCAGCATCGATTCCACCCACGCGCAGTCAACCGGGGACATTAAAAACGGGAGGAAACCGCTTTCGGAGTTCACCCTGGAATATTTGAATCCGCACGTCTCCAAGGCAACCCCGCAATATGTGTCCCTGAAGGTGGTGGGAGTCGACGGGCAGAAGTCCGCTTTCACGCACCCGATCGCCTGGTACAGGATGTAAGGTGAGGACGGTCATAATGAAGAAATCCCTTGTGGTCCTCCTTGCTTGTCTCGCATCGGCTCTGGCGCTGCCCAGTCTGTCGAAGGCGGAAACCCGGACCATCAACTGGGGTGCCGTAACGACCTACGCTGATGGCACTCCGATAGAGTCAAACCGGTCCGTCACATACAACTTCTATTGGACTTCGGACGCGGGGTTGAGCGCTGGTTCACTCCGCCCCCTGTTAACGTCCGTGGGCCAAACCACCGGCACCTTCGACCCGGATCTTGTCGGGATGTCTCGCGGCACGACGGTCCATATAACGGGAGAGACGGTAGTGAGTACGGGGGAGAAGTCGCCGCTTTCACCTGCGTACCCGTGGGCCGTTCCTCTCTTGAACGAACTGCCCCTCTTGAGCGAACTGTTCATCGGGTGCCCGTCATCGCTGAACGAAGGCGAGAGCGGGGTATGCACCGCGACAGCGTCATGGAGCGACGGGTCGATGACCACGGTATCGCCTGCGTGGAGCGAGGGATCCGCGTATGCCTCGATTGGCGTGGACGGCGTACTGACCACGACGGCGGTGTCGGGAGATCAGTCGGTGATGGTGACGGCGGACTACACGTCCGCGGGGGTAACGCGGACGGCATCCGCTACGGTGATGATCGCGGACCTTTCAGTCATTACGATCATGGAACCGAAAAACGTCAAGCTGGCTGGCCCACTGGCGGAATCTCCCTCGAAACCATTCCGCCTCTCGTGGGATCCCGTGGCGAGCTACACCAACGGGACGCCGATCCCCGGGGGCACCATTATCGATTACTCGGCATATTGGACAACCGATTCCACCCTTTCGGAGAGCAGTCTGAAGCCACTAGCTTCCTCGACCCTCTCCACTTCCGTGGACTTCGATCCGACTGCGGAAGGGATGAACCGCAACCAGCGCGTGTACTTCACAATCCGGGCGAAGGACCCCGGAGGGAAGATATCCAGCCTTTCCGCTTCCGTGCCGTGGAGGGTTTCCAACTCCGGGCCGTCTGCCCCAATGAAAGTCAGGATCAAAAAGTAAGGGTTAAAGATATACTGCCTCTGGCCGAACACCGGGGGCGAACGTAATCCCTTACGGTTCGGCACTACAAGGACCCGCCGACTCCTTCCATGTCTTCCTCGGGGAAGGGATCCACTTCCCGCTGCCGGGCCTCGGATTTCGCCGCCACCTTGCACCGTAGGCACTCGCCGCTCGGGTGGTCCACGACGGACACCTTCAAGCCGCACCGGGAGCACGCTGGCCCTCCCGTGGAATCGGCGGCCGGGATGTTGGAAGGATCCCGATATTGTAGGGGGGGAATTCCATTTCCTTCGTGCCGCAGATTTACCGCTGCCGCGCGAGTCAATTCTCCTACGCCGCTTTCTCCTCCCTGATGATCTTCCTTATTTTTCCCTGGAAGTCTATTGGAATATAACCCATGCTTCTAGGAAGCGGCTCGGTAGTTATCACCCCGACAGTATTCCTTCTTCCATTCCCCTCTGAACGAACTTCTCCAACTCCTCAATGAATCGTTGCGCCGAACCGAACTGGTCTTCAGAGTATCGTTGCGCCGAACCGTTCCGGTCTTCAGATCCGTTCCAGTCAGCGAACCGATGCCGAATCGGGGACTGACTGCCATGCCTCAATACTTCATACCCGGCGATGGTCTCGTCATACCATTGTTTCCTGCCCTTCGACCTTGATTCCTCCAGAGCATATTGGATTACAGACCGGCCCGCAGCCAGGAACGCGCTCATGTAATATCGGAACGCTTCAAGGTCGTTTACCGACTCTTCCATCCTCGTCAAGAAGAACTTGGCCTCACCAATTTTGTATCGCTCGTTCATATCCCTCTCCCTGCCCCTCCTTTGGAAATTACGCCTTGAGATATATTAAAACCGGTAGCCGATGTTGGCGGTCCCGGTGATTCCATCAACCTTCATATCCAGACCATCGAAGGAAGGCTCTAACCATAAATATTTTCCTTCCAGTCCGAGAAAGATTTCCTTCGTGATGTTGAAATTGGCGCCCAAGCCGAGGAAGAACCCGAATGCCGTGTCACTTTCAGAAGCCGATGCGCCACCAAACCCCGATAAATTTGCGGACACTTCCAACTCGGTGAAATACGCTCCGATTCCGGCCATGGCGTACGGTTCGAATTTCCCCATGGGAAGCAAGCCCCTCACTCCGAGTGTGACGGGAATGATCGTCATGTCGACATCGGCGCTAAAAGTTCCGCTTATGTCAGTGAATGACATCGATTTGTTGGGTTTTGTGTATCCAACACCCAGTTCGAGCGCGATATTCTTGTGGAAGTAGTGACCTAAGGCAAGTTCTCCGTTGAAAGCGCTATCCATATCCAAATCCCCACCGCCATCCTTTATTTCAGTCGTCTGCGGTATGTAGATGCCGAATTTTAAGGCGACGTATTCATATAGTGATTTTTCAGGGGCTTTAGGTGCTACTGTAATATGTGAAATATCCTTGCCCGGTTGAGTTGATTCATTTGGTGCTTTCCACCAATCCGGTGCGGCCCACGCATTTGTTGTAATAGAATACAAAACGATTATATTGATTAACATTCTAAGAATTTTGCAAATCATATAATCCCTCCTATAATCTTATTATTACGATTTTTCCCCCCTTCAGAAATGCCTCTTGTTCCCAACACCGGAATTTGTACGCCACGTCTCCTTATGCGGGCTTATTGGTGTATCGGCAAAAGGCATATTAAATATTTAATATATTTATGTCCTCCCATTCCTCTCCCCCATAGTGTCCCCCACTCGTTTGATGGAAAATTGGGAAAGTGTGGAGGGAAGCCCCGTCAGGGACAGCAGAGTACGCACGGGACTTCGCCCCCCCTGTCCCGGTGAGAAGGAAGCGCAACGTTCCGAGACAACATAACGGGTCAGCATGCCCCACCCGCACTGGAGAGGCGACTTCTCCAAGGGCGTCGTGGTGAACGATTACTGGCTGAAGCCCCCACCATAGAACCAGAACGGCCCTCCTCCCGACGATCCTCTCGTGACCAACCTGCCTGTAGTTGTGCCCGTTACATGCTGAAAACACCACTTCTCGGCAAACATTTTCCCAACCAAGTACTTCCTATTCATCGAATGTAATTACTGACGGTATTATTTCTTTTGATATCAGCAGAATACGGCCAAGCCAAACAACGGCGCTAAATTTGCTTATATATTTCAGGCGGTGCATTTCTGGGCGTTGGTGCAGGCCATGAAAACAATAATTGGTGTTCTCCTTATCGGCCTTTTGATAAGCGTTTCTACTGGGGCTTATCAACCATCATTTACATATTTATCAGGCTTTGACTCAACTACACTCGTAAACGTGGTAGATGACGCAATCAATTACTGCGGGAAATCCGTTGAAAGCCTCATTGCCTTTTATCAGGACTTTACAGAATCAAGCAAGATCGTGTACTTTTTCAAATCCTACCTGCCGCCGGACCAGAATCCTGGCACGATAGCACTGCTGGGTTGTGGATTGGTGGGATTGTGGGGGTACGGCAGGGTGCGGAGGTCCAGAAGGAAATAACCAACTCAAGGAGGGTTGAAGATGAGCGGCTATATCGTCTATCGTCTAGATTACGTGAACAAGAAGAAGGTGCCCATAGGGAAGCTGGTTGAGCGTCGGTAGGAAAAGTGCGGAAGACATGAAGATAAAATATTGTGCCGGGCGCATCAACTCTACGCATATTCGCCAATTGACAAATTGTTCATAACCGTCAGTCCCGAATAATGGCAGGCCTGTTTGGCTACAGCAGGCGGCGGATGAAGAAGTAGTACACGACAGATAGCGTGACGAGAGGGCGGGTTACCCCGCCCTGATCGTTTCGGCCACCCCTCCGTGTATGCAGAGCGTAGAGCCGCCGTTCGACTTATAATCCCGAAGATGACTGGATCTCCGTGCCCGACCGTTTGCCGCCATTCGGGGAAGACGTGCTGGTGTGTTCTTGGCTGAACAAGACTTATGTCTTGGCATACGTCTCCCCGCGTGACGGTAAATGGTACCTCTCCTTCGGCAGCACGCGGTCCCTGAACATCACCCACTGGTGCCCCTGCCGGAGCTGCCGCAGCGGAGCGTGGTGGTCTGACGGCCCCTGTACTTCTTTAGTACCTCTCGGCAACTATTTTCTCAGTTAGACACTTCTCTTCCCCTGGAAGTGACTACTCGCAGACGGTTCGTATTTCGTATCGAGCGTTTACGCTAACACCATTCAACGGTACGAATAATGCATTTAATTACAGCGGAATTATTGTTTGGTTGCAGGAAGGGGGAAGTCATGAAGAGGTTATTTGTACCAGGAATTATTTTCTTAAGCATATATGTGTTTCCCATCCCAGCATGGTCTCTCGCGATTAACGACGTGGGAAGTATTGATCAATTAATTTATCAAGCTAACCTCTGTAATAGCGGCGATGCAACTGAACTCGCATGGATAAGAAACGCACTCGGTGATCAGACTTTGACAATGAATAAGTTCGACGTAACTGAACATGATTGGGAAAATATTAGTGGTATGCCAAGTGTTTTTGCGCTTAGTTTAGATGATTCGCCGGCATATTTCTTTGTTAAGACGGGGGCTAATACAGGAAATACGAATGACCTCTTCCTGTTCCGCAACATATCCTATTTAAATTATGGTGTGATTGATCTTATAGCGATGGGGTTCACCGGTAGAGCTGTTACAAATATAGGGAAGATCAGTCACGTCGGTGTTGTTCCCGAACCCTCCACGTTGCTCCTGCTGGGAGTTGGACTGGTTGGGCTGGTCGGGTACGGGAGGAAGCGGTTTAAAAAATAGTCGCCTACACGGGCAGCGCAATGGTGGTGTAAACATGAATGTCTACACTGTCTATCGTGCAGAGTACCGGACCAATAAGACTGTACGAATCGGGAAGGTAGTGGATCAACGGAGGGCAGAGCGGAATAACAACGCTGCAGATATGTTGCGAGTGGCTCAAAAGTTATACGCAGCGTCGTCGATTGATTCACACATATTCATCATTAGGGAAAGTTCCCGCCTAAGGTTTTTATTAGAGTGATATTGCTAGGAGTGATTACAGTCCCCCTGATCGTCTGTCTTATTCAGCCGGTATCAACAGTCGATGCTGCCAATCTCGGTTTTGTGGACATATACGAAGGGGGTCGGATCGGTAAAGCCTTTACCAACACCGAGACCGTGACGCGTATCCCTTCATTACGCGTCTGCGATACGAAACATCCAGGCAAGTCACCTTCGAATAATCCCGCCCGAACAGGGTCCCAGGCCGCGCCTGCGAAACCAGCGTCCGGTGAAACCATGAGGTTCACGCGCTTGTCCGTCAAGGATCCGGGGGCCAACAACATCGAGGCCATCAGTTTTCTCATCCCTGCAGGGTGGAAAACCGAGGGCGGTATCCAGTGGTTATCCGACCACCTCGTTCTGGCCAATCTGCTCATGAAGATAACCGATCCCAAGACGGGCGCTGCCATCGAGTTCCTTCCGGGCCAATATTACGGTTGGAGTTATCATCCAGCGATGGCGAAACCGCAGGGAGGGGTCTACATGGGCGTCATCCAGTGGCCCCCGATACAGGACCCAGCGGAGTTCATCCAAACCATGTACGGACCCGGCCCTCTAAATCGTTTGCAGGGCGCCCGAGTACTCAAGACGGAGGATTTCCCGAAGGTCGCCGCCGAGTTGTCGAAGTTTCATGGCAGCCAGGCGAGGTACACCCGCGTACGATACGAATACCAGGACGGCAGCGAGATGTGGGAGGAGGACGTCTACGTCACCCTCGTCCATTCGCCGTCGCAGACGGGAGCATTCTGGTCCGGGATTGCGTATTCGTTCCGCGCTCATCGGGGGCAACTCGATCGATTAACACCCGTCATGAACACCACGATCAATACACAGCGTCGGAGCCCGGAATGGTTCGGTTATTACATGTACGTCAGGAAACTGTTTGTGGATCGGAATATCCAGGGCGTTCACAATGCAGGCATCCTCAGCGAAGCAATCAGTCGCAATAGCGCGGAGATTCAGAAGATGTTCGAAGACTCTTACCGACAGGCGAACCAATCGCAGGACCGCATCAGCCGGAGCTACAGCGATTATATCCGCGGCGTGGAGACTTACCGGAACCCTTATGAGGACCGGCCGATCCAGCTCCCCTCCGGTTACGACGGCGTATGGGTAAACCGCTCCGGGGAATATCTATTATCGAACCACTCTGGATTCAATCCGAACGAGGGCTCAACCACCGAGTGGCGGCGCATGGAAAGGAGTCCGTAGCCGGTCTTTAGTCAGTCCCCCATGATCGGTCCGCATATAGCCTTGATGATGAACAAAATTAAGGGTCGACCTATCCCGTCCGCCCCTCGCGGCTATTCACTCATAACAATACTCATAACACCGACGGAATAATCATAATCGATGATTCCCGGTTAGCGTAAAGCGTTATTTTAAGTTATTAATTAATACTTTCGCGAGGGTGCTTCTTTTGGGGGATGCGCGAGGCAATTTTCTTCATCATGTGGTATGTCCAACCCTTCCCTTAAATATGATGAAGACATGAACTGGCTCCCCCTGACCGACCGCCTGCACCGACGGAGTTCACGGTTGGTGCGATCCGGCATCCCGAGCTAACGCCTTCTCGATAAGCGCACGCGGAGTGTAACGGTTTATCAGGACTGCCCGCGTATTCCCGCACTGGCAGTGCCATAGAACCGCCTTGCACAAGTGAGTCCCGATCGGATCGACTGATTCCAGGTTGTCTACCCGTCCGCATATGTGGCAGGGGATTGACTTGGAACCACTGCGGCCTGCAGCGATAGCGGAGAATACCATCGCCGCGCCGACGAGACCGAGACCGAGCACCAGCCGGTCGCGCACCGTGCGTTCTCCCTATTCCTGAAGTCCGAAGATGTACCGCCCGGGCAGTTCGCGCCGCTTGCAGATCGACAGCCTCCCCATCATCCTGTTCCTCATCGGTACCATCTCACGGATTCGAATTACCGCGTTCGCGAGCAGGGTATCTTCCGGGTGTTCACGATCTGTCAATAGCCAGGAGTAAACCATCGTCTAATGGTCGCCGTGGAACTGCGCCGTTCACTCGTTGGCGGTCGGATTGGTACCTTGCGGGGAGTACCAAACAAACGGTTTCTTCTTTGCATCCGTCGCGGTACCCCATAGTATAGGCATCGACATGGGAATCGCCTTTTCCGCCTGTGGCTTCTTCTTGAAGACGATAATGCTCGCGGATGGATTCTCCCGTTCTTTGCCGAATACGGAAATGAACCCCCTCACCGTATCCCCGCCAGTATTCCGCCTCTCGTTTATCCATGGTCTCCCCCTTGTCCCAAGCGAAAAACAGGGCTGTACGTCTATATCGGTATATGCGGGTTGAATCTTCAGCGGGCAGCCTGAAATGAACGTGGCCGGCATCCCCAAGTTACGAAATCTAAATCATCAGATTCCACACCGAACTGCCGTATAATCCCGTTTGGCATGAAGGGAGGGAAATATGCAAACGCGTAAATATTTTGTCTTCATGATCGCCGTTCTCCTCGGCGCGTTGACCTTGAACGGTTGCGATCTGGGCTCGCTTGCGCTGGACGAGACGAACCTCGAGAAATTGGCGATCTATTACTACCGCCCCGGTCAAAAGAAACCCCTCTCAAGCGAGAAGGTTTACAGATATTTTTCGGAAAAAACCAAAGCGCAAATTTCCAGGGACGAATGGGTGAAGATGCGCAGCGGTATTGACAATAATTACGCCACCACAGTTACGTTGCTGGGGGACAAGGAAGCGTCCGGTAACAAGTATGCGATAGTCTCCGTAACTCACCAACTTCCAGAAAAGGATGGGAAGACATACAAAAGAACAATTGCTACCACATGGATTCTCGAATCCGGCAAATGGCGGCGGTTATGGCTGCCGAAGACAAAGGAGGAGCTAACCAAAGCCTTACAGGCAGACGACAAGGCAGCGATGCAAGTGAAAGCCGAGAAATGGCTCTCGATCGACCCGTTCTCGGTGGAAGCATACGCAGCACTCGGGACCGCCATTGACCGCGCTGCCGGTCACCCCTTCAAGCGGGGCGACCGGTCATTGAGTGACATCGTCCAGGCCATGCTGGCCATTGATCCGGAAGATACTTCGGTCCTATATTGCGCGGCGATTTGGTCGGACTCGCCGGCGAACGCGAAACACTTCTTGAAGAAGATGGAAGGAACAAAATCCTATTCCACGGCTGCCTTCAGTATTGCGGTGAAGATAAACGACCCGAAAACACGGCTTCAGTTTTTGGAAGGAATGGAGATCCCGGGGGAACTGGTCCTCCTTAAGATGGAAGCACTGTCAAAGCTGGGAAGATTGGACGAATTCCGGAAAATCGCAGCGGACGAAGGAGAGTTTGACAAGCTCAAACTCGTTCTTGATGGCCAGGACGCAGGTGCCGCAGCCGTCTGGGCCGGGAAGTTAGGCACGATGTTCCACAAAGCAAAGGATGACGATACCGCACGAAAGTGGCTCGAATACGGCAATACGCGCGTTCCGAACAGGCCGACGGATAAAGCTCGTGCAAGGCGTTTGGACCGCCCGGGCAAGTAAAGATGCAGAGATATAAATTTGCACAAAATGGAACGATAGGGCGGGGCAACCCGCCCTTTTCTTATGCGGGATGGTCTACGGACTCGCCTACCCTCTGACGCCTCCTTGGTTATGCGCCGCCGCTCCGGCAAATCGCCCACTGGATGCCCCTGCCGGAGTTGCCGCAGGGTGGGACTGTGAACGCCGGATCCCTGTCATTGCATGCAGGAATAAGCGGAGACGGATACCGCGGTCCCATTTTTGAATTTGATAGCTACAGACCAACACGGGACTCCACTCTCCTCGTCAACAACAGTCCAGCGAAACCCCCAATCTGCCCGAACGCCTTTTCCATATCTCCATAGGCCGCCTTCATCATCCTCGTGTACTGCCAGAGAGTTGGGTGATCCCAAAATTGCGCGAACTTCCTTCTTGGATTTTCCGTTGATGAGGCTGGTAAATTCTTTCCTCCCGTAGTTTGGCTCCGGATATGCGTATGGAACGATGAAAGACGAGAGGACAAGAAACAGGATCACGGCGGCGGAAGTTTTTTGCATATGCCACCTCACTGACGAGGATTGAACTACCCCTGAGTGTATAACGTGGATGGGGGTGCTTCAATGGAGATCAGGGGGGCAGGTCGCCACCGGCGGCCCCCATCCCGGGGTCGTTATTCACGCCTGGGATCGGGGATGCGCCAGGGACCTGGCGGGGACAGGGTTCCTACATGGTACCGGCGGGCGTGTCAGCTCCGCAACGGGAGGTCTTCGGGGGCGCTATTTTGGATTCGACTCCGTGAAAAACACGTCTGTAACGATGCCATCGGGACCGATCGAGACGATCAACATTTTTCGGGTCATCCGTACCGACCCGGGAACGAACAACCTTCGTGTTACACCACTGAACAAATACACCAGGGCGGTGTCGTCCTTGCGTAGGATCATCGGGTAGATGCACCCCCCTCCCGGCTTGCCGAACAGCTCGAGCACGCGCTCGCGCGACGTCCCGCCCATCTTGATCTGCCCAATCTTGGTCTCATCGAAGTCAGTCGAGTCCTCAGCGAACGAGCTTGAGTACTCGTAGCCGACGAGGACGTTGTCCAGGAAGTGGAAACTTGTTTCCCACTCCGGAACGGCGCCAACGAAAGGTGTTGCGACCGCGTTGGAATAACTCGCTGTCTTGATGGTTGCGCCGTTGTGGATCGAGATGCCTATCCGGAGCGGCTCCCCGAATTCCTGCAGAACCTCTTGGTAGGTGGTGGTGCCGAGACGCAGGGAGTCACTCCCCGGGCGGACGAAATCGCGCCCGCCGGCGCAGCCCGTCAGCAGGAGCGCAAGGAAGACAACCGGCGCCACTTTCGTGGCCTGGGACTCCTGTGATAGCACGAAAAGCAGTATATATCATTACGCGGGATGACAGGATTGATTGCGTTGAAAAAGAGAAAGGGGACGGTCACGGATGAATCGTCAGGATCATTTTTCAAGCGATAGGGCGGGTTGCCCCGCACTTTCGGCAAACATTACCCCGATAAGGCGAATGTCCTCGACCGATACAATTTTTCAATAAATGCCTGGACGCTAGTCGATCTGCCGTTCCTTTTTCGGCTTCCACTCCCGTGCCAGGCGTTGCGCCTCTGCGATCTGTTCGGGTGCGATCGAGTAGGCAACCGCGTCCCGGTTACTCGCTGCCTGGTTCCGTTTCTCCGTCTCGGACGCGGGAAGACGCGATAGCGCGATGCTGAACCACATGTACGCCTGGACGTAATCCCTCGGGACTCCTTCTCCGTTGACGTACATGACGCCGAGATTGTACGGGGCGAGGGTGTTCCCCTGTTCGGCAGCCTCCCGGTACCACTTCGCCGCCTCGGCGGGGTCCGCCGGAACGCCCCGGCCACCGAAATACAATCCGCCGAGGTTGTACATGGCGACGTCGTCCCCCTGTTCGGCAGCCTTCCTGTACCAACCCGCCGCTTCACCATAATCCGGCGCTACCCCGAGACCTTTCTCGCAAAGGAAACCCAGGTTCCGCTGTGCCCTGGGATCCCCTTGTTCCGCGGCCTTCCGGTACCAAAACGACGCTTCGGCGTAATCCTGCGGCACGGCTTTCCCTTGCTGGTAAAAGAGGCCGAGCGCGTACTGGGCTTTCACGTCGCCCTCCTCTGCCAGCGTTTTGGAAATTCGAAACGCCGTGGCAAAGTCGCCCTTTTTATAGGCAGCATCGGCTTCGGCGAGCGGGTCCGCATGCGCCGGACCGGGGAACCGAACGGCGAGGAGGAAAACGATGAAGGCCAGGGCGGCTATGGGTCTATGCATGTTGCACCTCACAAAAGCGGTTTAAACTACCCGTAATATCGAGCAAATATTATACCCGGCGGTCGACGTCATATTGCATTTCACGCCTGCCCCAGCTTCCGCCGGATCAGCTCCTGTACCGCCTTCGGGTCGGCTTTCCCCCCGGTGGCCTTCATCACCTGGCCGGTGAAAAGACCCAGCAGGCTGGTCTTCCCCGCGCGAAAAGCCTCCACTTTGTCCGGCATGGCGGCCAGGGCCGCGTCGACCGCGACCGAAAGATCGGAAGCGGAAAGGGTCTGATCCAGGCCCAGCTTCCGGACGATCTCCCGTGGTTTCCCGCCCCCGGCCATCATCCCCTCGAACACCGTCCGGGCCGCCGTGTTGGAGATTCCCCCCTCGTCCACCATGCGGACCAGGCCGGCGAGGTCCCCGGGGGAAAACGGCAGATCCCCGAAGGCGCGACCCTTGAGCTCCCGCAGGACGTCGTTGGCCACCCAGTTGGCGAGGACCTTTGCGTTCGGGTGGACCGCCACGGCGGCGTCGAAGAAATCGGCAACCACCGGGTCCCCCGTCAGCACGTCCGCCACTTCGGGGCCAAGCCCCAGGTTCGCGATGTATCCCTCGTACCGCCGGGAGAGGGACGGGTTGTCCGCGCGGGCCCGGACGCGCTCGTCGGAAACCGTTCCCGCGGCGGGAGGCTTCCCCTTCGGCTTCGGCGCAGCCGCCCTGCGGACAG
>Ga0102851_10000894_pt1 | contig 16130 bp, 14 predicted proteins | sample Mud3Dept3metaG_FD_79558 | JGI IMG/M metagenome (GOLD analysis project Ga0102851, IMG submission 79558) | Freshwater wetland microbial communities from Ohio, USA, analyzing the effect of biotic and abiotic controls - Mud 3 Core 4 Depth 3... | ecosystem: Environmental > Aquatic > Freshwater >... | reverse complement strand
GCCGCAGCGCAGCAGCAGCGCCGCTGCCAGGTTCTCCTTGAGCGGCGCCTCGACGCCGGACTGCCGATAGCCGCGACGATGCAATGGCTCGCCGCCGAGATCGAGGGAGACCGTCGCGTGCGTGCGCGCCAGACGCAGGCTCACCCGCATGTCCGGCGTCCGCAGGTCCACCGAAGGCCGCTGGCCAGTGCGCGCGCGAAACCGGTCCACGATCGCGTCCTTGGCCTTCTGCGCCGCGAACTGCGTGTGTCGCAGCCAGGCAGGAGCTTCGCCCACGACGTCCACCGCGAGCGTGCCCTGCGGCGCGAGGTGTTCCTCCCAGGGGACCTCCTCAAGCGCGGCGTGCATCGACTCGACGGTGTCGAGCGGCACGGTTGCCAGCGCGAGCAGCACTCGGCTCGCCGTACGCGAATGCAGGCACGCCACGTAGCCGTCCCGCAGCGGCCCGTTGAAGCTGACGCCGGCCGGGTGTTCACGCGTTACATTGAGGCCCGCCACCCGAAGTTCCGACGCGAGCAGATCAGACACGTGCCGCGGGCAGGCGGCGAAGAACTCGAATCCCGCGATTTCAGGTGCGTCCGTCATCCGTCAGTGCGCCTCGCGCCCGAACATCACGAGGTCGCGTCGCGGCAGACGCTCGAGGCAGCGCGCCACGATCCGGTAGCTGTCCGGGTCGAACGAACGACCGCTCGACGTGCGCAGCAATTCCGCGACTTCGCCCTCGTCCTGCGCCGTGCCGAGGTGTTGCCAGCGATCGACGACGTGCAGCAGCATGCCGGCACCATCCGCGGCCCGCTCACGGATTCCCACAGGCCCCTCGAACGGCCATGCGCGCAGACGCAACGACGCCAGGGCGAGTCGCAGGCGTGCGTCGTGCAGCGCCGGCGGCTCCTTGCCGACGCAGGCGCCGCGGCAGCGACCAAGCTGGAAGCCGAAACACGAACCCGGTCCCTGCTCGAGACCGAGCAGCTTGAGACACAGCCCTGCCTCCCGTGCCTTGCCTTCGAGCGCGCGCCGCGCGTCGCGCTCGCTGCGGAACGGGCCGTAGGCTTCGGCATCCCGGTCGAGGAACTGCGCGTCCAGAGCTTCGACGCACGGTCGCAGCGCGCCTGCCGAATCGTGAAGCCGAACGCAGAATACGCCTGCCGACTTGCGCAGCCGACGGTTCGCGGTCGGCGCGAGCTCCTTGACCATGCGCGATTCGAGCAGCAACGCGCCGAGTTCGCCGCCCGTTTCGATCCACTCCACTTCGCGCACCTGGGACCCGAGTTTCGCCTCCTTGCCGGACCTGTGCCCCGCCGAGAAATGATCGAGCACGCGGCTGCGCAGGTTGCGGCTCTTGCCGACATAGAGCAGCGTGCCGCCCTCGCCGCGGAAAAAGTACACGCCGGGTCCTTCAGGAAGGTCGTCCGCAAGGTCGGGCGGAAGGTGCGGCGGCAGGCGCGACTCGAAGCGCGACGCCTCGATAGCCTGCTGCACCCTCTCTGCGCCGACTGCGCCTTCGAACGCTGCGAGCAGGCCAGGCAACACCGCCGCATCGCCGAGCGCACGGTGGCGCTGGCCGCACTCGAGGCTCCAGCGCTCGATCAGCGCGTCGAGGTTGTGGCGGTTGTGCTCGGCAAACAGCGTGCGCGACAGTCGAACGGTGCACAGCACTGGCGCCGAGAACTTCTCGCCCACGCGCCGGAACTCGCTGCGCACAAACCCATAGTCGAAGCGGGCGTTATGCGCAACGAACAGGCGCCCGTCGAGCCGCGCCCGTACCTCGGAGCGCAGGTCGTCGAAAGTTGGCGCGTCGGCGACCATCTCATTGGTGATGCCGGTGAAGCTCTGGATGGCCGGCGGGATTCTCTGGCACGGATTGACGAGGCTGCTCCACTCCTCGACGACGGCGCCGTCGTCGAGCAGCACGATGCCGACCTCGGTGACCCGGTGTTGCGCCGCCGTCCCGCCTGTCGTCTCGAGATCGACGCAAGCGACCGGCCCGCGCAGCACGGGCGCAGCGAGCGTGGCTTTCCGGGAGCTGGCGATGCGGCTGGGCGCGGTCAAAGTGTCGCGTCGCCGTCCAGCGTCATGATCGGACCATAGAGTTCGGGGCGCCGGTCGCGGAAAACTCCCCAGGCGTGACGCTGTGCACGGATGGCGTCCAGATCGACGGTCGCCGTGATCACGGCCTCGGTCGACCGGTCCGCTTCGACCAGCTTCTCGCCGGCAGGGCCTGCGATGAACGACGAGCCATAGAACGTCATCTGGTATTTCTGGCCGCGCTCGACGCCGATGCGATTGGACGCGACGAGTGGCATCACGTTCGCGGCCGCATGGCCCTGCATGCAGCGCTGCCAGTGGTCGCGCGAGTCGATGCTCGCGTCGTGCGGCTCCGAGCCGATGGCCGTCGGATAGAGCAGCACGTCCGCGCCCATCAGCGCCATGCAGCGCGCCGCTTCCGGAAACCACTGGTCCCAGCAGATGCCGACGCCGAGCGTGCCGTAGCGCGTCTTCCAGACGCGAAAGCCGGTGTCGCCCGGCGAGAAGTAGTACTTCTCGTGGTAGCCGGGGCCTTCGGGGATGTGCGACTTGCGGTAGACGCCGAGCACGCTGCCGTCCGCGTCGATCATCGCAAGAGAATTGAAGTAGGCGTTGTTCGCACGCTCGAAGACGCTGAGCGGCAGGGCCACTTCCAGCTCGCGCGCGATCGCCTGGAACCGCTGCACGACCGGGCTGTCCGCGATCGGCCGCGCCAGGTCGAAGTGACTCGCGAGGTGGTCCTTGCAGAAGTACGGTGTCTCAAAAAGCTCCTGTAACAGAATGACTTGCGCACCACTGCCGGCGGCCTCGCGCACGGCGAGCTCGGCCCGGTCGAGGTTCTCCGCCGCGTCAGAGGAGCAGGCGAATTGAGTCGCGGCAAGCGTCATTTTCACGTGGTCACCTTAGGTCACAGGCACAGGCCCAGGGGGCGGGCGACAGAGTCTAACGGCCGCCCCGGCAGCGGCAACTGGCGCGCTGCCGTCATTATGTTAAAAATAACGAGGGGAAGCTTGGCTCACGCGGCTTGGGGGATGGTCGTGGCGAGCGGTAACGGATCAAAAAAAGCCATTTGAATCATCAGGGAGATTGACTAATGTCGGCCACATTTCTCGACACCCTCTCGGGGCTCCTGACCCCGGACATGATCGGCAAAGCGGCATCCGCTCTCGGCGAGTCGGAGCCCGCCGTGTCGAAGGGCATGAGCGCCGTGTTCCCGGTGCTGCTCAGCAGCGTCGCCAACCGCGCCGACGATCCGGACTTCGCGTCCACGCTCTTCAACCTCGTGCGCGACCCGGCCAACGACGGCAGCCTGCTCGGCAACGTCGCGAGCCTGCTCGGCCCAGGCGCATCCTCGTCGCCGATGATGGCGCTCGGCGGCAAGCTGCTCGGTTCGCTGTTTGGCAACAACCTCGGCAGCCTCGAGAGCTCGCTCGGCGGCTACGCTGGCGTCAAGCCGGCGACTTCGCATTCGATGCTCAGCTTTGCAGCGCCGCTGCTGCTGTCCGTTCTGGGCAAGGCTGTGAAGAGCGGCAACCTGAACCTCTCGTCGCTGATCGGCATGCTGACCGGCCAGAAGGATTCGTACGCGAGAGCGTTGCCGGGCCCGCTGTCGCGCCTCGACGGCTATTTCGCCTCGCCGGTCCGTGCAGCCTACTCGGGACCGCCGCCGGTCGAGGAAAAGAAGTCCATCTGGCGCTGGCTGCTGCCGCTGCTGATCGCGCTCGCGGCGCTGTGGCTGCTGTCGCGCTGCATGGGACCGAAAGAGACGGTCACCCAGAGCGTCGAGACCGTGCCTGCTCCGGTGGTCGAGTCCGCCCCGGCGCCCGAGCCGATGCCCGCGCCGGCAGTCGAGGCTGCTCCGGCCGAGGAGATCCCGCTCGCAAACTACTACTTCGAAGTTGACCAGTTCGCGCTGCCGGTGGCACGCGAGGGTTCGCTCGAGGCTGTAATCGCGTACCTCAAGGCCAACCCGACGGCCGTGGCGAGCGTTTCCGGCTACCACGATCCGACGGGTGACGCGGCCCACAACGAGGAGCTCGCCAGGAAGCGCGCCCAGGCCGTGAAGGACGCGATGACGGCGGCCGGCGTACCGGACTCGCAGATCGACATGGTGAAGCCCATCGTGACGACCGGCTCCGGCGACATGGCCGAAGCGCGTCGGGTCGAGGTCGCGATCCGTCGCTGACCCCGGCTTTCGGGTCGAACTGCACGGGGCCCTTCGCGGGCCCCGTGTTTTTGGCGCCTCAACCGAGCAGTGCGCCCACGTGCCGCGCGATCATCAGCTCCTCGTCGGCGGGCAGCACGTAGGCTGCAACGCGGCTGCCAGGCGCGCTGATACGTTGCTCGCCGCGGGCGTTCGCCTCTTCGTCGATCTCGACGCCGAGCCAGCCGGCATCGGCGCTGATGCGCCGGCGCACTTCCGGCTGGTTCTCGCCGATGCCCGCCGTGAACACGATGGCGTCGAGCCCGCCCAGCGCAGCGGCAAGCGAGCCGAGTTCGCGCCGCGCGCGATAGACGAACACGTCCACGGCCATGCGGGCCGCCGCCTCGTCACTCGCGAGCAGCTCCCGCATGTCGCTCGACAGTCCCGACATGCCGAGCAGTCCCGACTCGTGGTACAGCAGACGCTCGATCTCGCGAACGCTGAGGCCGAACTCGTCGAACAGGAACAGCAGCACGCCGGGATCGAGCGAACCGCTGCGCGTCCCCATCGGCAGTCCCTCGACCGCGGTGAATCCCATGGTCGTCGCCACGCTCCTGCACGCCTGCATGGCACACATGCTCGCGCCGTTGCCCAGGTGGAACACAACCGTACGTCCGGCAGCCGCCCGCGCATCGATCGCAGGCAGTACCGTCGCGACGTACTCGTAGGAAAGCCCATGGAAACCATAGCGTCGCACCCCGGCCTCCGCGAACCGCGGCGGCAGCGCGAACAGCTGCGCGACCTCGGGAATCGTACGATGGAACGCCGTGTCGAAGCAGGCGATCTCCGGCACGTCGGGCAGTTGCTGCAGCATCAGCCTGATGGCTGCCAGGTTGTGCGACTGGTGCAGCGGCGCCAGCCGGACGTAGCGTTCGAGCCGAAGCAGCGTCTCCTGGCTCACTCGCGTCGGCGTCATGAACTCGAGGCCGCCATGCACGACACGATGGCCGACGCCGACGATGCGTGCTCCGTGGAGTTCGCCGCGCAGGAAATCGACCAGGATGCCGAGCGCATCGGCATGGCTGAGTGCGTCGCCCCCGAGCGACCGATTGGCGATGAGCTCCCCACCTTTGCGGGCAACGAGGTACGGCGCCGTGCCGATGCCCGACACCTGACCATGCAGCCCGCGCTCGAGGCCGTTGCACGAGTGCGCGAATGCGCAGAACTTGACGCTCGACGAACCGGCGTTCAGGACGAGGACGACCTCGTCCGTCGCGGTCACACGGCCACCTTCGGCGCCGACGCCGCGACCCCGTCAAACGTCGTGTTCCGGCAAGCCCTCATGACAGGTCGATCCAGGTGGTCTTGAGCTCGGTGTACTTGTCGAAAGCATGCAGCGACTTGTCGCGTCCGGTCCCTGACTGCTTGAAGCCGCCGAAGGGCACTGTGATGTCGTCGGCGTCGTAGCAGTTGACGTAGACCATCCCTGAGCGAAGTGCCCGCGCCATGCGGTGTGCGCGCGTGATGTCGCGCGTCCAGACCGCGGCGGCCAGTCCGTAGATGACGGAGTTGCCGATCCGCACCGCCTCCTCCGCATCCTTGACCGTGATCGCCGCCAGCACCGGCCCGAAGATCTCTTCGCGTGCGATGCGCATTTCCTGGCGCACGTCGCCGAAGATCGTGGGCTCCACGTAAAACCCGCCGGTTTCCTGCCGCGCGCGGTTGCCGCCGGCCAGCACCTTGGCGCCGTCCTCGCGCCCCGCCTCGATATAGCCCAGCACCGTCTTCAGCTGCAGGTCGTCCACGATCGCGCCCATCCGGGTAGCCGGATCGAGCGGATCACCAGGCTGCAGGTCCCGGCTGGCCGCGATCACCTTCTCGAGCACGGCGTCACGCACCGGCTCCTCGATGATCAGGCGCGAGCCCGCGGAGCACATCTCGCCCTGGTTGAAGAAGATCGCGGACGCCGCCGCCGCCGCCGCGCGGTCCAGATCGGGGCAGTCCGCGAGGATGATGTTGGGCGACTTGCCGCCGCACTCGAGCCAGACGCGTTTCATGTTGGACTGGCCCGCGTACTGCAGCATCAGCTTGCCGGTGCGGGTAGAGCCGGTGAATCCGATGCAATCCACGTCCATATGCAGCGCGAGCGCCTGGCCCGCGGTGTTCCCGAATCCCGGCAGCACGTTGAATACTCCATCCGGAATGCCGGCCCGCGCCGCGAGCTCCGCGATTCGGATCGCGGTCAATGACGACTTTTCGGACGGCTTGAGGATGAACGAGTTACCCGCCGCGAGCGCAGGTCCGATCTTCCAGGCCGCCATGATGAGCGGAAAGTTCCACGGGACGATCGCCGCCACCACGCCGACCGGCTCGCGAGTCACAAGCGCGAGCGCGTCGTGGCCCGTCGGCGCCCCCTCGTCGTAGATCTTGTCGATGGCTTCCGCGTACCAGGCGATGCAGCGGGCGGTCGAGTTGACGTCCACGGCGAGGCTGTCCGAGATCGGCTTGCCCATGTCGAGCGTCTCGAGCAGCGCCAGCTCGTCCCGGTGCTCGAGGATGAGCTCGGCAAAGCGCAGCAGCACTCGCTTGCGCTCGCGCGGCGGCTGGCGGGACCAGGCGCCGCTCTCGAACGAGCGCCGCGCCGCCGCGACGGCCAGGTCCACGTCGGCGACATCCGTCGAGGCGACCTGCGCGACCACTCGTCCGTCGATCGGGCTCGCGCGATCGAACGTGAGGCCAGAAACCGCGTGCACGTAGCGCCCGTCGATGAAGGCGCGACCTTCGATGACCAGCGAACGCGCACGCTGGTGCCAGTCGGGTTTCGTGTCGGTCATGGTCCTGGTCTCAGAAGGTCGGCGGCGTGCTCGCGGAAATGATCTCGCATGGCTCGTTGCCCGGGTTGCGGAAACGGTGCGGAATCGCACTGGTGAAATAGTATGCGTCGCCGGGGCCGAGCACGCGCGTCTCGCCGCCGACAGTGAGCTCGATACGGCCGCGCACGACGACGCCGCCTTCCTCGCCCTCGTGACGCAGCATGTCGGCACCCGTGTCCGCCCCCGACGCATATCGCTCGTGCATCACCGACATGGACCGGTTCGGGCGGCGCGCGGCGACCAGTCGCAGCGAGACATGCCGGTCGCCAAGATCCGTGAGTTCTTCGCCCTGGTAGAAGACCTGCGGGCTCGCCGAGAGGTCCAGCGTGAAGAACTCCGCGAGCGACATCGGAATGCCGTCGAGAACCTTCTTGAGCGAACTCACCGACGGGCTCACGCGATTCTGCTCGATAAGCGAAATGAGGCCGTTCGTGACACCCGCGCGCTTGGCGAGCTCACGCTGCGAAAGGCCGTACATGGTCCGGACGGCGCGCAGATGGGCGCCGACGTCGAGGGTCAATCCAGCCACGGTGTGTTCAATATCCTGCACACGAGACGTACAAGTCGCGGAATTCTAAGGCTGCGTTTGAGGCCGGTGTCAATTTTTCTTATCATCGTCGGCCCGCCCACCTGCCGGTTAATCACCATGCCCGCCCAGCCACACCTCGACCGCGCCGACCTGGAAGCCTTCTGGATGCCGTTCACGGCAAATCGCCAGTTCAAGGCGAAGCCGCGACTGCTCGCGAAGGCGTCGGGCATGCACTACTGGACTCCCGAGGGACGGCAGATCCTGGACGGCGTCGCAGGACTGTGGTGCGTGAACGCGGGGCACGGCCGCAAGGAAATCGCCGAGGCCGTGAGCAGGCAGATTGCCGAGATGGAGTACGCGCCGCCGTTCCAGATGGGACATCCCGGCGCATTCGAGCTCGCCAACGAAGTCGTGCGCTGGCTGCCGGAAGGACTCGATCACGTATTCTTCACGAACTCGGGCTCCGAGTCCGTCGACACGGCCCTGAAGATCGCGCTCGCCTACCATCGTGTCCGCGGCGAAGGCACTCGCACCCGGCTCATAGGCCGTGAGCGCGGCTACCACGGCGTCGGCTTCGGCGGCATCTCGGTCGGCGGCATGGTGAACAACCGCAAGTTCTTCAGCGCGCAGCTGCCCGGTGTGGACCACCTGCCGCACACGCACGACCTGGCGCACAACGCATACGTACGCGGCGAACCGGCGTGGGGCGCGCACCTGGCCGACGACCTCGAGCGCATCGTCGCGCTGCACGACGCGAGCAACATCGCGGCCGTGATCGTCGAGCCGGTCGCGGGCTCCACGGGCGTGCTGATGCCGCCGCAGGGATACCTCAAGCGGCTGCGCGAGATCTGCACCAGGCACGGCATCCTGCTCATTTTCGACGAGGTGATAACGGGCTTCGGTCGCCTCGGCACGCCGTTCGCCGCGCAGCGCTTCGACGTGCTGCCCGACATGATCACGATGGCCAAGGGCCTGACGAACGGCGCCGTGCCGATGGGTGCCGTGGCGGCGAGTCCGCGGATATACGACGCGTTCATGCACGGACCCGAGAACGCCATCGAACTCTTCCATGGCTACACGTATTCGGCGCACCCGGTGGCCTGCGCAGCGGGCATCGCGACCCAGCAGATCTACCAACGCGAGGGACTGCTGACGCGCGCCGCCGAAATCGCCGACTACTGGGCCGACGCCGTGCACTCGCTCAAGGGGTTGCCGCACGTGATCGACCTTCGCAACCTGGGGCTGATCGGCGCCATCGAACTCGAGTCCATTCCTGGCAAGCCCGGTGCTCGCGCCTTCGACGTGTTCGTACGCGCCTTCGAAAGCGGCATCCTGATCCGCACGACAGGCGACATCATCGCGCTGTCGCCGCCGCTGATCATCGAGAAGTCGCACATAGACGAGTTGTTCGACAAGATCGGCGCGGCGCTGAGGGGGACGGCATGAAGTCCACGACCGGCAGCCAGCCCGCGCAGCGCCGCGGCCCGCCCGCAGCGACGCCGCGGCCCGTCGGCGCGGCGCGGCGGCTCCCCAGCGTCGAAGCGGCAGTCGACGACGTCATTGCCACGGTCGGCAAGCGCATCGTGCTGGGAGTACCGCTGGGACTCGGCAAGCCCAACGCGCTCGTCAACGCGTTCTATCATCGCGCGAAGCAGGACCCGTCGATCTCGCTGGAGATTCTCACCGCATTGTCGCTGGAGCGGCCACAGGCGCATCCCGGTCTCGAGGCGCGGTTCATGGGCCCGTTCGTGGAGCGGGTGTTCGGGGACTACGTCGATCTCGAGTACATGAAGGACATCCGCTCGGGCACGGTCCCGGCCAACGTCAAGGTCTGCGAGTTCTTCTTCAAGTCGGGCGCTCTGATCGGCAACCACTACGCTCAGCAGCACCACATCTGCACCAACTATACCTTCGCCACCCGCGACATCCTGCTGCGCGGCGTCAACGTACTGGCGCAGATCGTCGCCAAGCGCGAGGTTGCAGCGGCCGACGGCGCGGAAGTCCGCTACTCGCTTTCCTGCAATCCGGAAACCTCGCTGGACATGTACCCGCAACTGGTCGACCGCAAGCTCAAGGGCGAAGCCATCGCGGTGATCGGTCTCGTGCACGCCGACCTGCCGTACATGGTCAACGACGCCGAGGTCAGCCCGGCCTTCTTCGACATCGTGGTCGACGAGCCACGATACTCGACGCGGTTGTTCGGCGCACCGAACATGTCGATCGCAACACCGGACTACATGATCGGACTGCACGCCAGCACACTGCTGCGCGACGGCGGCACGCTGCAGATCGGCATCGGGTCGCTGGGCGATGCGATCGCATATGCTTTGATCCTGCGCGATCGCCACAACGACGTTTACCAGCAGGTGCTGCACGACTCAGGCGCGCTGGAGCGCAACGCGGCGATCATCGACCAGGCCGGCGGGCTGCTGCCGTTCACCGAAGGCCTTTACGGCTCCAGCGAAATGTTCGTGTCCGGCTTCTGGGAGCTGATGAAGGCCGGCGTCCTCAAGCGGCGCGTCTACGATCACCTCGTGCTGCAGACCCTGCTCAGCGAGCGACGCATCACCGAGCAGGTCGACCGGCGGATGATCGAGCTGCTGGTCGAGAACGGCGTACACGCGAAGCTCACCGACGATGCGGTGGCGGAACTGCAACGATTCGGCATCCTGCGTGACGACGTCGCGCTGGAAGGCCACGAACTGCGGCTGCCCGACGGAAATCGCGTCCCAGCCGATCTCGACAGCGAGGAGACGCTCGGCGCGCTGGCCACGTCGGGACTCGGCGACACGCTCAAGGGTGGCATCGTCATGCATGGCGGCTTCCTGCTCGGACCGACGTCGCTATACGAAGGCCTGCGCCGGATGAGCGAGGAGCAGCGCGCCTCGATCAACATGACGCACATTTCGTACACCAACGCGCTTTATGGCCAGCAGGAGCTGAAGCAACGGCAGCGCCGCGACGCCCGCTTCATCAATACCGTTTTCACTGCCACGCTGCTCGGCGCAGCGGTATCGGATGGCCTGCCGAACGGGCAGGTCGTGAGCGGGGTCGGCGGACAGTACAACTTCGTGGCGATGGCGCACGAGCTGCCGGGCGCGCGCTCGATCCTGCTGATGCGCGCGGTACGCAACAAGGATGGCGGGGCCAGCAGCAATATCGTGCTCAGCTACGGACACACGACCATACCGCGGCATCTGCGTGACATCCTGATTACCGAGTACGGGATCGCCGACCTGCGCGCGAAAACGGACGCCGAAGTGATCGCCGCCATGCTCAATATCGCCGACTCGCGCTTTCAGCAGCAGTTGCTCGACGAGGCGATAGCGGCCGGCAAGATCGGCTACGACCATCAGATCCCGGAGGCGTTTCGGCACAACACGCCGGAGCGGCTCGAACTGGCGCTGGCGAACTGCCGCAGGCAGGGCCACTTCCCGGCTTTCCCGTTCGGTCACGATTTCACGGACGAAGAGCTGGTCCTGGGCAGGGCGCTGAAGAAGCTGAAGGCGATCTCCAGCGACAGGCTGGAGATGCTTAAGACACTGCTGGCATCGACGACGCACCCGCATGTGCCGGAGCTCTTGCGGCCGTATCTGCAGCGCATGGACCTCGAGCACCCGCATCACGTGAAGGACAAGCTCGAGCAACTGCTGCTGGTCGAGGCGTTGCGCGAGGTGCTGGGGATAGAGCAGTAAGGCTCTGACCGGTCGGCGCGCCACGCCAGGCGCAGCAGCGCAAACGCCCGGTCTCCTTGCGGAGACCGGGCGTTTTTCGTTGCGTGCCGCTTCAGCCAGGCTGCGCGACTATGCGATCACTCGCCGTCGTTCGTCCATGGGAACGAAGTCGAGACCGTGAAGATCACTACGGCTTCCGAGTTCGAGATGTCACGCGGCGTATCGAGCAGCGTCTCGAGGTCCTCGCCGTCCACGTACTTCAGCGAGAAGTCGAAGTGATTCCACGTGTAGCCGACGCCGGCCGCCCAGTCGAAGTAATTGTCCTGGCCATAGGCGGTCTCGATGCCGTTGCCGTCGCTGTAGCCGAAATGGCCGAGCAGGCTGAAGTTGGCCGGCAGCGGGTAATCGACGTTGGCCTCGTAGTAGTAGGCATCCGCGCCGGCGTAGCCGCCGAAATTCCACGAGTAGGAAACCTTGCCGGTGATCCATTCCCAGCCTAGGCTGCCGTAGATCTCGGTGAAGTTGACGTCGCTTGCACCGGGATAGATGTAGTAGAGGACGCCGACGTCCCACAGGAACGTCTCACCGCCGCCCCAGCCGGCGTACAGGTCGATCTCGACGTTCGGGTCGCCGCCGCCAAAGTCCACGTTGCTGGCCCACGCGCCGCCGTGGAACCCCATCTCGGTCGAAAAGTCGAGGCTGCCCTGCAGTGCCGGGTCCTGGGCGGTCTGCGTGACGCCGCGCCAGTTGTAGTCGGTCGTCGCCGCAAGAGTGCCGGTGATCTCCGCATGAGCTGCAGCCGCCGACGCCATCATGACGAGCGCCGCGATGCCGTGAGTAAATTTCATGCTGAACCTCTTCGTTGCATTAAAACCACAGAAGAATCCCGCCGTGATGGCTGATTGTAGCAGACGAGAGACGCGGGATCCCAGAGGCCCGGCGTGTCGCCGCTGGGATATTGATAGCAGGATTCATGCCAGCCCGTTTCGCGCCGAAACACTGAAGAAAACAACCGGCTCATGCACCGTCACGGCGCATGGTGTACGCCTGTCGCACTGGATTGGACGGATGTTGCGGGATCAACCCGCCGGCGGCGGTTCGTAGATGGCGTAGAACTTGCGCGCTGGCTCGAGCACTTCCCAGACCCCGCGAAACCCCGCCGGCATCACGAAGCAGTCGCCAGGCCCGAACGTCCAGAACCGCCCGTGGTCATCGGATATCCGCACGCGACCCTCGGTCAGGACGCAGAGTTCGTTCTCGGTGTACGACACGTGCCACGCACCCTTGCCGCTGCGCCAGATGCCGCCGAAGAACCGGCCGGTATCGTCGGTGTAGAGATTGCGCACATGCTGCCCGGGAGCGGGGCTGCCCTCGACCAGTCGCGCCGGGTCGAGGTCGAGCGCCTCTTCCCGGCCACTAAGGTCATCGATGCGGAGGACTTCTGGTCCAAGTTCACTCATCGGGATTCACTCATCGGGGTTGCTCCTCGCGCCGTTGCGCCGCCTCGAGCGTAGCAGAAGATCCCGCTGCAGTTCGGCGCCCAACCGTCATCAGCATTTGGCGAGCAGTTCGCTGACCTCGGCATCCGACGTCTGGCCGAAGTCCCGGTACCATTGTCCGACCGCACTGAAGAACACAGGCGTTTCGAGGCAGACGACCTCGTCGGCTACCTCGGCGATACGGTCGCGCGCTTCCGCGGACGCGACCGGGACCGCGACAACGATGCGCGTCGCACCGAGTCCACGCAGCGCACGAACCGCCACCTCCATCGTGGCGCCGGTCGCGAGCCCGTCGTCGACCAGGATCCCGGTGCGGCCAGCCACCTGGAGTGGCGGCCGCCCGCCCCGGTATTGCCTCTCGCGCCGCTCGAGCTCCAGCTGCTCCCGACGCCGCACCTGCTCGAGAGCCGCCTCGCGTCCGTCCGCAAAGCGCAGCACTTCCGGGTTCAATACGAGCGCGCCACCGGTCGCGATCGCGCCCATGGCCAGCTCGGGCTGCCCCGGCAGACCGAGCTTGCGCACCACCAGCACGTCGAGCGGCAACCCGAGCGCCTGCGCGACTTCGAAGCCTACCGGGACGCCGCCGCGAGGCAGGGCGAGCACGATGGCGTCCGGCGCTCCGCGATAGGTGGACAGCGACCGCGCCAGCGCGCGGCCCGCTTCCACGCGATTGTCGAACACCCGCGTCATGGGCATTTCCATTCCGGCCAGCAACATACTCCACCTCGCGCCGCAGGCCGCCATTCGCGCTAGTACCTAAGTGCTATGCTCGGGTCGTGCCGATCGACCTCGAAGAAAAGGTCGCATACCTGCGCGGACTTTGCGGCGCGGGCGACGAAGCCATCGAGACTCACTTCGCGTGGGTGTTTCTCGTCGGTGATCGTGCACTCAAGCTGCGCAAGCCCGTGCGTCGGGACACGATGGACTACGGCACGCTGGCAGCACGCAGGACCGACTCCGAGGCGGAGGTGCGGCTGAATCGCCGGCTGGCGCCGGACGTCTACCTGCGAACCGTGGCGCTCGTCGTCGACGCTGCCGGGCGACTCTCGATCGGCGGCGCCGGCGAGACCGTCGACTGGCTCGTGGAGATGCGGCGTCTCGATCGCCGCTGGATGCTGGACGCAGCGCTCGAACGTGGCGATGCCGACGCAGCCTCGTTGGCACGCGTGGCCGACCTGCTGGCAAGGTTCTACCTGGCCGCCGCGCCGGCCATCACGGAACCGGGGCTGTTCGGGCAGCGTCTGCACGCCCAGGTCGACGCGAACCAACGGGTGCTGAGTACGCTCGATGCCGACCGCGCAGCGCTGCTGGCCGGTCGGCAGCACTCGCTGCTGAACGGCCTCGGACCGGAACTCGACCTTCGCGTCGCCCGCGCCTGCATCGTCGAGGCGCACGGCGATCTGCGGCCTGAGCACATCCTGCTGTCGGATCCGCCCGCGGTGATCGATTGCCTCGAATTCGACCGCAACCTGCGCATTCTCGACCGGGCCGAGGAACTGTGTTTCCTCGAACTCGAGTGCGCTTGCCTCGGCCATGCGTCGGCTGGTCGCTGGCTGCTCGAGGAATGCCTGCGGCGGATGTCGGACGAAGCGCCGCGCATGCTGCTCGACTTTTACCGCGGTCACCGCTCGGCGACACGAGCGAAGCTCTACACGTGGCGCGCAGGCGAGCCCGACGGCGGCACACCGGAGCAATGGCGAACTCGGGCCACGCAATTCCTGGCGATCGCGCTCGACGCCGCCTCGGAAGCGTCCCGCTCCCGCTAGCGACGCTTCGGCTGCAACTCCCGCAGCGCGACGACTGATTCACCTGCGCAGATGCGCCTGATCGCCTCGGCAAAGAGTTTCGAGACTGGAAGCACGATGGGCGAGCGCCCCGCCTGCTGGCCACCGATGCGCGTCGGCAGGATCGAGTCGGTGACGATGAGACGGTCCGGTCCGTCCGGCCCGAGCAACTGCTTCGACTCGGGCTCGAACACGCCGTGCGTCGCAAACGCATCGACCTGCGCGGCTCCGGCGGCACGGCACGCCTTGACGCCGCGCATCAGCGTCGTGCCGGCACTGATCAGGTCGTCCACGATGACCGCGCGGCTGCCGGCGACCGGCCCGATGACCTCCTCGCCGCCGCTGACCACGCCGCCGCTGCGACGCTTCTCGATGATGGCGAAGCCGACCTCGCGTCCAGTGCGCGACTCGAGCATCTCGCCGACGCGCTGGGCCCGCTTCGCGCCGCCGATGTCCGGCGAGACGATGCAGACGCGCGCGTCGCCCGGGCCGGCTGCGAGGTAGTCGGCGAGCAGCGGTGCGGCCTCGAGGTGATCCAGCGGGCAACGGAAAGCGCACTCGAACGCCGCGAGATTGTGCGCGTCGAGCCCGATCACGTGATCCGTGCCGACGGCCTCGATGAGCTGCGCCACGTAACGCAGCGTGACCGGATCGCGATCCTTGGTGCGCCGGTCCTTGCGCGCGTAGGCCAGGAACGGGATGCAGGCAGTTACGCTCGCGGCGCCGCTGTCCTTGAGTCCGGAGATGAAAAACAGCAGGCGACAGAGGCGGTCGTTCGCACTGCCCGCCGCATCGCCGCTCAGCGACTGCAGCACGAAAACCCGCTGCCCGCGCACGCTCACCAGCGGCCGCGTCTTGTGCTCGCCGCCCTCGAATTCACGCTCCTCCATCGGCGAGAGCGCAGTGCCGAGCGCACTTGCGACCCGCTCGCCGAACTCCCGCGATGCGAGCGGGGCAAACAGGATCGGGTCTGTCATCGATTCAGCGCGCTGGCCGTGGCGTCACGACAGGGTCTCGCGCCGCTTCACGTCGCCGCGCAGCGAAGACATGCGTTGCTGGAGCTGGCGTTTCGCAGCGTCGAACGCGTCGCGCAGCACGACGTAGACGTCTTCGTGCCCGTCGCGCTGCGGTCGCTCCATGTCGACGACCACGTCTTCGCCGGGCAGGGCAAGCTGCACCTTGACGTTGAAGACCTTGCCCTGGTGCGAATGCCGGTGAGGCGAATCGAGCACCACGCGACGTGACGTTAGCTTGTCGCTGAACACGCCGAGATGGCCGGCCAGCTCGCGCACGCGAGTCTCGACGGCCGTTGAGGATTCCATGTGACGAAAGGTGATTTGGACAGGAATGGTCACGTTTTATGTCCTTTGATTTCTTCCCGACAGGACGCCTTCATTGTCGAGCCGCGCCGGCCCGCGAACATAAGTATTGCCCGAAGGGACGCGTCTACACGTTGCCAAGATTACACTGCACGGGCGGCTGCGGGTGAGCGCAGAATATGCGGTGAACGTCCGCAAAGTCATGCCGCGGCCAGGGGTCCAGATGCCCGACCGCCCTGATCTCGCCGACCGCCTGCTTGCCCCGGAAGCGTATCCGCACGCCG
>Ga0102851_10000892_pt1 | contig 16135 bp, 13 predicted proteins | sample Mud3Dept3metaG_FD_79558 | JGI IMG/M metagenome (GOLD analysis project Ga0102851, IMG submission 79558) | Freshwater wetland microbial communities from Ohio, USA, analyzing the effect of biotic and abiotic controls - Mud 3 Core 4 Depth 3... | ecosystem: Environmental > Aquatic > Freshwater >... | reverse complement strand
GACTTGGCGTGATGAGGAAAAGTTCGAGCGCATCGATAAACCTTCGTGTTTCAGCATTACCGCCCTTCACAAGGAAACTGATGACGCTGTCATTGCCCTTCATCTGTTCTGCAGCGATCTTATGGTCAGGGTGCGACTCAAGGCCGGGATACCAGACCTTCTCTATCTTCGGGTGAGATTCAAGCATGCGCGCAACCGCAAGGCCGGCGCTGTTATGGTGCTCCATGCGCATGCCGAAGGTTTTGAGCCCGCGCTCCAGAAGGAAACATGTCAGCGGCCCGGGTGTAGCGCCGATCATGCGCTGCATTTTGTACAGGTCATTCATGAGGGCTGCCGATCCGAGAGCCACGCCGGCCATCAGATCATTGTGGCCTCCCAGGTACTTGGTCGCAGAGTGGATCACGACATCCACGCCCATGGCGAGCGGTTTGATGTTGTACGGCGTTGCCAGCGTCGCGTCGATAATGGTCATAATATTTCGCGCTTTTGCCACCTTCACGATGGCCGGCAAATCAAGAACTCGCAGATACGGATTGGTCGGCGACTCGGTAAAGATAATGTTGGTGTTCGGCCGTATGACTGCTTCGATCGCTTCAGCCGTTGGATCAACAATGGAAAACGGCACATTGAACTTGCCGAGGAAGTTCATGGCAAAGTCGCGGGTCTGACGGTAACAGTCACCCGTAAAAATGATGTGGCCGTCCGGCTTCATGTAGGTCATGATCGCAAGCAGGACCGAGGCCATGCCGGAGGAATAGAGGACAGCCCGCTCTGCCCCTTCGATGGCGGCAAGTTTACGTTCGCATTCCTGCTGGGTCGGATTGCCGTATCGTGCATATTCGTGTTCACGAATCACCCTGCCCTGACCCTTGGCCCGCATGAACTCTTCAACCTCATCTGCGGTATCAAAATAATAGTTGGACGTATGAACGATCGGCGTCGAGACAGCATAATGTGCATGCGGAACCCGGCCGAGGCCGTGTATCGCAAGGGTCGACGGTCTCCAGTTCTTTGCGCTTGATGATTCCTCAGCCATGTATCTCTCCCCTCTTCTTCAGTGCATGGTGCAGGGCTTCTTTTACAGCGTCCACAGTCGGCGGCAGCTCTATCGGCTTATTGGCGAAGCGGCAGGGGAAATCGAGCGTGCCCTCGTGATAAGACACCTTGAAATCTGTGAACTTCAGGCCGTGTGCAGTCGATATCACGACGACATGCTCAGACCGGTCTATCTTGCCGGTCCTGAGCAGCTTGATCATGCCCGCAAGCGCGACCCCGGTATGCGGACAGTTGAACATGCCCGTCGTGTCGCCGAGCGCAGCAGCATCTGCCAACTCCTGCTCGGTCGCGTCGATCACGATGCCGTCAAACTGTTTCAGCGTGCGGATCGCCTTTTCCCTGCTGACCGGATTACCGATCTGTATGGCACTCGCAAGTGTCTTCTGGGCCTGGATTGGCTCAAAGGTCTCAAAGTTCTTCAGGTACGAGCGGTACAGAGGGTTCGCCCTCTCCGCCTGAGCTACGACAATGCGGGGCAGCTTAGTGATGAGGCCGAGATCGCGCATCATCAGCAGGCCGCTGCCGAGGGCAGACACGTTGCCGAGATTGCCGCCGGGGATGATGATCACGTCAGGCACTTCCCAGTCGAACTGCTGGACGATCTCTATGCCCACGGTCTTCTGCCCTTCGATGCGGAGCGAGTTCATGGAGTTCGCCAGGTAGATGGTATCGTCCTTCGTAATCTCCTTCACCACTGACATGCAGCCGTCAAAGTCTGTGTCGAGCGAAAGGACCAGCGCACCGTTCGCTATGGGCTGGACAAGCTGGGCTATGGATATCTTGCCTTTCGGCAAAAGCACGACGGACTGGATGCCCGCTGCAGCGCAGTATACCGCAAGCGCCGCTGAGGTATCGCCGGTCGATGCGCAGGCGACCGCCTGGATCGGAGCACCTTCGCTGATCATCTGTTTTACCATGGAGACCAGGACGGTCATGCCGAGGTCTTTGAACGAACCACTGTGCGAGTTGCCGCAGAGTTTTATCCAGAGGTTGTCAATGCCTACCATCTTGCCGAAGCGCTCTGCCCAGAACAGATTGCTTCCGCCCTCATAGAGCGAGACAATATTATCATTATGGATCTCCGGGAGGACCCACTCCTTCTTACCCCAGATTCCTGAGCCGTACGGCCATTCGGTCGACTTGTACCGGTCCTCGAAGAGCTTCATCCATGCCTTGGCGCTCCGATGGGCAAGGGCCTGCATGTCGTGCTGCACTTCAAGGAGCGAACTGCAATTCTTGCAGCGATAGATGATCGTATTGAGGGGGTATCGCTCCTTGCATTCAGGATTGATGCACTGAAACCATGCTTTGTATGACATAATCACCTTTGAGGAAGGAATTTACTGCTTCGAAAAGATATCATAACAGTTCGTTATTGTTCAACAATCCGCTGTCCATCCGGTTGTAATCCGAAGCGCTCGCCATTTTGTATTCGTATCAGATCCGAGCCGCCCTGGGGGAACTGCTGCACTAAAAACAGGAAACCTCAACGAACTGAACGAGGTTTAAAAGGTAAGACTTCGTTGTATAAAGCCTTGTTGGTGCCTATCCAGCGTGATAGACTGAAAAAAAGGGGATGAATATCCTCGGGAGATCTGAACAAGGGTTCATGGGATTCCGGAATCAGCCGGATATCAGGGAGAAGAAATGAAAATGACACACATGTTTCTTCGAGGTCTGTCGTTAATACTCGTCATGCTGCTTGTTCTGTCTGCCGGGGTCCCGGCACAAGACTCCGGCGGACCGGCCCCTGCAGACAAGTTCAGCAGGGAAGAACTGGCACAGATGCTTGCGCCGATCGCCCTGTATCCGGATTCTCTGATCGCCCAGATACTCATGGCCGCGACCTATCCGCTTGAGGTGGTGGAAGCCGAGCGATGGCTCCGCGCAAACAAGGGCCTTGCAGGCGACGCACTGAATAACGCACTCCAGGCAAAGACCTGGGACTTGAGCATAAAATCACTGTGCCATTACCCGGACATTCTCTTCGCCATGAGCGACAAACTCGACCAGACGAGGAAACTGGGAGACGCATATCTGGTCCAGCAGGAAGATGTCATGGCAATGGTGCAGGAGCTGCGCCGCAGGGCCGATGAGCAGGGAAATCTCAAGACAACAAAAGAGCAGAAGGTCGTCGTAGAACGGGAGATCATCATGATCGAGCCTGCCGACCCTGAGGTGGTCTATGTCCCGGTATACGATCCGGTCTATGTATACGGTCCCTGGTGGTATCCTGCCTATCCCCCCTGGTACTGGTATTACCCTCCGGGCCTGGTCATTACGGGCGGCTCTATATGGTGGGGACCGCCATTTTTCATAGGGTTCGGACTGTTCTCATGGTGCTGGTTCGACTGGCACAGCCATCATATTTATGTAGATTATCATCGGACGCGACATTTTCACCGGCACCATGACGGCGATCGTGATTTTGGGAAGCATCGCTGGCAGCATGACCCCGGCCATAGAAGAGGTGTCGCATACCGGGACAGGAGAACAGGCGACCGTTACCTCCAGAGACCTTCACTGAGGTCTAAAGCTGCCCCGGAAGTACGCGGATACCCGTCAAGGGACACCAGACAACGGTTAGGCGAGCAGCCAAGGGAACGCACCGAAGGCCGCCAAAGTATGGGTGGGGGTAGGACAGCCGTTGAACGCGAAAGGTCACAGGGGCGTATGGGGCAGCGGGATACGACAGCACTGCCGAGTGTAAGAACTGAACGGGAGAGGGTCAGCAGCGGACCGCGCCGGGAGACCCCCTTCAGGGGAGTCGGTGACGGCAACTTTGAGCGCAGGGCCGGCGAACGAGGCATCGAAAGCCGTCGGAGCAGTCAAATAAGGCGTCCGGATACCGGCAACCAGCGCCAGGATGGAAGCATACAGCAGCGCCCTGGAGGAGGAGGCATGCAGCAGCAACGCAACAGCTCACGGGGCAGCGTACAGCCGGGCAGGGGACAGGGGGGGAGTTCGCAGGGTGGCGCGCAGGGCGGAGGTTTTCGCAGATAGCGGACCGAAACAGTCATGACAAATGCTCATACGCGTAGCTCTTTACACAAGGGAGGATATATGAAGAATATCATGCGCCATGCGCATAGATCCCGGTATTGGTTTATCGTCCCGGTGTTCGTTATGACGTTCGCGCTTTCCCTGCTTTGGACTGCGTCGGGGGCTCCAGCAGCGGCGCAGAAGAGATTTTCATCGCCTGAAAAGGCGGTGCAGGCCCTGGTTGCTGCGGTAAGAGCAAACGATGCGAAGGAGATGATAGCCATCCTCGGACCCGGAAGCAAGGAGCTCGTTTCATCAGGCGATGAACTTGCAGACAAGGTCGGCCGTGAAAAATTCCTCAAGGCCTATGATCAGAAAAACACCCTTCAGCATGGGGCTCAGGGAAAGATGACACTGTGCACCGGCGATGACAGCTGGCCTATGCCTATCCCGATTGTGAAGAAAGGTACCACGTGGATCTTTGATGCACGGGAAGGAAAGCAGCAGATCCTGAACCGGAGGATCGGCAGAAATGAACTGCATGTCATGGATGTGCTGCATGCCTATGTAGACGCTCAGCTGGAATATGCAAGCAAGAACTGCAGCGGCAGCGGTTCGGTCGAATTTGCGCAGAAGATCGTCAGCAGCGCAGGCAACCATGACGGACTCTACTGGGAAGCAAAGGATGGCGAAGAGCAGAGCCCTCTTGGCCCGTTGGTGGCGAAAGCGGCCAAGGAAGGGTACGCCAATCCTGAGCTTAATCCGTTCCACGGATATTACTTCAGGGTCCTGAAGGGCCAGGGAAAGCATGCAAAGGGAGGGACCTATAAATATGTGGTCAAGGAGAAGATGATCCTCGGCTTCGGGCTCGTCGCCTACCCTGCTGAATACGGCAACTCGGGTGTTATGACCTTTATCGTGAATCAGGAGGGAGTCATCTACCAGAAGAACCTTGGCAAGGACACTAGGCGCAGGGCAGAGGCAATAAGGGTTTTCGACCCTGACAAGACGTGGAAGAAGGTCGAAGAACCGGGGAAAAAGGAATAAAACACAAACCCCCTGAAAGACTCGACCGCCAAAATCTTTCAGGGGGCTACATACTCAATGCCGCCAAGGGTTGCCCTTTTCAGGTTTTCCTGGTCTATCCCCTGGTTGATCTATCGTTGAATTTACTATAGTACGCAGCTTACTTGTAATAGCCGACCGCACACACCTGATCGCCGATTTTTGTAAAATAGACTACTTTTTGCACTGGCGTGGTCTCCTTGGGACGCGGCCACATGTAGGAAAATTCCGAAATTACGCCCTCTTTTGCCTTTGCATATATTTCCTCACCGAGGGCGGCGCCTGCCTTGTCTTTCAAATCCTTCAGGCTCTGGCCGACGAGCGTCGGGTGTGCCGTAAATTTACCGTCAGGACCACCGCAATAAGGATAGAGATCACGGTCCTTGAAGCCGCCCTCACCCTTGGTAAACATCTCCAGGGCCTTGGCTTTGTCTTTCTTCAATTCTGCAACCGCCTTTTCAAGCATCGCTTTTGCCTCTGCCGGCGTACCATAATCTCCTGCCCATACGTACCCTGTCAGCACGAGAAACAACGAAACGACCATTACACAGATTTGCTTTGTCACGACAGTTCCTCCTTGGTTAAAAGGTTTACACGCTCACATGAGATGCGCCGGCGTCTGCTGCATAGATGCAGTTGAGCGCGATCGCTTCATGCACCCGTCATATTCTGCGGATTCTTGCACAGGCGTGGCGTAACAACTTGCCCGTAGAAAAACAATACCTTCAAAATGTCAGCTTGTCAACGTGAAAATATGGTTATTATCCGGAGCAAAACGCTGGTTTTAGCGGCAGGTGAAATGTTCCGTCAAGAAACTCTTCCGGCAGTATTCGCCGGCAACTATATAGGCGACCGGCCACAGCCCAAAAAAAAGGGCAAAATCAGACACGTAACAGAATTAATTCCTTTTACCCGCAAAAGCAGTGACTGAAACATCGTAATGTCTATGTAGACCCACGAACGCAGACTCGGAGGGAATGTGTTCTGCATGCGGATAGTTCATGGTTTCCCTTCACCGCCTTCCCATGATTGACGAACGTACTATCCTGGCCACGATTTTTTCTGCTTTGCTGTGATACATGCTTTTATTGAGATTTATCTCAGGGTATATTATTATATTCCACTATGGAAAAACACGAATATAAAAACGATTATTTTTATTTTGTTGTACGGCAGGAGAAGAAAGACAATAAGGATGTCCTCGTCTACTGTTCCGGCATCAATGTCACCCGTTTTCTGCCGATGATGCAGGGCCGGTTAGGTCTCGGCTCAAACCCGATCGTTAGCGGGCTCCAGCTGGTGAAGTACGACCTCTGCACCCTGGCGAATGAGAAGGGCGCGATACCGAAGGAGCATTACTGCAACATCGGCTGCGCGGGGATCGCCCCCACAAAGGAAGGTTGGTACACTGAGCCTCTGCTCATCGAAAATCCCGCCACTCTGACGCCTGAGGAAATTGTCAGTTTCGCCGTCAAAAGCATGGTGAAGAGGATCAATGCGGCATCGCTGTCCGATACCAAGATGCCTGACGACCTCCCCCCCGCTGAACTGCAGAAGCTTCTCGAGGTCCTCTGCAAGCAGGCATAGCGGTTTTCCCTTGCAATGACATGCCGGATTTAGACGTCCCCGCTCCTGGAGAAAAACAACGTTCTTGTCTGGAGAGCTGTGCATGAGGCCGGGCTGCACATCGCCCTCCGGTCAGACTGCTTTTCCCCAGGGACCGGATATGGAACGTACAGCGACAAGACAGGAACTCCACCATGAGATCTTCGGTTCTGTCCTGGACAGGACCGAGATGACACCGTTTCTGTTATTGCGCACCGGGAATTATAAAGAAGCACTCGGCCAGGCGACCAGGATGATGGGCAATCGCGGATTCGACACCTTCCATAATGAACTGCTTCCAAGCGAGAAAGACAGGGCGCAGAGATATATCGAACAAGTCTACCGGTATTTTTTGAACTGGCTCTTTCCCTTTGTAAGGACCCAGTTGGAGGGACTTGCCGGGCTGAACTCTCCCAATGCCGGTATTTACCGGGATTGCCTTCAGGCTATGGAACAGGTTGAATCGGTCTTGCAGGACGCAGAGTTCCGGCAGATCGTCGGCGAAGACCCCCGGCATCTCTTTCTGCTCGCCTCGTCACGGAAATATCCGCATGTTCTTCACGGATATAAGCACAGGGACAGGGAAGTACCTGCCTCATGGCAGCACACTGCCTGTTCCCTGCTCAAGATGGGCCACCTGATCAAGTCTGTCGAGGAGGACAGCCAGGACATCAACGATTATGCCCAGTTGGGATTTTTCCTTGAGATGCAGGGACAGAGCCTCGATGACCTGTACCACTACGACTGGGAACATCCGACACATGTCCCTGATAGTGAGTCTGCTCAACGTGCGTTCGTTAAGATCTCCACGTTCTTCCATAAGCTGAATGAGTCGTTGACGCATGATGCTGAAAAGGGATGCCTGGTCTTTAACAGCGGAGATGGCGTTGCAGTCGATATTGCTGAGATCAAGGCAAGACTGAAAAGCCCGGAGAGCATGTTCACCAAACTGGGAAAGGATGTGGAAGGTGAGGCATTCGATATCCGTGACATTATCGCGATCACGTTCATCCTGAAGAATATGGATGACACGCTGAAGCTTTTCCATGCACTCCAGAAGCGGGGCGTCATTTTGCAGGAGAACACAGCCTCTCATTCCATAACCCAGACGCTGTTCGATACTCCTGAAGACATGAACGAAGCCGTACGCAGACTGATGGTCAGCCTTTCCCGGAGCGAAGGCTTCGATAGCGCACCGGGGGAGGAGGAACTGCTTGCCCATGCAAGGAAATTCTATGAAGCACTGAATGTAAATGCGGCGAAAAACCTGCATTCATCCCTGGGACATCGAAAATTCCAGTGTAAAATCGCCTTTTCCCTCCCGATCCACCATGCAGTTTCAACAAACAGCATTATGATACCGGGCACGCCCATGTACTCAAAAAGGGACCGGATAAGCAAAAAAACCCAGCAGCACACGCTGGGCGTTGAATTGCGGATATCCGACGAACAGAGCTGGCGGACGTCAGAGCAAAAAGGGGATTCCCACCATGATGCATACAAGTTCCGCCAGCTGGCATCGGTAATGAACAGGGTATTCAGGAATGCGTTTCAGATGCCTACGGAGAGCTTTGAGCAGCTCAGAAAGGATCAGTTAATCCTCTTTTCCTGAACAGATCGAAGGAGTATTGAAACGCCGTCTTTTTTTCAGCCACAAAATCCCTGAACAACAAAGAGGAAACCGCGCACATGGTCGAAGTCGGAAAATGCAACAGACTGCGGGTCATCAGAAAAACAGATACCGGCGTCTTGCTTGACGGGATGAACCTCGGCGACATATTCATGCCGAACAGTTATGCCCGAATGGACTGCGCAGCCGGTGATGATATTGATGTCTTCATATTTCCCGATTCAGAGGGTCAGCTTCTTGCAACCACAAAAAGACCCTATGCAATGGTCGGCGACTTTGCACTGCTGAAGGTCGCTTCAATAACCGCCGTGGGGACCTTTCTTGACTGGGGTCTGAAAAAAGACCTGCTCGTCCCGTTCGGCGAGCAGAAGGAAAGAATGCAGGAAGGAAAGTCGTACATCGTGCACGTCCACCTCGACAACAAAACCGGACGCATCGTTGCCTCTTCGAAAGTTAACCGGTTCCTTGATAAGCAGCCGGCCGCTTTTGAGGAAGGCCGGCGTGTGGAACTGCTGATCTGCAGCCAGACCGAGATAGGGTACAAAGCCATCATCGACAACTCCCGCTGGGGCATGCTTTACAAAAACGAGGTGTTCCAGCCGCTGAAGAAAGGCCAACGGGTGCCCGGGTTTATCAAAAAAGTTAGGGATGACGGAAAGATTGACCTCTGCCTCCAGAAGCCGGGCAGCGAAAAGATCGGCGAGGTATCGGACAAGATCATTGATCTGATAATAGCGCGCGGCGGATTCATTCCGATCACGGACACAAGCCCGACCGAGATTATATACAACCTGTTCGGGGTGAGCAAGAAGACCTGCAAGAAGGCAATAGGCGCCCTGTACAAAAAACGGCTCATTGCGATCGAGGAAGACGGAATACGACTCATCGCGAAACCCTGACGGACTACTTCGCAGCCATCGCCGGCAACGGTTTGGCTGATTTTCAGGCCACGCGCCGCCTCCGGAGGGAAACGGTCAGAAAAGAACGAATCTCAGTGCATCGGTTGATCCAGGCGATTGCAGGAGTCAGTGCGTCATGCTGAATTTCTGGAAATCATCGCCCGGCAGGGGTTTACTGTAGAGATACCCCTGAATCTGATCGCACTCACAGGAATCCAGGAATTTCATCTGTTCGTCGGTCTCCACTCCCTCAGCGACAACGCTGAGATTCAATGAGTGGGCCATCGCTATGACTGCGTACACGATAGCCTGCGCATCCTTATCCTCCCGGAGTCCGCTGACGAATGATTTGTCGATCTTCAGCTTATTGATGGGGAGCTTCTTGAGATAGCTCAGTGACGAATAGCCTGTTCCGAAATCGTCGAGGGAAAAGCGGATGCCCATATCAGCCAGCTTCTTCAGCTTTTCGATGGTGTGTGAAGCGTCACGCATTGCCGTACTTTCGGTAATCTCCAGCTCAAGCAATCCAGGATCATGATCCGTCTCTCTCAGTATCCGGGTTATCAGCTCTATGATCCCGGGATTCTGAAATTCATGTGTCGAGAGATTCACGGTCATGCACACACGCGGTTGTCCTTCTGTTTGCCACACTTTATTCTGGGCGCAGGCGGTCTTCAGAACAAATTCACCGATGAATTTGATGAGGCCGGTATCTTCCGCCAAAGGGATGAATTTGATCGGGTCGAGCAGTCCGAATTCCGGATGCTGCCAGCGTACCAGCGCCTCGACGCAGACTATTCTGCGGGTCTGCATATCCATCTGAGGCTGGTAATACACACGAAGTTCCCCCCGATCGAGCGCCTTGCGCAGGCTGTTCTCAAAGACCATCCGCTCGATCGTTTTGGACTTCATGAACTGATTGTAAAACTGGTAACTGCCCCTGCCCGATTCCTTGACATGATACATGGCGACATCAGCGCATTTCAGCAGCATTTCAGGACGGATGCTGTCAGCCGGATACGTACTGATGCCGATGCTGGCGGAGGTATGCAGTTCATAGCCGCTGATAACAAAGGGTTCCTGCATGCACGATATGACCTTCTCGGCGATCCTGGCGGCATCTTCAGGATGCCTGATCTCTGAGAGAAGAATACTGAATTCATCCCCGCCGATGCGGGAGATGGTGTCGGTTTCACGCACACAGCTCTTCAGACGCAGGGCAACCTCCCTGAGCAACTGATCGCCCGTCTCATGTCCGTATGCGTCATTAATATGTTTGAACCTGTCAAGGTCGATGAACAGGACGGCGAACATCTGTTTGCTGCGGTGTGCCTGCATGATCGCGATCTCTATGTGATCCATAAGCACCACTCTTTTCGACAGTCCGGTAAGCGCATCGTGGTACGCAAGATGCCGGATATCATCCTCCATCTTCCTGCGTTCGGTAATGTCCTCAAAGACAGTGCAGAAATAGCCCTTCTCCGGCGAGTAGGCAGAAACGGAATACCATCGGTTCAATTCTGAAGAGAACTGATCGAACTTGATCCCAACACCGCTGAGAGCAACTTTGCCGTAGGTGCCGATCCAGTCAAAATCCGCTTCCCTGATGCCTGGGATCACCTCGGTTACCCTTCTCCCGATGATCTCTGTCTTACGAAGTCCGGTCAGTTTCTCGAAGGCTTCATTCACCTCAAGGAAAACATAGTCCACAGGCAGGCCGTGTTCATCAACAATGATCTCATGAAAGGCAAATCCGTTGAGCATTTCTGAAAAAAGATGGCGGAATTTGGCCTCGCTGGCCTTCAGCGTGTCCTGGGTCCTCTTACGTTCCGAGATATCGAGGAAGGTCACGATAGTCCCAATGATCTCGCCCCTTTTCTTCATGGGATACGCCCAGCATTCGGCATAAAAAGAACTGCCGTCAGCACGCCATAACACCTCCTCATCAACGTGGATCGCCTCCCCGCGGATGATGCCCTCAGAGAATCTGCATTCACCTGAAGCATATGCGGTGCCATCAGCACGCTTCGCGTGGATCAGTTCATGCATGTTTTTCCCGAGCAGGTCCTCATACTTCGCATATCCCATCTGACGAAGAAAGGTCGAGTTACAGAAGATGCACCTGCCGCGGGAATCAATCCCGTATATCGCCTCGGCCGCGGAATTCAGGAGCATCCGGAACTGCTCCTCTGAGTCCCTGAGGGCATCCTGGATGCGCGTTCTCTCGGTAATATCGCGGTGAATGGACAGAAATCCGATGACATGGCCTCTGGAATCACTAACCCGGGTACCAATGGTTTCTCCGATAAAGGTGGTGCCATCATTGCGTCGGTAACGGCATTCGAACGCAGCCCTGTCATCGGTGGCATCCGGACGGAAGTGTTTTTCCCTTGCGTCGGCATAGTCGGCATAAGCAGCGTATAATCTTCTGGTGGTTTTTCCCTTCAGCTCTTTGAGGGAATATCCGAACATCCTGGTGAATGAGGGGTTGGTCAGGACAATATGCCCTTTCCTATTGATGAAAACAGCAGCATCCGCGATAGCACTGAAGATGGCATCAAACTTTGACGTGCCCTGCAGCAGAGCGTTTTCGGTGCGGCCAGCCGTCAATTCATATGCCGCATTGAGCAGTGATGGCGTACCTTTGATCTGCCTCCCCGCGTGTGCATGCACGGGCTGCGAATCTTTGAGTTCACCAATCTTCTTCCGAAGCCGGGGTAATTTCTTCTGCCTCTGATTTTTCAATGGCGCGCGCCCGGTCACATCATACCCCTGGGTTAAACATACGGAAATTACTAAGAACTCCCCCTCTTCTCTGCCTTCACTGTATCACAAAGCAGCCGTTTTGCCTACCGAGGAATATCTTTGGGGAATATTTTGAACATTTGGCACACCTTGGGCACAGATACCTTCTTTTCTGAGCTGCCTCGTTTCGTCATCTCTCATGCGGCATGTTCCCGTCCTGCTCAGTGCAAACAGACCGGGGGGCCGGGGAAAAACTCCGTTACGGCAGGCCCTGCGCACCATATGTTACACCGGACTCCATCCGCAGGTGAGGCCTCACATCATGAATGTCGATCGCTACGAGAATCGGCCCGCTCAGCGCACGACCGAACAGAAGAGGTCTCACATATCGGCGAGTAGGGATCCTGAGCCCGGAGAAGTTCTTGTAGTCGTCGCAAAAGTGGACTGCATGTGCCCAACGGCCCACGACCTCCGCTGTATAGTCGAGCCGGCGGAGCAGCATATCCTGATCGAAATGAAATATCTGCGTACGGCAGTGTGTCGGAATGTTACGAGGAAAGGTTACGCTCAGACACGTAAACGTCCCCTTGCCGACGCGGCGTTGACCCAAATATTCGAACAAGAATCCTGTATGCATAAAGATAAAAGGGGTGACCAGATAGTTCCAGGTCGCGTAGCCTCCGAAATACAGGAAATCGAGATCGTCCCACCACAGCATCCTGCGCACCTGCCGAAACGCGGCCCGCGGCTGAATGCGCTTTTTTACCACGCAGTTGTTCGCGTCCAGAATACGGACCTCAGCCTCTCCGGCAAATTCGCCGATCGTGCCCGGACCGGGGTAGTCGAGGAAGAGAAAAGTGGGTTGATGACAGTAGGCCTGCACTCTGATGTGATCGAGCACCTGCCGCTGTTTCGCAGTGAAGAGAAAACCCTTCGCGGAAAGCTCTGCATCCAGTCTGTCCATACCGTCCCAGAGATTCCTGCCCCCATGGGCATCGATGATCTCTTCAATAAGCACATCTGTACTGTCAGCCACAGTAACTCCCGGAACAGCGAGAAATTAACGACGATGGTCGTTGCATATTAGGCAAAAAATGGGCCGAACTCTATGCAGACGGCGCTATGTATGATGCACAGCTCCTCTCAGTTGAGCAGGCTTATATAAAAGGTATACTTTTCCCTCTGACAGACGAGTGATTCAAGCACGTTTTCTGCGTACCGCTCGCAGTCTGTGCCCCTCACATGATCAAGGTGCTCCAGCGCCATCATGATCAGCCTGTCGAGCCTTTCGAGCGTGGCATCCATAACAGCCTCCATGTCTATCTTACACCCGGGCCGGGCGCATGTGAAGACCGGTTTGCGGGATAACAGCGGCCGCCAACAGATCAGAAGACGCAGGCGACTGCGGGCAAACGGCGAAGCGGGCTGTTCATGTTCCCAAAGATCTCTTATTACTTATGGGTTGGGTCCCCATAAAGATATTTCAGGAAGGAAGAGGCTGGTGAACTGGACTGCGGCCCTGTGTGGTTATGATCGACGGATGATCACCCCGGCAGGGAAAATCCCTTCTCCATTCTGAACCGTTCGATTCTGTCGACATGCGCTTCCGTATCGTTGATGATCTTCCGCAGGTTTGCTATGACCGGATCGCTGCTTTCCGGCAATTCGAAGACGATACTCTCCGCCACAGTCTTCTCCAGTTTCAGCGCCACATCAAGGGCCTCGTTAAGACTGAAGGCGCGTTTCCGTAACTGATCCTTGATCTGTTCGGTAAATTCAAGGGTCTTCATGATAAATGCAGCCGGCGGAAACCGTACCGCCGCATATTCCCCCGTTACCTGCAGCATATCAGCCGCAAGGTACAGTCGTGCATGGTCTTCTTCTTCCAGTGCAAGCTTCGTCCAGAAATCGCTTTCCGAGGTGAACTGCCGAGAAAATTCCCTGTATATAAGTGATACCGCAATCTCGAGGTCAATGCATGCAAGGAGTACCTGTTGTCTGGCAACATATTCTGGGGTTATCTGTTCCATACGCGGATATACTAATTTTCCTGAGGAGCGCGGTCAATAGAAAAAATAGACAGACAGTTTTCCGGCCGGGAAACAGTTGCAGAGGACGAACACGTCCAAGGGCGGCAGGCATTCCCTGCATTTACCCGCAGGCGCGCATTATGCTATGCTTTTCTTGATTTTTATGAACGATCCATTACGGGTGAATTTGCGATGGCACTGACCGGAGATTTATCACAACTGCACATAGCAGACATCATCCAGCTGATCCATACGACACGGAAGTCAGGAACGCTTTCCGTGACCGGAGACCGGGGTGTAAGTCGCATCATCTTCAGCAACGGATATCTTGTTGGCGCCAGTCACCTCAACAACCTCGTGCGTATCGGAACCGTCCTGGTAAAACTGAATGCCCTTGCCACGAAAGACCTCAAACAGGCCCTTGATTTCCAGAAAAGAGCCGGAAAAGACCGGAAACCCCTGCTCAAGACGCTCGTGCAGATGGGAAAGATCAAGGATGATGCGGCCTTCAAGGGCCTCAAGAAGCTGATCGAGATAACGATCCTCGAGCTGATCAGCTGGACCAAAGGCACATTCAGCTTTGATGACACGGCCATTAAGATTTCCCCGGAATGCAGCTATAATCCGGGGGAAATGGAGCAGGATATGAGTCTTGATGCCCAGATGGTATTGATGGACGCCCTCAGGGTCTTTGACGAGCGTGAACGTGACAGACAGGCAGGCCGGGAGATCCCGGCTGACGAGGACCTCTTTGCAGAAGTGCTCCCGGCGGAAGAGACTATGACAGTCCCAAAAAAAGCCCCTTCCATCACAGCCGACGTCCTGGGGCTGGCGGATCTCGACCAGCTCGAAAATAAGATCCCTGAGTCCGTTTCTGTTCAGGAGATCTTCGACCCCGTTGAGATCCACCGGCAGAAGATACGTGAAATCCTGGCCGATCTCCCTGCTGAACAACAGGAAGCTTTTGTCTCGTTTCTCGGAAAAGCAACAGATCGCATCGGCAGCCCCGCGGGTTCCGCCCAACAGGAGGGACAAGGCAGAGCTGTCATACTCTTCAGCACGGACAGTCTCCTGACTCATGCTACGATGACCATCTGCAAGAATGACGGCATCCTGGTGTTTGCAACAGGGCAGGAAGACGAATGTGACCGCATTATCAGCCAGTGTCAGGCTATGAAGGTGATGCCCTCGCTGGTCTTCGATACACCCGGAAGCGCCGGCAGCGGTTTGAATAAGGAGAATATGACGGCATTGCGCCTCAGGGCGCGGGGACGTCATCCCCAGGTTCCCATGTTCCAGCTCGCAGCCCCCCAGGATTTCACCTTCACGCTTCAGTCTTTCCGGGACGGTTTGAGGGGGGTCCTGCCTAAACCTCAAAGAGACAGCGAGAACTTTATTGCCGGCATGATGACGTTTCTGGAGGCCTTCAGAGTGTTTGCCAGGGGTTTTGTGCACGAGACGTCGGTCTTTTCCGAGGCACATGCCATGAGAAGACTTAACGACCGGATGGCATCACTCCGGGCCCATGAAAGACTTTCAGATATCTCGCAGGTGGTCCTGCAGTCAGTCTCACAGGTGTTCGAACGATCAGCGTCGTTTGCTGTTCTTCCGGATGAGCTTAAAGGCGACCGTTCATTCGGCGTGTATGCAGAAAAACATGAGGGGCCGGCACCTGCAACATCGTTGAAGATACCTTTATCCTCCTACTCGGTCTTCCGTGACGTCATCGAAGGGGGGCAGACGTTCTTCGGTGAGAGCGACGATGATGTCCTGCGGGAGCACCTCTTCGAAGAAATCGGCATACCCCTCAAACCGACCATTCTGCTTCTGCCGCTGAAAAGTCTCGGCCAGGTCAGGGCTATGATCTACGGGGACTTCGGGAAAAAGGATATATCACCTGTTCCTCTTGAGATGATAGAGATCGTGGCTCAGCACGCGGGCCTGGTACTGGAAAATGCTTTGTACCGGTCGCAGATATTAAAGACAAAAAAGAAGTGATCATCTTTACGTGCCAGTACCAAGTCAGGTAAAATGCGAAAGGAATGACGATGGACAGTGCTACGTTTACCCAGATCCTGCAGATAGCCTTTGAAAAAAAGGTCTCTGATATCCACTTCGAGGTG
>Ga0102851_10000891_pt1 | contig 16147 bp, 9 predicted proteins | sample Mud3Dept3metaG_FD_79558 | JGI IMG/M metagenome (GOLD analysis project Ga0102851, IMG submission 79558) | Freshwater wetland microbial communities from Ohio, USA, analyzing the effect of biotic and abiotic controls - Mud 3 Core 4 Depth 3... | ecosystem: Environmental > Aquatic > Freshwater >... | reverse complement strand
AATTAATTAAGCCACAAAGGACACGGATTGCAAATCCGCGCCAGCGGAGAACTCAAAGTTCGCACGAAGGACATAAAGTAAATACTTTCAATAATCCCATTCCTTTTGTGCTCCCGCTGGTTCCCTAAGTACTCTTTTTGGTTAAAAATTTCTTTCTGATAATTACTTTATAATAAATATATTTAATGTCGATAAAAATAAGAATAATCGTCAATACGGATTAAAATTTCTTTATGACCAAAATAATTAAACAAACACTCCGGATCTGGTTGTTGATTCTGGCACTTTCCCCTGCTGCAAATGCCCAGAACCTTCCAAAGGATCTCATTGATCCGCCTCATGAATTTTCCGTAATGCCATTCTGGTTCTGGAATGACACCTTAAAAGATGAGGAGATAGTACGACAGATCGCTGATTTTGAATCGCATGGTGTTTATGGATTTGTTATTCACCCGCGTATCGGATTACCTGATCATGTTAAATGGCTGGGGCCTGAAATGATCCATGCAATGAATGTTGCCATAAGTGAAGCTGCCCGCCGGAACATGTATGTCATTCTGTATGATGAAGGCATGTATCCATCCGGATCTTCGGGCGGTCAGGTGGTTGCCAGAAATCCGGAACATGCTGCCCGCGGCCTGGCAAAAATTGATCTTAAGCCGGGAGAAGAACCTGTTTTTTCCGACGGATGGAAACTCATAACTATTAATGACCGTCCCGGAGGGAATCGTGTTGCGATAGTTGAACGACCTTCCGGTGGAGTGATCCGGGGGCTTCATTACTTAAATGAAGGTGCCCTGCGGCTTCAGGAAGAATCTCCGCCCGCAGGCGATATACTTAATCCCCAGGCTGTGACAAGCTTTATTGAACTTGTTTATGACCGTTATTCAAAGGAATTCGGAAAATATTTCGGGACTACTGTTCTGGGAATTTTTACCGATGAACCTTCTCCGTTAGGAAGAGGTAGTGCAAGAGGCGTTGTTCCCGGAAATGCACTCCTGCTCCCTGAAATAAAGCGTATTATCGGTTATGATATCACACCTTTCCTTGCCGATCTCTGGTATACAGACAATACCGACGCCTGGAGACACAGGAATGATTATAACCGCGCAATAAATATCTGCCTCGAGGAAAATTACTATAAAAGATTGGGCAACTGGTGTTTCCGGCATAATATTGCCCTGATGGGACATCCTGCAGGATCGATGGATATTGGTACCGAAAGGTACTTCCAGATCCCTGGTGAGGACCTGGTGTGGAGATATGTGGAACCGGGGCCTAAAGCACTTGAAGGACAACATTCCACTATGGCTAAATGCGCTTCAAGCTCAATGCTTCATCTTGGATTCCGCCGTAATTCAAACGAACTGTACGGAGCCTACGGTCACAATCTAACTTATAATGAAATGGCCTGGCTTGCAAACTGGTGTTTTGTACGCGGTCATAATTTACTTATCCCCCATGCTTTCTATTATTCAGTACGTGGGCCGAGGTTCGAAGAACGTCCCCCTGATGTGGGACCTAACGCAGAATGGTGGAATATCTACAAGCCATATGCTGATGCCTGCCGCAGGTTAAGCTGGCTTAACACCGATTCACGGCACATTTGTGACCTGGCAATCCTGAGTGAGGCCACATGGCTTCCTGACAAATCAGCTAAGACCTGCTACCAGAATCAGCGTGATTTTAATTACCTCGAAACCCGTTATCTGTGGGAAGATGCCAGGATAAGCACAAAGGGTCTCCATATTGCGGGAATGACCTACAATGTCATAGTTTTCGACAGTCTTTCGTACCTTCCGACCAAAGCAGCACCAAAATTGAAAAAACTTGCCAGGAACAGTCATTTGATCATAAATGCTGCCTCAAAATTCGCATCAATGTTCAATGGAGCTATGGTTTACAAAACATCCGGCGATCTTATTGCTGCAATAAAAAAATTGTCACCCCCCGACCTTATTCTGACTCCTTCTTCAGAAAATATAAGATACAGGCATATTGAAAAAGACGGAGATCATTATTTTATGTTTTTTAATGAAGAGGATTCAGCGGTATCAACAGGCATCAGGCTTCAGGTTACAGGTGACTGGCAGTGGATTGATCCGCTTAATGCCGGAGTTATTGATTCCCGGGAGAATGAAACTGTATTATTCAAGCCATATGAAATGAAATTGCTCAGGGTAAGCAATACTAAAGAATAATTTACCAGATGAGAGGATTACGGATATTCTTATTTGGATTGGCGGTAATCTCAGGGGCCTGCAATAATTATCAGCATATACCCTCAGGATTAATGACAGAGTTTATACGTGACCCCGGAAGTGTCAGGATAATGGATCTTAAACCTGAATTTACCTGGATTGTCCCTCAGGGTGCAAAGAGCCAGACTGCTTTCGAGATACTTGTTGCCTCGTCAAAGAAGAACCTTGAAAAAAATATCGGTGATGTCTGGACCAGCAATAAGGTAAAGAGCTCACAATCTGTCGAGCTGGAATATGGCGGCAATAATCTTTCAGTAAATACAACGTATTACTGGAAGGTCAGGATCTGGGACATTAATGACAAACCTTCCGGATATTCCCGGATTCAACCTTTTACAACAGGAGAGCCGGATGGTTATTCTGCTACAGCTAACAGATTCCAGTCCTCTTATGTAAAACCCGAACGAATAATCAAAATAACGGACAATCATTATTTTGTTGATTTTGGAAGGGATGCTTTTGGCACACTTGCTCTTGAAATTAATCCTTCCCAAAATGATACAATTGTTTTGCACCTCGGAGAAAAAGCAGCGGGTACGAGGCAGATAGACAGAAATCCGGGAGGAACCATCCGCTATCAGATGGTATTTCTTCTTTTAGAACCTGGCAAAACCCGGTATATCATCGATCTTCCTTCCGATAAAAGGAATACCGGACCATCTGCAGTGCATCTTCCCGACTCATTCGGAGTGGTTACTCCGTTCAGGTACGCTGAGCTCGAAAACTGCAGATTTAATCTTAAGCCGGGGAATGTTATTCAGAAAGCTTACAATTATTATTTCGAAGATAAAACAAGCTCTTTTACAAGTTCCGATACAATCCTGAACCAGGTCTGGGATCTTTGCAAATACACCATGAAGGCTACGTCATTTACAGGCATTTATATAGACGGTGACAGGGAAAGAATCCCCTACGAAGCAGATGCTTATATCAATCAGCTTGGTCATTATTATATCGACCGTGAATTTTCGATGGGGAGGGTGTCCAATGAATATTTCATGAGGCATCCCACCTGGCCGACTGAATGGATACTTCATTCTGTCCTGATGTTCTGGAACGATCTTATGTTCACAGGGAATACGGAATCAGTAGGAGCTTATTATGAGGATCTGAAACATAAGACGCTTACATCATTAGCCAGGGAAGACGGTCTGATAAGCTCTAAAAATGTTACTGATGAAATTATGGGTAATCTTGGCTTTTCGAATGTGAAGGAGAGGATCAGGGATATTGTCGACTGGCCCCCGGCACAGAAAGACACGGGATGGAAGCTTGCCGGATCTGCCGGTGAAAGAGACGGCTATGAAATGGTTGAAATCAACACTGTTGTTAATGCCTTCTATTACCGGAATCTTGAACTTATGTCGAAGATTGCCGGTCTCCTTGGGAAAACCGACGATTCACTTTTCTATCATAATGAATCATTGAAGGTCAGGGATACGATCAATCTGAAGCTCTTTGATAAATCGAGGGGCATCTATATTGATGGAGAAAAATCGATGCATTCATCGCTGCATGCCAACATGATGCCGCTTGCATTCGGAATTGTCCCTGAAGAGCATAAGAACACGGTTATCAATTTTATTAAGTCCCGTGGGATGGCCTGCAGTGTTTATGGATCTCAGTATCTCCTTGAAGGATTATACAGAGAGGGTGAAGCAGATTATGCTTTAAGCCTGATGACTGCAACTCACGACAGAGGCTGGTGGAACATGATCAGGAGCGGTTCCACAATTGCCATGGAAGCCTGGGATATGAAGTACAAGCCAAACTCCGACTGGAATCATGCGTGGGGTGCAGTACCGGCCAACATCATTCCCGGATTTATGTGGGGAATCATCCCGGCCGGGCCTGGATTCTCAAAAACAGTCATCCGGCCGCAATTAAGCAGTCTTAAGTTCAGTAAAGTGATGGTTCCCACAATCCGCGGGAGTATTATTGCTGAATTTAAGGATACAGGAAAATTAAAAGAATATGTAATTTCAATCCCGGCAAATATGGAATGTGATCTCGTCATCCCGGGGAGAGATCCGATAAGATTAAACTCAGGAATTAACAAAATAGAATTTGAATCAGTACATTAATTTTTTTTACCACAAAGGACACTAAGGAAAAATCACAAAGGAGCACGAAGGAAAGCCTTTGTGCTCTTTGGGTGAACTTTGTGACCTTTGTGGTTAAGAACAAGAGCTATGAAAAATCCGCTGGCGCGGATTTGCAATCCGTGCCCTTTGCTAATTAATTTAAATAGTACCTGGTTTAATTTATAATTATGAACAAAAATCATTTGATAGCATTACTGGTAATTTTTTGCCTGGCAACAAATCAATGTCAGAATGAATCCGGAATCAAACCATTGAAAGCCGACGTTATAATCTATGGCGGGACCTCAGCAGCCGTTACTACAGCAGTTCAGGTTGCCAGGATGGGCAGATCAGTGATAATTGTATCTCCTGACAAACATCTCGGAGGTCTCTCCTCATCAGGATTAGGTTTTACTGATACAGGTAATAAGGAAGTTATTGGCGGACTGGCGCGGGAGTTTTACCAGCTCATCTACCAGCACTATCAGAAGCCTGAGTCGTGGAACTGGCAGAAACAGTCGGAATATGGTAACAAGGGACAAGGCAATCCTGCCATTGACGGGGAGAAACGCACCCAGTGGATATTCGAGCCCCATGTCGCTGAGGAGGCTTTCGAAACCATGATCAGGCAGAACAAAATACCTGTTTACAGAAATGAGTGGCTGGACCGGGAAACAGGCGTTATAAAAAAGAATGGTGCGATAATATCAATAAAAACACTCAGCGGGAAAATTTTCAGGGGAAAGATTTTTGTTGATGCTACTTATGAAGGAGATCTTATGGCATCTGCAGGGGTAAATTACACGGTCGGACGTGAAGCGAACAGTGTTTATAGCGAAACATGGAATGGAGTGCAGAAAGGTGTTTTCCACCATGGGCACTATTTCAAGGATAACATTGATCCCTATAAAATCCCCGGTGATCCCTCAAGCGGACTACTGCCCCGTATCTCACCTGAGGCTCCCGGGGAGAACGGTACAGGCGACAGGAAGATCCAGGCTTACTGCTTCAGGCTTTGCCTTACACAACATCCTGACAATAAAGCGCCAATAACAAAACCTGAAGGTTACGACAGTACCTGGTATGAGCTTCTTGTCAGGGTGTCTGCAACAAGGTGGGATGAATTCTTTGCCAAGTATGATGCCATTCCGAATATGAAAACCGATGTTAACAACCATGGCCCATTCAGCTATGATAACATCGGCATGAACTGGGATTACCCGGATGCTTCTTATGAAAGAAGAAAAGAAATTATAAAAGAACATGTGAGTTACCAGAAGGGCCTGCTATATTTCATGACAACAGATCTTCGTTTACCTGAGTGGGTCAGGGAGACAATGAATTCATGGGGATATTCGAAGGACGAATTTACAGATAACGGATACTGGCCATATAATATCTATGTAAGGGAAGCACGCAGGATGCTGGGTAAATATGTAATGACAGAGAATGATGTCCTGGGTAAAAGAGAGGTGCCTGAATCAATTGGGATGGGATCCTATACAATGGATTCCCATAATGTTCAGAGGTATGTAACACCTGAAGGTTATGTTCAGAATGAGGGAGATATCGGCGTTAGGGCACCAGAACCATACCGGATCGACCTCGGATCCATTATTCCCAAAAAAGATGAATGCAATAATCTTCTTGTCCCTGTTTGTGTCTCCTGTTCACATATTGCTTTCGGTTCAATAAGAATGGAGCCTGTTTTTATGATACTCGGTCAGAGTGCAGGGACAGTTGCGGTGCTGGCCCTGGAAAAGAAAAAATCAATTCATGATCTGTTGTATGAGGAAATTAAAACAAGACTTATAAATGACGGTCAGATTCTTGAATTCAGGTAAACCCTGCTTCAACTATTAATAATACAATGAAAATTAAATATTTGTTAACTTCTTAAAGAAGAGCCGTTTATCACCAGTTCTGTTTTGATGATCTTAGTCTGAAAAGGTGCATTAAAATCTTTTTCAAGACGGTCTATCAGGAGTTTTATAGCTTCTCTACCCATAATATAGCCATGCTGATCAACAGAACTTAAAGGAGGATCGGTAAGGCTGGCAATCTGCCCGCTCGTATAACCAACAATGGCAATATCGTTCGGAACATTGAAACCATATTGTTTGACAATTTTCATCGTCTCGGCTGCAGTAAGGTCGTTTACAGCAAAAAAGCCATCCGGAACATCTTTTCCGGATAGAAATCCGGGTATAACAAGTTTTGCTTCTTCAGCAGTATCGCACCTGATTATATTACTATCAAGGACCGGGTAGTTACTCTCTTTAAGAGCTCTTATGTAACCTTCTTTCCTGCTTTTTCCGATCATAAGATTAGGAGGACCTGACAGGTGGACAATATTTCTGCATCCCATGCTGATAAGATGCTTTACAGCTTTACAGGCTCCCTCTTCATCATCTACCACTACCCTGTCAGATTCAATTTCATTGCATATTCTGTCAAAAAAGACCAGCGGGATCCCTGCCTTCTGAATTTTCTTCAGATGGTCAAATTTCTCTGTCATTTTAGTAATGGAAACAAGTATCCCGTCAACACGGTTCGACAGCAGAGTCTCTACTGCATTTACTTCACGTTCATAAGATTCGTTTGACTGGCAGAACATTACCTGGTATCCTGAATCATATGCCAGGTCACCTATACCTCCGATAACTGTCGAGAAAAAATAGTGAATAATCTCCGGGACGATAACCCCAATTGTCTTGCTCTGTCCGCTTTGCAGGCTCAGGGCTATAGGATCTGGTTTATAATTCCATTTTTCAACCAGTTCCTTTACAGCTTTTTTCGTTGACGAACTGATATCCGGGTGTCCTTTCAATGCTTTTGATACAGTTGAAGGAGAAATCCCCAGTTCTCTGGCAATATCCTTTATTGTTACCTGACCTTTATGCATTTCTTTTTTGAGTCTTATCCCTCCCCGCACAATTTAAAAGAAATATTCTGATTTTCATAACAAAGTTCAAATTAGATATTTGACTGATCTTTCCGGTCTGTCAGAAAGAATATAAGTCATAATTTTTTTTATTTACAAAATAATCCGGACAAAAAATATTCATTTCAAACGTTTGCGGAACTTCATGTTAATTTATTGAAAATTAATGCATTCAATTAATTGCAGATGATTTTTTATTTGTATATTTGTCATACCCAAAACCAAAAGGGATTTACCAGGAATTAGAATTAAGTAATCTGTTATTATCATTTAATCATTTATTCTATGAAAAAACGAATTTTAACTATGTTGTATTTGCTACTGCTGGGAGTCTATCTTCCCGGGGCAGTTCTTGCCCAGGGGATAAGGGTCTCAGGAAAAGTAACAGATGCAGCAGATGGTTCTGCTTTGATCGGAGTAACAATCCGGGAAAAGGGAACCAACAATGGTACCCTGACTGATGTGAATGGCAATTTCAGTTTAACTGTTGCACCAACTTCCACGTTGTCTTTCTCATACATCGGTTATACATCGCAGGAGATTCTGGTTAATAACCAGACAACTATTAATGTACCTATGACAGTTGAGAGTCAGGCGCTTCAGGAGGTGGTGGTAATCGGATATGGCACTGTCCGTAAAGGAGATGCCACCGGATCCGTTAAAGCCGTAAGCTCAGAATACTTTAATCCGGGTATTGTCAGTTCGCCTCAGGAAATGGTAATTGGAAAGATGGCCGGTGTACAGATTACCACTGCCGGTGGTGCTCCCGGAGCGGGCGCTGTAATCCGTATCAGAGGTGGTTCATCGCTGAGGGCAAGCAACGATCCGCTCATAGTTATTGACGGAGTGGCAGTTGATATTGACGGCCCTTCAGGTATGAGAAATCCACTCTCTACAATTAATCCCAGTGACATAGAGACTTTCACCGTTCTTAAGGATGCCTCTGCAACAGCAATCTATGGTTCAAGGGCATCTAATGGTGTTATTCTTATTACTACCAAGAAAGGAGCTGCCGGGCAACCCTTCACTGTAAATTATACAGGAAGCATTTCTGTCAGCAGCCCGATTAAATTTGTTGAAGTCTTTTCAGCTGAAGAATTCCGGAAGCTTATAGCTTCAAAGTATTCATCAAACGCAGAAGCTCAGAAGCTTCTTGGTAGCAGTAATACTGACTGGCAGAAAGAAGTGTTCCGTACAGCGTTTTCACATGATCATAACCTGAACTTTTCCGGCGGGCTGGGCAAATTGCCATACAGGGCAAGCGTCGGTTACACCTATCAGGATGGCATCCTTAAGACTGACAACATGGAGCGTATAACGGGTTCCATTAACCTCAATCCATCGTTTTTTAAGGATTATCTTAAGGTTGAACTGAATGCCAAGGGGATGGTAAACAATAACGTCTTTGGAAATCGGGGCGCTATCGGCGGCTCTCTGTCAATGGATCCAACTCAGGCAACCGATTTTCTATGGACTAATCCTGACGGATCACCGCTTTTTGTAGCTCCTATGAATCCACTGACCCAGCTTTATGATTATAATGATGAAGCTGTTGTAAACAGGTTGCTGGGCAACCTGACTCTGGAGTATAAGATGCATTTCTTCCCTGCACTCAGGGCTAAATTGAACCTTGGCCTCGATAAATCTTCAAGTAAGGGTACTGTCATGATACCTGTTGGATCATTCTTGTCTTATTCGACTTATGAGGGTTTGGGAAGGGATACTGAGTATAACCAGAATAAAACCAACTCACTCCTCGATTTCTATTTTGATTATACCGGCGAATTCGGAGGCCATAGTCGTATTAATGCTGTTGCAGGTTATTCATGGCAGCACTTCTACAGAGATGGCAATACACTTACAACATATAATTTCGGATCTGAGACATATGAAGACTCAGACTACAAATCAGAGAGCTTCCTTGTATCATTTTTCGGAAGAGTGAATTATGTATTGTTTGACAAGTACCTGCTGACTTTCACTCTTCGTGATGACGGATCTTCGCGTTTCTCTCCCGCAACCAGATGGGGCCTTTTCCCTTCAGCAGCATTTGCCTGGAACATTTCAAAAGAAAATTTCTTTAAAAACAATGTTCTTACAAATCTGAAGCTGAGACTTGGTTATGGTATCACCGGTCAGCAAAACCTGAGTAATGATGACTATCCTTACCAGGCAGTTTATACATTTGCTGAACCAGGCGCTTACTACCAGTTTGGCCCTCAATATATCCAGACATCCAGACCAGGTGGTTATGACGTAAACCTGAAATGGGAAGAAACAACAACATATAATATTGGTCTTGATTATGGATTCCTGAAAGATCGTATCTCCGGCGATATCGATCTGTACTACAGGCAGACCAAGGACCTTATAAACCAGATACCTGTACCGGCCGGTACCAACCTTACAAACCAGATCGTTACCAACGTCGGAGATCTTGAAAACCGTGGTATTGAGTTTTCCATTAACGGCAAGATAATTGCGACAACAAATACGGAGTGGGAATTAGGGTTTAATACCAGTTATAATACCAACAAGATCACAAAGCTGACAGCAGTTGATGATCCCAATTATAAAGGTATCTACATTGGAGGTTTTTCCGGCGGTGTCGGAAACACAATCCAGATACACAGCGTGGGATACCCGTCATATTCATTCTATGTTCAGGAACAGGTGTATGACCAACTGGGAAAACCCATCGATGGCCTTTATGTTGACCGTAATAAGGACGGAGCCATTACAGGAGACGACAGGTACAGGTATAAGAAACCTGCTCCAACAGTTTTCATGGGCTTTTCCTCACTTTTCAGCTACAGGGACTTCGATTTCTCGTTTAATGGCCGTATTAACATCGGTAATTACATTTATAACAATGTTTTCTCCAACTCTGGTTCGTATGCAAACATGGCTGCCTCAGGATACCTTTCAAACAGGGTCAAGAATGTTAAGGCTACCAATTTTGAAAACTCCCAGTATTTCTCTGATTATTATATGGAGAATGGCTCATTTATGAAGCTTGATAACCTGTCAGTTGGTTATAATTTCAACAACCTCTTTCAGAACACGCTTAGATTAAGGGTTTACTGCACTGCACAAAACCTTTTGACATTCACAAAATATACTGGTCTTGATCCGGAAGTTTTCGACGGCATTGATAATAATATTTATCCCCGTCCGAGGACTTTCCTGCTGGGCGTAAGCATTACCTTATAATCTTAATATTAAATGGCTATGAAAATTAGATTTTATAAAATAATAGGTGCAGCAGTGATCCTCTTTTCAATGATCATTGCTGGCTGTGTAAAGGATCTGGATACTATTCCTCTTGATGATGACATCCTCACGACAGAAAAAATATACAGTGACTTTAATAATTATGAAAAGGTTCTTGCCAAAGTCTATGCAGGCCTGGCAGTATCAGGTCAGATGGGTCCTCATGGCAATAATGACCTGAGTGGTCTTGATGAAGGATTCGGTCAGTATACTAGAGCCTACTTCTATGCTCAGGAGCTGCCAACCGATGAAGCAGTACTCGGCTGGAATGACGGTAACCTGAGAGACTACCAGGAAATGGACTGGTCAGCATCCAACGAGTTCATATTTAATATGTACTCACGGATCTTTTACCAGATTTCACTCTGTAATGAATTCATCCGTCAGACTGCTGAAGGTAAAATTGCAGATTATGGTTTTACCGAAGCACAGAAAACCACAATTAGCCTTTACAGAACCGAAGCAAGACTTCTCAGGGCGCTCAGCTATTACCATGCTCTTGATATGTTCGGAAGTGTTCCTTTCGTAACCGAAGCTGATGCTGTCGGTGCATTCCTTCCTGAACAGATCTCCAGGGCTGATCTTTTTGACTATGTTGAGAGTGAGCTTCTTGCAGTTGAACCTGGACTTAAGGCACCCAGAACAAATGTCTATGGACGTGTTGACCAGGCATCTGCCTGGATGCTGCTTGCACGACTCTATCTGAATGCCGGGGTTTATATCAATAGTCCAAAATATACCGAAGCAATAACCTACTCGAAAAAGGTTATAGATGCTGGTTTCTCCCTGGAAGATAATTATGCCAAGATGTTCATGGCTGACAATCATACAGCAAATGGTATCATATTTGCAATACCTTATGACGGCGTAAATACCAGAACATGGGGAGGTACATGTTTCATCATCAATGCTGAAGTCGGAGGCTCGATGCTGCCTGCTAACTTCGGGATCAGCGGTGGCTGGTGGGGGCTCAGGGCAAGACCTCAGTTTGTCGATAAATTCCCTTCAGATGATTCCGACAAGAGGAAAATGTTTTATACTGCAGGACAGACTAAAGATATTGCCGATATGTTCAATTTCAATCACGGCTATGCCGTAACGAAATGGACTAATGTCAAATCGACGGGTGGAGCCGGCTCGAATGGCACACACCCTGATACCGATCAGCCAATTTTCAGGCTTGCTGATGCCTATCTTATGTATGCCGAGGCTGTCCTTCGCGGAGGAACTGGCGGAAGCAGTACTGCAGCACTCGCATATGTGAATGAGATCAGGCTCAAAGCTTACGGAAATACGTCGGGACAAATAAACGAGGGACAACTGACACTCAGCTTTATTCTTGATGAAAGAGCAAGAGAACTTTACTGGGAGGGCTATCGCAGAACCGACCTGATCAGGTATGGTCTCTTAACAGGTGGTGATTATATCTGGCAATGGAAGGGTGGAGTCCAGGCAGGTATTGCAACAAATGCAAAGTATAACCTCTTCCCTATTCCTGACGCCGATATGGGTGCAAATCCCAATCTGGTACAGAATATAGGCTATTGATTTATTCTTAAAACAAACAGATATGAAAAAAATAAGTCTGATACTATTAATGTTAACGGTTTTCTTTACCGCTTGCGAAAAGGATAAGGAGAACATTGTTATCAAATATTTGATACAACCAAATGACCTGAGTAATTTATCTGCCACGACATTTGTTCTTGACAGAGACCAGGCTGCCAATGCTTTCCAGACATTCCAGTGGACTGATGTGGATTATGGATTTGAGGCTGTTATCACCTATGTTGTTCAGTGTGATAAAAAAACTAATAATTTCAAATCTCCGATTGACGTTGTTTCTGTAACACATGCTACAACTGCTTCTATTAGTGTAGGAGACATGAATAAGCTGATGCTGGCTGCCAGTATGAATCCTGATGAGGCAATCGACCTGCAATTCAGGGTAAAAGCCACTATTAATACCAATGTCAAACCTATCTATTCAGACATTGTTGAAGCTAAAGTCACTCCCTATGCAACAACATTCCCGCCAATATACATGTGCGGAGGAGCTGTGGGAGGATGGAACTGGAATTTGTATACTTATAAGGATCTGAGGAGCACGGCACCCGAAGTCTATGAAACTGTTGCCCGTTTCTTAAACAACGATATATTCAGGTTCTTCAAGCAAACAGACTGGGGCCCAACCTCATGGAACTTCCTGTATTTTACGGGTACTGTAAGCCCGCTGTTTGAACTAAATACCGGTGATACTGACAACAACTTCAAGTTTGTCGGAACAACAGGTTATTATAAGATCACTGTCAATATGAAAACCAAATCAGTGGCCATGGAAGCAGTTGATGAACCGATGATGTTTATGACCGGATCCGGTGTTGGTAGTGGGGCCTGGGGCTGGAATCCAGGAGAGTATGTTCAAATGACATGGCTGAGCAACGGAATCTTCCGTGCTACAGCAGGATTTATTAACGGTGGCGCCTTCCGTTTCTTTGCACAGACAGGATGGTCAACATCCTATAACTATCCTTACTTTAACGGTGGTACTGTAACAAGTCTGCTTGTAAATGCTGATGATGGTGATAAGAATTTTAAGGTTGTCGCTGCAACCGGAGACTATGTGATTACTGTCAATATTATCGATAAAATAGTTACAATGGAAACACCGTGATCGGATCCGTAATATATTTTAACGTATAAATTCTGAAAGAGGCTGTCATCATGATTGAAGACAGCCTCTTTATATACAAATATTATGAAATCTTATAAATTATTTCTTATCCTGCTGGTCATAACAGGCTGCAATGGTAAAGAAGACGGGAATAATAATCCTGCTGATAAAAGAGTCTATTATTCACATACTGAGTTTTCAATGGGAGCCGACCTCTCTTATGTAAATCAGATCCTTGATAAAGGAGGTGTTTATAAAGACTCCGGAAAAATCACGAATCCTTATGCCATCTTTAAGAAGTACGGAGCAAATACTATCCGCTTCAGGCTCTGGCATAATCCTGAATGGACGAGAACAGTCTATACTCCCCCTATAACAAATATGTATAACGATTTTGCTGATGTGAAAAAGGGGATCCTGGCAGCCAAATCAAATGGGATGACCGTAAGTCTCGACTTTCACTATTCAGACAGCTGGGCAGATCCTTCAAAGCAGGTGCCTCCTGCTGCATGGGAAGGAGTGTCACTTGCTGTTCTCTATGACAGCATTTACAACTATACCATTAAGACACTTGACAAGCTTGAAGCGGCAAATGCAATGCCTGAGTTTGTTCAGGTTGGCAATGAAATAAATCCCGGATTTGTACTTCCCCAGGGTGACAGATGGAATAAAAAAGCAGATTTTATCTTTCTCCTTAACGGAGCAATAAATGCTGTGAGAGATGCATCGGTTTCTTCAACTATAAAGCCAAGGATCATAGTCCATATCGCTCAGCCGGAAAATGTTATTCCATGGTTCGAGAGCATGGCCTCTGCCGGACTTACCGACTATGATATTGCCGGTGTTTCTTATTATTATTTATGGTCAACCGTCAATATTGACAATGTAAGTGACCGTATTGCCGCAATAAAAAGCTTCACAGGTAAAGATGTGATGGTGGTCGAAACAGCCTACCCCTGGACACTGAATAATGCAGACTCCTACAACAACATTATTGCTGCAGATAAACTTACTTCTGCTTATCCTGCAAGCCAGACAGGACAGTATGATTACATGGTAAAGCTGACACAGGAAATAATTGACGGAGGAGGAAAAGGAATTCATTACTGGGAACCGGCATGGATAACCTCAGGCATGAAAGACAGGTGGGGTACAGGTTCTTCATGGGACTGCAATACCCTCTTTGACTTTACAGGTAATGTTATCGAAGGTATGAATTATATGACCTACCCTTACACGTTCAAAAAATAGACCTGTTGAGAAAGTGATCAGGTAATATGTGGACAAAATCATATAATATGAAATGTAAGCTGCTGCTAATTAGCTTATTGTTTTCAGGGAGTCATGTTTCGCTTAATAGCCAGGTGATTACCGCCACTCCTGTTTTCCCCACTGCTTCTGATGCCGTGGTGATAACATTTAATGCTGATAAGGGAGATATGGGACTTAAAGACTATTCAGGCGATGATGTCTATGCACATACCGGTGTTATTACCGACAAAAGCACCGGCGGAACAGACTGGAAATATGTAATTGCCCCATGGACAACCAACCTGCCTAAAGCCAGGCTTACAAAAGTCTCTGCAAATGCTTATACTCTTACTATTTCACCGTCAATACGGGAGTTTTACAATGTTCCGTCAACTGAAACCATAAGAAAGCTGGCATTTGTCTTTCGTAACTCCACCGGTACCCGCACTGGCCGGGATGTCAGTGGTACGGACATCTTTTATGATGTAAGTGAAACACCGGTCTTTGAGGTTATGATATCACAACCTGATAAATATACTTCTCTTATCAGCCCGGGAGAGGGCATTACAATTCAGGCCTCAGCATCAATGGGAGACTCTCTGATACTGCTGCAGAATAACACCCGCCTGAATAAAGTAACTGAACTGACCTCCACCTTCTCTTTCACAGCCACAGGCACCGGCCTTTTTAAAATTGTAGCCAGAGCATGGAATGATCTTATCATGAAAGAAGATTCCGTTTTCTATTTTATCAAACCGCCGGTCACAGTTGAGGATATCCCTCCAGGTCTGAAACCCGGTGTAAATGTGACCGGTGATAACAGCGCCGCATTTCTATTATATGCTCCCGGGAAGAACAATGTATTTGTTATGGCTGATTTCAACGGATGGATATTCCGTGATGAAGGTTATATGAAGAAAAGCAGTGACGGCAACTGGTTCTGGAAGGAGGTCACAGGACTTGATCCCCAGATCGAATACGGTTTTCAGTATGTAGTTGATGATTCTATAAAGGTCACCGATCCATACTCTGTAAAAGTGCTCGATCCCTGGAATGATAAGTATATTACCTCTGTAACTTATCCTGGCCTGAAAGCCTATCCTGAAGGTTATGCTGAGGGACTGGTTTCCGTTTTCAGGACTCGCCCGCCGCAATACACATGGAAAAACACATCGTTCACATCCCCTTCGAAAAAGGATCTTATAATTTATGAGCTCCTGGTACGTGATTTTGTGGCAGCTCATAATTTTAATACAATCCGTGATTCTCTTGCATATTTATCACAACTGGGGATCAATGCAATTGAGTTTATGCCTGTAAATGAGTTTGATGGTAACAGCAGCTGGGGCTATAATCCTGAAATGTATTTTGCAGTTGATAAATATTATGGCACCGCAAACAGCTATAAAGAATTGATAGACTCCTGCCACAGCCGCGGTATCGCAGTAATAATGGATATTGTACTGAACCATGCCCAGGGTAATAATCCGCTGGTGAAAATGTATTTCAACAGCATAGACAATAAACCTTCCGCCGATAATCCATGGTTCAATGCCGACTCTCCCAATTCCTTATATTCATGGGGCTATGATTTTAACCATGAGAGTACTGCCACTCAGGCATTTGTTGACAGCGTTTGTCATTACTGGATCAGCGAGTT
>Ga0102851_10000890_pt1 | contig 16162 bp, 13 predicted proteins | sample Mud3Dept3metaG_FD_79558 | JGI IMG/M metagenome (GOLD analysis project Ga0102851, IMG submission 79558) | Freshwater wetland microbial communities from Ohio, USA, analyzing the effect of biotic and abiotic controls - Mud 3 Core 4 Depth 3... | ecosystem: Environmental > Aquatic > Freshwater >... | reverse complement strand
TTGTCCGCGTCATCACAAAACTCGAAAGTAGCCGCATCAATCTAAGCCAGGCTTATTGGATGGTAATTATCTTTGCCAGCGTGCTGCTTATTTCCGCCCTGAACATTCTCCCGCTCACAATAGCTGTCCTTTTGGGAGTTCTGGCGTCATTCTTATCGGGTTGTATTACTTCCGAAGAAGCGTATCGAGGGGTGGAATGGAGAGCGATCATTCTGATTGGTTGTATGCTAGCTGTGGCGAGCGCCATGCAAGTGACCGGGGCTGCTGATTATCTTGCTGAGCTTGTGATCCGGGTTGTGGGCACTACCCAGCCGGTCTGGCTTCTTTCAGCTTTCTTCCTGCTTACGGTTATGCTCACTCAACCGCTTTCTAACCAGGCAGCAGCGGCATTGATCTTGCCAATCGCATTGCATACTGCGTTCCAGCTCCACCTGAATCCACGTACCTTTGCGATCATGATCGCTGTTGCCGCCAGCGTTTCTTACATTACACCACTGGAGCCCTCTTGCTTGATCGTTTATGGACCCGGGCACTACCGCTTTCTCGACTTTATTAAAGTTGGGTCACTATTGACAATCCTAATCTATTTCATCGCCATCCTGCTCATCCCCCTGATCTGGCCTCTATAAAAATCTTATGGATCGATATAACGTAGAAATCCTGAAATAAAGGATTTTCAATCCTGATTAAAAACCTGGCCAAGATTGTTTATAATATGGTAATATTCCGCCAGAAGGTTACGGTGAATTTAATTAGTAAAAAGAAACGAATAATTGCCACAAATTAATATCTGTAGATATAAGAATATTACTTTCCCAGGAGACATTTATGAACGCCAAACCATTTGTTGTCCGTACAGGTATTAAGGCTGGAATAAACAACTTTTCTGGTACGGAGACTGCTCCCGGGGCGCCAGGACGGTCGAACCAATATGGCTGGTGGTGGCTTCCAGGGGGGTACATTGCACGTCCTGGGGGATATCTTAAGCAATACATGGGATGGTGGTATGGGCCAGCGCCAGCGTTCTATTATCCAGCAATGGGCGCAGGTGCCGCAGCCTCCCCAGGGCTTGGAGCAGGAGCCGCTGAAGGCCAGATGGCTCCGCCAGCTCCCTAATAAAAAGTCCAGATGTGGTGCAGGGTCGATAAAAGAGACCACACATTCTTATCAATAGATTTAAAAACTCATCCTCATGGATACCGGAATTGGCTCTCCATGAGGACTGTGGGTAATTAATATGGGCGCGAGAGGGCTCGAACCTCCGAACCTCACGGATGTGAACCGTGCGCTCTGACCAACTGAGCTACGCGCCCGAAGGCCTACATTATACCTGATGCTAATTCATCCCGCAAGCACAAGAGGCTGTTTATTGCCGGAACAGTCTATAAAACTCCCCCGCTGAAATACTCTTACTCATCACTTCTCCAACACCATCTATAACCGGTTTCCCAACGGTCTCAATACGATCTGCTAACAACACTCTACGCGCCGATGGCCAGCGTGCCTGTACTGCATCCAACCAAAACCCCAGCTCTCCCTTAGCTACGGCTGTATCCATTACCACAAAATCAGGCGTGCTCTGAAGTGGAATTTCCTCCAGTGAATTGATGCCTTCCATAACGAATACCTGTCCCACATTGGGCGCTGACTTTACTAAGGCTACCAGACTATTGCGGTAATTTCCCGCTTTTGAAACCACCACAACATCCATCATTTGAAATTTTCCTAATCCTTTGAAATGAATTGCAGGCCTGCCAGGTCTGCATCCGCAAGTTCTTGCGGAAGCGTTACGCCCTTCACCCTCCCGCCGGTAAGCCAAAGCTCTGTAAGAATGCGCCGGCCCGGTTGACGTCGACTCCGGACATCTGAGCCAGCATAGTGGCCTGGTCTGTATTTACTCCAGCTTGTGACAGGGCGCTCTGCAGGAAGCCCGTGCCCAGTCCAGTTACCTGCCTGGCTTGCTGCGCTGCACTCTCAACAAATTGTCCTGCTTTAAGAAACGTTTTAACCTTCACTGTAGAAATCTCCTTAAGCTCTTATGGAAAGCAGTATTTTCTTTATTGTACGGTTGCACATACAATTTCGCAATACGACATATGACGGGATTATTCGTCATCCCGGATATAACGCATATGCGCAATCCCCTCCCGCAGCGCGTATAACGCCGCCTGGGTACGGTTCGTCAGGCGAAGCTTGCCGAGGATGTTGGTGATATGGGTGCGCACCGTGCGCTCACTGAGGAACAGCTCGTCGGCAATCTCTTGATTCGTCTTGCCTAGCGCTACGTATTGTAATATCTCGATTTCGCGCTCCGTCAATGTGCTCAGCAGCGAGGATTGTTGCTCGTGGCTCTGAATATCTCGCATCAGTTTGCGGGCGATTTCCGGTTGTAAGACCGGCTTGTTTTGATATGTATCGTGAATCGCCTGTATGAGCTCTTCCGACGAGCTATCTTTCATCAGATAGCCCATCGCGCCCGACTTGATGGCTGAGAATACCTGGTGGTTTTCGGCAAAGCTGGTCAGCACCAGGATGCGCGCCCTGGAATCCTCTTTGCGAATTTCATTGATCACCTGTACGCCATCCATCTTGGGCATCACCAGATCCAGCAAGATGACATCGGGTTTAGCTTCCCGCGCCAGTCGAATGGCCTCTGCCCCATCACCCGCCATCCCAACCACTTCCATACCGCTCTCAGCTGAGATTAAGGCGTTCAGCCCATCCCTCACCACAGTATGGTCATCAACAATCAATACCCGGATATTCGCGCTCATTTTGACTCCTCGAGTCTGGCAACTATGCGTGTCCCTACACCTGGTTTGGAGACCACCCTCAACCGTATTCCCAGCGCTGCGGCGCGCTCGCGCATGCTATCTAGCCCTATTCCTTCACCATTTAGCTTGTCTTGCAAGTTAAAACCGCAGCCATCGTCTGTGACCATTAAGGTTACCTTGCCATCGCAGGAGCGAATTTTAATTATAACTGTGTTTGCCCCGCTATGTTTGAGCGTGTTGTTTAGAGCTTCCTGGGCAATACGATACAGCACCATCTCGGTTGTCTCATCCAGGCTCAATTCCCCTTCCACAATCAGGTTGGCGTTCATCCCGGTACGTTTTTCAACTGCTTCTAGGCGCCGTTCCAGAGCACGCACCAATCCTTCTTCCAGGTATTTGGTAGGGCGTAGCTCATAAACCAGCAGACGCATCTCCCTCAACGCTTGTAAGGCAGCCTGGTCAATGCGTTTCAAATGTTGTTGGGCAAGCTCCAGGTCATTGTGGTTCAAATTCTTAATGCTTGCCCCCGCGAAGAGCACCTGGCTGTAGAGTAGCTGTGTCACTGAATCGTGCAGCTCACGTGCCAGGCGTTGCCGCTCCTCCATGACTGCCGCCTGCTCAGCGCGCTTGATCAAGCGCGCCCGGTCGACGAAGATGCCGATCTGGTCGGCGATTGTCGCCAATAGGGTGATATCGTCGATGGTATATTCAAGGATCGTCCTGCCAAACACCGATAGCAGCCCCAATGGATGGCCTTCGGCTCGGATGGGGGCGCCGATATAAGCATTCAACAGGCGCGGTATGTGCTGCGCTAAACTGGTTGGCATACGCTCGTCTTTGGTCATGTCGGGAATAACTAGTGGATTCTGCGCTTCAAGTAAGCTGCGCCAGAATTCATTACGTGTGTGCAGCACATCTACATAAGGCGACATGCCCTCCGGCACATCCATACTGGCTACCAGGCGCATAAGATTACGATCATCTTCCAACAGGTGGACCATACCGCAAATGAACCCCAACGCCTCCAATGTGATGCGCAGCACCTGCTCAAGGATTAAGGGCAAGTCCTGCGGCTCGTTGGCCGCCTCATTTATGCGATACAGGGTAGATAGATGTTTGGTACGCACATCAACCTGGCGCTCCAATCCCTCCAACACCACAGCTCTGTGCAGCGACGTGCTGGCGATCTCAGCGATGGCATTCAACAAACGCAGCTCCTCAGCGTTGAATCTGCGCTTTTCATTAAAAACAAAGAATAACAAGCCAAAAGCCTTGCCCTTTGTCCGCAATGGAATCAGCGCTGCAGCTTCGGCGCCCTCAAGCAGCGCCCGGTAGAGCGGTGCAGGATTTTGGCGGAGGAATTCATCAATTCCTTCGATGCCCATCGGTTCGCCACGGTGCAATGCCTGCCAGAGTGTGTCATCTGCATAAGGATGCGCCAGACCAATCAGCGCGGGATTCGTACTGAACGTCACTGCCAGCTCACTGCTGCTTTTATCCAGTGTGAGGAATGCGCCCTGCACCGCATTGAAGAAACGGGCAATCGTTTCCACCAGTGCTGACGGGCTGCTCTCCCTGCTCTCTGCCTGGCTTAAGGCGATGCTGATATTCGACAATACCTCCAACTCTTCGCTTCGCCGGTGCGATTGTTCTTGCCGCCAAGTACGCTCCAGAACCACCGCTACCTGGCTGGTGAATGCCTGCAGCATAGCTGCTTCGGGCTCACCGTAAGTCCTCGCCTCCAAAGAACCCAGGGAAAGCAGGCCGATCATCCGCTCGCCAGCCAGGAGCGGCGCGCCAATCCAACCACGGATCGGCGCCATGTCCGGCCAGTTGGCAAAGCGCGGATCATCCTGAATGTCTGAGACGATGATCGGCAGCCGGCTCTTTCGTAGCTCAACGATCAAAGGATCGCTGATGCCATGTGCGCCGGGCAGGCTGCCCTGGCTCTGGCGGCTGCGCTCTGCCAGCACATAACGTTCCTTTTCATCCAGCAGGAACAAGCCAGCCCGGTCGTAGCGGATGAAGTTACGCAAATTAACCAGGATGATTTCAAGGGTCTGGTTTAAATCGGCTGCACCCGCTAAAGCCGCCATCACATCTCGCATCACTTCAGCTTCATTACGTCGCTGTTGCTCTGCATTACGCAGCCTGGCTTGTTGGATTCCCACCGCCAGGGAGTTAGCTACCTCCTGAGCAATTAAAACCTGCTCCGCCCGGAATACCCCCGCCTCGTCCGCAGCCAGGTTGAGCAGGCCGATCAGCTCCCCGCTGAAACGAAGAGGAACGCTTAAATAGGAGCGTATACCAAGCTCAGACATACGTTGCTGTAAAGGTGTAAGCGCCGGTATGATCTGCAAATCTGCCACGGAAAATGGCATGCCGTTTTGCAAGTCCTCCAGATCGACAGAAAGCACTTCCAATCCCAGTACACTTCCTTCGAGTATTTCGATGGAAGGTTTTGGAACCTGTTTTTCTACATCATTGTTTTTGATTTGAGTGGATTCCAGCGCCAGCACCCGCGCGCTGCCCGCCGCCAAGTCTATGATCACAACGCTACTGGCTAAATAGCCGGGGATGAATTGATGCATGCGCCGTAGCGCAGTATAAGCAATGGCTTGCGCATCCTGGGCAGAGAGAATGGCGTGATCGATCTCGTGCAGGATTTCCAAACGCTGCACGTTCAGCCGCAGGCGGGCTTCAATTGCCCCCTCACCGGTTTGTAACTCGCCTGATTCTCTAATTATCTGATCCACTCACCCTAGTAAGCTAACAATGATTCAATCTTGGACTTCAACACCTGAGCCGACGAACTGCCCAACTGTATCTCTCGAATCACCCCAATCTCGTCGATGAAGAAAGAGGTGGGTAAGAACAACGCCTGGTATGCTTCGTACACCACATTGCCTTCATCCAGAATCACCGGCAGGGTCAATTGCCAATCGACAACTGCCTTCTTCACATCTTCCAATGAGTCTTGTGAAATGCCGTTGATAGCCAGAATCACCAGGTTCCGACCTACGTAATCGCGCTGGATCTGGTCGAGAACCGGCATTTCTTCTTTGCAGGGTATGCACCAGGTCGTCCAGTAATTCAGCATAACATTCTTTCCCCTTAAGGAAGACAAGCTGATCGATTGCCCATCCAGTGTAGATAATGTGAAATCAGGGGCGGTAAATCCCACCTGGATACCAACAGGCGGCTGGCTAACTGCCGGTTGAGCGGGTTGCTGCGGTGCTGCTGGAGGGATGTCGGAGGGTGCAGGTTGTTCGGGGGGTCCATCCTGCACAGTTCCGGCCCGCGCGGCCTGAGTTGGCTGTGCTTCGAGCTGTAAGGAAACTTCTGGTGCAACCTCAGCCACGATTTCGCCAGCGGACTTTGCTAATGCCGCCCCACCTGAACTCAATTGGGATAAGCTCTCTTCATTAAAGGAATTCGCCAGAGCCTGCTCGGCGGCGGGATTAGCGCCACAACCAGCGTTAGAAAGCACAACTAATATCAGGGATAGACTTATCGTTATCCGAATTTGTGAACCACGAGAGAAATTCAAAGTAATACTCCTCAATATTGATTTTACCAAATCACTCTTCACTTTGTATCAGCCACTTTTGTTGAAGCATCCTGCATTATACAAGCCTATACATGTACGTCAATAAAAAAGTTCCCTGCACACCCAAAATCCCGTCAAATGTAGCGCAAAGGGATACTCTATAATTAAGTCATTAGTCGTATTGCCAGTTTGGGTAATTTTGTTTACAATTATGCCAGCTTAGCGAAAGCAAACTGACTTAAGGAGATAACCAATGTACGTGCGCACAGACATAAAATCAGGCTCAGCCTGCTATACTGTTCAATCCGGTGATAGCCTGAGCACCATTTCTCAGAAATTCTATGGCAACCAGAGTGCCAGCAGCGTCAATAAGATTTACTACTCGAACATGGCAACCATCGGCTCTAACCCGAACATCATTCAACCGGGACAGCAGCTCTACATCCCCGACTAATCTACTCGGACACAACCCGTGAGGTCAGGTCTCAGGTATTTTAGACCTGACCTGCGGTACGATTTCTTCATCTGCCTTCGCCCCTGAACTCAGGGGCGATTGAGTTTAATCTCCACCCATCTATCGTATAATTCATAAACACACCAACCTCAAGCTCAGATAAAACATAATCGAAAACGATACCCTGGCTCCCCCTTCTCCAATTGCATCCATCTCCGCCGCTATCAGCGGTAATTTCTTTGCCCGTCTGGGCTCCGAAGCTACAGGCGTCATGCTCGGGCTTTACATGAGTTATCTGAACCAATATATCCACCCCATATCCGCTGTACAGGTGGGTTTCATCTATACCGGCTACCGGTTGGTGGAGTTCCTGGGCGATCCCGTGATGGGGGCACTCAGCGACCGATACGGTCGCAAACCCTTCATGCTGCTTGGTCCTTTGTTCAGCGCATTAGCCGTGCAGGTCTATCCCAGCGCTACCACTTTCATTGCCATTCTATTGTTACTTACTATTGAAGGCCTGAACGCTGCCATGCGCCCTTCCGTCTCGTTGAGCTACCTTTCGGACGTCACCACAGGCTCAGAAAAATTACGCGGGCGAACGATGAGCATCTATCAGCTCGCCTTGCTGCTCAGTATTGTGGGCGGATACCTGATAGGAGGTTCCCTTTGGGATCGTTTAGGTGCAACTGGATTTCGCCTGATCTCCATTCTATACCTGCTCGGGATGAGCGTTATCTGGATTGGCGTAAAGGAAGCGCCCCAGCGCGCCGATGCGCACCGTTATACTCTGAAAGAATATTTCCAGCTTGCCCGGAATCCCGCCATCCTGGGATTCCTGCCAACCTGGCTGGCTATGGCGGCTATCCTCGGCGCCTGGCTCTCTCAGATCGCTTATCAAATGTCCGCCCGCTCCGATGAATCGGGGCAAGCTCTGGTCGGAGGTTTTAGCGGCGTCCAGATCGGTTTGGTGTTAGCCGCCTTTGCCTTGATTTACGCAGCCGGCACGCTGGGTTGGGGGTTCCTGATGGGAAAACGCTCTAAAATCCGCCTGGTTCTGATTTCTTTGTCTGGCATCTTGCTCTGCGGCCTGGGGCTGTTAGTTATCAATCACCCACCCGCGGAGGCTAACGGATTAGCAAGCATGCTGTTAATCACAGCATATATATTGTTAGGGGTTGGAATTTTGCTACAGAGCGGCTTCTCTCCACTGGCTTTTGCTTATCTGGCCGACCTCTCCGAAGGCTTCCCCGGCGAGCGCGGTGCCATCCTTGGCGGCTATTACCTCTTCCTATCCATAGGCCAATTGCTCGGCGCCTGGCTAGGCGGTCTTTTTGCGCAGGCACACCAGTTGGATGGGGTGATCTATCTCAGCCTGGGCCTGGCTGTGCTTGGGATACTAAACCTGCGACGAGCAGGCGCTCCAGGAAACAATTAAGAAACCGGGTTTCTATGACTCCTTCAGCCTCCCATCCTCAATCCACAACCTACGCCACTCGGCACTCTGCCACAATCCCTCACGCACCTCTTCCTCCGCATCCAAAAGGGCGCGGTAGCGTGTGCCGTCCCTGGCAGCCAGATCCTGTGGATTGCCATCTTCCATAATCTTCCCCTCCTCAATCACCAGCACACGCGAGAAAGCAAGCGTCTCTTTCATATCATGGGTGATGCATAGCAGGGTTGCATCTTTCCAATATTCGCGCGCTCCCGCCAACAGATCCCGCCGCTGTTCACGGTCAAGGCCGCGGAACGGCTCGTCCAGGATCACTAACCGCACCACCGGGCGCATCATTGCCCGACCCAGGCGCACACGCTGCCCCTCCCCACCTGATACCAGGCCTCCACTTTCCCCCAGCACCGATTTTAGCCCATCTGGCATGCGCTCGAGCACCCCGTACAGGTCTGCCTGTTGTACTACTGCGCCGACCTCTCTGCCGTCAACGCCTTCCCCACCATAACGCAAGTTCTCGTAGAGCGAGCGATTCCAAAGCTGTACGGCAGGGTCCACCCAGGCCGTCTCCTGCCTGAGCTGGCTTATCTTGCTCCCATCCAACGACGCCCCATCCACCAGGATGCTTCCCTGTACTGGGCGCGCCCACCCCAACAATAAGCCAACCAAGCTTGACTTCCCTGCTCCTGACGGACCTACAATCGCCAGATGCTCTCCGGCTGCCACACTCAAATTGATCTCCTTCAGGATTGTGTGGCCTCCGGCATTCAACCAGACGTCCTCCATTGTGAACGTGACTGGTGACTTTTGACTGATGACTGGTAAACCATCGTCACCAGTCTCCAACCCCTGGTCACTGGTCACGAGCTCCTGATCACTACTCACCGCTCCCTGATCACCCTTCACTTCCCAGGCTGTCTCCTCATCCGGCGCCCCGAGCGGTTCCAGCAGGCGCAACACCCGGTTGCGCAACATGGGGTATTGCTGCGCTGAATTGGAAAAGGACTGCCCTAGCACCGGTAAGCTCAATGTCCAGTAGAAAAGCAGCAAGACACCCTGCGTTTCCCCACCCTTGGCAATGTAGTTGAACAGGATCAGGATAGCAAAGACCGAATAAAGCAATTGTCCAGCTGATTGCAGGTACATTGATAGGTTGTAGTAATCTCGCCCGGCGCGCACCCACTCAAAAAGCTGCATCTCATGCTGGCGGCGTAGCGAGCGTTCAGCGCCATGTGTTTTAGCTGGTACCAGCCCAAGTAGCGCATCCAGATAAAAGCGGCTAAGCGCACCGGTGTGTGTACGCATGCGCAAGTCAAGCTCCTCCGTTACCGGGCGCGTCAGGAAAGATAGTACAATGAATAACACCGTACCAATAATCGCCAGCGGCGCGCTGATTGGGTCCAACCAAATCACACCGATGGCGGTTAGAATGAGCTGGAAGCCGAGCCGTATCAGGTTGACACCCAAATAAGGCAACGTGCGCAACTGGCGCAGGTCGTAGGCACGCAGTGTCATGTCCGAAGTCAGCCGCGACCGGAAATAGCGGTCTCCCAGGCGTGGGATTTTCTCCAACAATGAGACGCGCAGGCGCGTCTCTAGCCGCCGTCCCATGCGCAGCACGATGTCGCTAATCGGCACTTCCAGCAAGAACCAGGTTACCAGGAAAGCAATCAGGACGAACGCTGCGCCTACCCGTTGTGAGAGCAGGCTCAGGCTCTGGCTGAGGCGGATGATGCCCTGGAAGAGCAGCGCCTCGATTATCACACCAATAGTTGCCACCAATAGAGCAAAAGTAAGCACAACTGGGGTGAGCAGGCCATCCTGACGCAACGCTTTCCACACCTCACGTTCCGGACGGTAGCTGGGTTCTTTCAACGCTGCCTGTAAATCCGGAGGTAAAACTGCTCGCTTTATTTCTCCTCCTTCATCAAGTGTTAGCTCTGTTTCGCCGCGCTCTCCCAGAATACGCACCAACACAGCTCCTCGCAACAACAATCTCTCTCCGGCGGTTTCATCACCTGCTTCCGGCGCTCTAACATCCCCGTCCGCCGGGGTAACCGACCAATACATCGCTGGGATCGCCAGGTGTTGGATGCCATACACGCGCTCGTCATGCGCCTCTTCTTCTGAGGGAGGTCCACTGCGATTAAGCTGGTAAAAACGCTCCAGGACATGTCCAGCCTGTCTACCTTCACGCAGGCCGTGTGAATGCACGATCGATTCAACCATACGCGTTGCTGCGTCTAACGCTGCAAGAGAGCGCCAACTGTCATCCTGTAAAGCATCTGCAAACAGGTTTTCAATCTCGGATTCATCAATTTTTAGATTGAGCATCCGTCGTCGTAAAGGTTTTTGAAATCCATCCGAGCCAGCCCACTCCCGCCATGCCATTGCCGGCACTGGAAAGGTATGGATATAGATTTCCTTTTGGAAGTTCTCCCAGGTTACCCAGCGCCGCCCACTGGCAGGATCCATTAACTGTAACCAGGGTCCAAACCGGTTCCAGGCGACCAGGAAGTGGGTGAATCCGCTTGGCAGGCGAACCACCACAATGGCTGGTAAAGCCTGTGCTTCCTCCAAGATCAGGTGATCAGCAGGCAACATCACCTGCTCGGCATTCAAGCCAAGCTGAACTGCCAGGTCCTCAATGGTGTTAATTGAAGTCCCATCCACATCGGTCTGGCAGGCTTCGCGCAACCGCCCTAAACTAACCGGAATGCCAAAACCTTCCAAAATGGACTTCAACGCCGCTGGCCCACAATCCATTGCCGATGTCTGTACAACCTCAACAGCCAGGAAGCGCTGATTCTTAACGGGCGTTTCGGAATTCGAACTCATTTTTTATTCTTTTGGCAAACAGCTCGTACCGGAATGGTTGGGCTGCCACTCTGGTCTTGCCTATTGCGTAGGTGATGCATATCTCCCCGCGGCGCGTAACACCATCTCCAGCGGTGAAATGTGTTCCACCTCCACCTCCGCCTGACCCTTCACCGAGCTACCGCTTACAGGAGGATATTCACCCTCTGTTAGAAGCAGCTCCACCTCTCCACTCTCAGCAGGTGGGTTAAAAACGATGGCTGGATAAGCTACCGGCTGTTGGTTTGGCTCAAGTTGTAAACGCACCGTCGCTTGCTGCCCGACCTGGATGCGATCAACTTTTTCTGGTGCGAAGAGGGCGAGAACGCGCCCATCCTCATCCACCTGCATATCCGTGCTAACTTCGTACAGGGTCACCTGAGCAAAGAAGAACCACGCCAGGAGAGCCACTGCCAATACAAGCGCCAGCAGCAATCCTATGCGTGAGGCTCGAAAACTATCTACGTGCAAGGAGCGCAAGGTACGGGAGAATTGAATTGACACAGGAATTCCTATCACTAATCTCTTGTCACTAGTCACCAGTCGCTAGTCGCTAGTCGCTAGTCGCTAGTCGCTTTTCACCTATCCTTAATTATAAAATAAATCCAATCCAGAACTGCCTGCTTTCGCTTTACCTCACCAAACATCAGTCAAATGACTTACATACCTTAATCATCCCGTGTGTTAAAATCAAAAGCTAGCATGGCGAAAACGGATGCTGTCCTCACTTCCTATGCCTGGCCGGTATCTCGCCTGGGCGAGCTGATCGAAACTTTGTCCCGGCGTAGCCGGTTGATCCCCCGTCCAGGAAAGCTAACCCAACCGCCGGAATCCCTGGCTGGGGCAGGAGAGGAAACCATAAGCAAATGGATTGATGTTGCTGCTGGGCAAATTGGCCTGGAGGTCGAGATCGTTACCAGCTACTACGCCGACGTTGAACAGCTATTACGGAGCGGTAGCCCAGCAATCTTGCGCCTGCCCACGCCTCATCCAGATGCCGGACCGCTATACCTGGCGTTGCTCAAATATAAGCGGAAAGCGCGGCTGCTCGGGCCGGACCTGCGCCTGCATGGCGTGCGCACAGAGGTTATCCGGGATGCCCTTTGCTACCCGTATGAAGCTGGCCTGCTGGAGGAGGTAGACCAGCTCCTGTTGGAGGCTGGAGTCTCTCCAGAACGAGTGACCAATGCCCGTCGCGCCATCCTCCGCCAGCAGCTCAGCGCTGTGCAACTGCCCGCTGGATGGATCTTGCGGTTACCACCTGGCGCCTCCATCTGGCAACAGTTCCGTCATGCGGGGATTTACCGCCCGTTTGTCATTATGTTCACCATGTACTTCCTCCAAATCATGCTTTCAGTAGCTTCCTGGTATGTCATCGGCCGCGGTGTCTTCATGGGCCATTTCGACTTGGGTTGGCTGCTTGCCTGGGCGCTGCTCCTGCTTTCCACGATTCCGGTGCAGATCTTTGTGGGCGACGCACAGAATGAGCTCTCGCTCACCGCAGGGGCAATCTTCAAGCAACGGCTATTACACGGCTCATTGAAGCTTGAACCCGAGGAGATTCGCCACCAGGGAATGGGACAGTTCCTGGGACGCGTGATGGAATCTGAAGCAGTGGAGATGCTTGCCCTGAGTGGCGGCTTCATGGCACTGCTATCTTTCGTTGAGCTGGGTATTGCAGGATTCATTCTATATAAAGGTGCTGGCGGCATCCTGCATGCCAGTCTGCTCGCCCTGTGGACGTTGGTTTCCATCACCATTTTATGGCGCTATTACGAAATCAGCCGTGATTGGGCTGTTGCCTATCGCGAGATGACCAACGACTTGGTAGAGCGCATGGTCGGTCACCGCACCCGCCGGGCTCAGGAGAATCCGCACCGCTGGCACGAAGACGAAGACCAGGCTCTCGACCGCTATCTCAAGCTCTCTGAGAGTGTCGATCATGTCAATGAGCAATTGAGCACTATCTCGGCGCGTGGCTGGCTTGTGGTCGGCATGTTGGGCGTGATCATCCCTTTCACCCTCAACACGGCCTCTCCGCAAACGCTTGCCATCAGCCTGGGTGGTGTATTGCTCGCTTCACAAGCATTGAGCAAACTGGTGGGCGGGGCACAAAGCTTGATGAACCTGTTCATTGCCTGGGGCCAGGTAGGCCCGCTTTTTGCAGCCGCGGCTCGCCCCAGGGAGTTGCAATCGCTTGACCTGGTCTCACTACAACAGCCAGAAACGAAAAAGAGCCCCTCCCAAGCCGCTGCGCCTGTCGCGAGTGGCGCCCCTCGACCCCTGCTTATCGCTCGCGAGCTCACCTTTCGCTACCGCCCACATGGTCACCCGGTAATCCAGGAGGTCTCGTTACAAGTTCAACCAGGCGACCGCTTATTGCTCGAAGGCCCCTCCGGTGGCGGTAAATCCACCCTGGCTGCCCTGCTCACCGGATTACGAAAACCCGAATCAGGCTCGCTCATCCTGTGGGGATTTGACCGCCAAATCCTGGGGAGCGAAGAGTGGCGCCGGCGCGTGGTCATGGCTCCTCAATTCCAGGAGAACCATGTCTATTCGGACACCTTCGGATTCAACCTGCTGATGGGGCGTCGCTGGCCTCCGGAGCCTGAAGACCTGCAGGATGCAGAAGCAGTTTGTCGCGAGCTCGGACTGGGCGAGGTACTCGACCGTATGCCCTCCGGCTTTAACCAGATGCTCGGCGAATCCGGCTGGCAGCTCTCGCATGGTGAGCGCAGCCGGCTCTACATTGCTCGCACCTTGCTCCAGAAGGCAGACCTGATTGTCCTGGACGAGAGTTTCGCCGCTCTTGATCCAGAAAACCTGTACCGCTCTTTGCGCACTGTTTTACAGCGCGCACCATCTTTACTGGTGATAGCTCATCCATGAACCACACCCCCCATTCCCCCGCTCAGAATCCTGTGTCCTTGATGGGTGATCGAGGGTACGTCGTGTATAATAAATATAGAGGGAGTAAATTATGAAAGTAAGAACAAACCTTCATGCTGGTGCAGGGCTGGGTGATGCAGTATCTGACCTGACCCACCTCACTGGAATCGACCGTCTTGCTCAAATCTATGAGCAGTGCACCGGAAAAAGTTGTGGCTGCGACCAGCGCAGGCAGACTCTAAATCAATTAGTTCCTTTGCCCAGTCTAAGCACGCAGGTTTAAGATCTAAACAGCTATCCATAATTCCGATCCGAAATAAATTCCGTGCGAAGAATGCACCGTCTCCTGCTCATCCTGTTTATTTCCTGCATTATGCTCTTATTGCTGGCAGCTTGCGGCGGCAGGTTGCCGGCTGACTGCCCACCAGACTGCATCGGTCTTAACCTTTTCAGTCGTAATCTGCAAGGCATTAATTTAGATGATGCCCGGTTGATTGAGACCAATCTGAATAAGGCTAATATGGTAGGCGCCTCGCTGAAGAACGCCAATTTAACGGGTGCTCACCTGAAAGAAACCAACCTGGAAAGTGCGGACTTAACTGGCGCAATATTGACTGGCGCGGATCTCTCCAACGTTAACCTGCGCAATGCCATATTGGATGGCGTCGACCTGCGCGGGGCTAACCTGCAAGGTGCTACCCTCAGCCGGGTCAACATGACCAACACCCGTTCTGATGGTGCCGAATTCAGGAATGCCGAGTTGATTGGGAGCAACTTTAGCGAGGTTCATCTGAGCGGCGTGATTATGACTTATGCCAATCTGAGCGGTTCTGACATGCACGCATCCAGCCTACAAGGCTCGAACTTTAGCTCTGCCGACCTGAGCGGCGTCAACTTGCAGAATGCCCTCCTCAGCGGTAGTCGCTGGACCCTGGCCAAACTCATTGCGACAAACTTTACCCAATCTAACTTGACCGGAGCCGACTTTTTTGGTGCAGACCTGACTGGAGCCAAGCTCACGAATGCCAAGCTCAACGGTGCGATCCTGGTTGGGGCTAACTTGAGCGGAGCAGACTTGCGCGGCGCAGACCTGTCTGGTGCTGTCTTGATCTTGCCTCTTCCGCCTGATGCGAGTTCAGACTTCACCTACCAAACTCTGAGCGGCGAAGATCTGCGCAACGAATTGGCCAAGACTGATATTGGCAAGATCCTCTTCGACCCTTTCATAACTGAGCTAAACGAAACCCAGCTTAAGCCCCTCCTGGCAAACGCCATCTTGCAAGGTGTCATCTACAACCGCGATACCATCTGGCCACTGGGTTACCCGATTCCGGCGTCAGCCGTCTTACAAGAACGTTAATGGAAACTCCTGAACCTCTTCCTTCCAATCCTCTTCCAATCCGCAAATATCTGACCATCCTGGTTGTCGTTACCATTGTTGTCGCAGGCATCCTTTTTTTGTACCAGAACATGCGCTGCCCGCCGGTATGTAAGGGTGAAAATCTTACCGGACGCGACTTTCGCAACAAGAACCTGGATGGGGCAAATTTCACTAACGCAATCTTAACGGGCGCTGATTTCGCTGATGCATCCCTGAACAAAGCCAATTTCAGCGGAGCAGATTTGAGCGGCGCCTCACTGGTGAATGCTTCATTGATCGAAGCCAATCTAACTGACACAATCCTGATCGGCGCAGATATCCGTAGTGCAAATATGGCCGCAGCTATTGTCGATAATGCCAACTTCAATGGAGCGAACCTCTCTTCCGCTATCCTTACCTCAGTCGATTTCTCTAAAGGTGCTGTGATGACCGCTGCCGACCTCAACAAGGCAACCTTGATAGGCACCAATCTATCGGGTCTCAACCTAAGCGGCGCGCAGTTGGCTGCAGCGAACCTTAACGGAGCCGACTTGAGCGACGCCCGTCTGGACGGCGCAAACCTGAGTGGCGCCTCTCTGAGCGGTACTCTGGTGAAGAACGCCAGCATGATCGGTACCATCCTGGATCAATCGTCGATGCAAAGTGCCAACCTTGAGGGGGCTAATTTAGGCGGGTCCTCTTTCTACTTAACCCGTGTTTTCGGCGCTAACCTGCAAAACGCCAATTTAACCGGCGCTAAGTTTACCCAAACCTTGATGGGTGGCGCTGACCTGACCGGGGCTAATCTAGAAGGGGCAAAATTCTATGG
>Ga0102851_10000888_pt1 | contig 16174 bp, 11 predicted proteins | sample Mud3Dept3metaG_FD_79558 | JGI IMG/M metagenome (GOLD analysis project Ga0102851, IMG submission 79558) | Freshwater wetland microbial communities from Ohio, USA, analyzing the effect of biotic and abiotic controls - Mud 3 Core 4 Depth 3... | ecosystem: Environmental > Aquatic > Freshwater >... | reverse complement strand
GAGCGGAGGCAGTATTTCCACGAAACCGATGATTCGGTCAACAAAAAGTCTGCGGCCCTGTTGAAGGAAGGCCTGATTCCCATCGTTTGCATCGGCGAGACCCTGGCTGAGCGGAAGGAGCATGCCACTTTCCAGGTCGTTGAGCGGCAGGTCAGGGAGGGCTTGAAAGGACTGCCGGTGAAGGACCCCCTTCTCCTGGTGATTGCCTATGAGCCGGTCTGGGCTATCGGGACCGGGCAGACCGCAACCCCCCAGCAGGCTCAGGAAGTCCAGGCTTTCCTCCGGAAGATTTTGGGAGAGGTCTTTTCTTCCTCCATCGCTCAGGGAATGCGAATCCTCTACGGGGGGAGCGTGAAGCCGGAAAATACCGCGGAGCTCATGGCCATGGAAGATGTGGATGGAGCTCTGGTCGGGGGAGCGAGCCTGGAGATAAACTCCTTCTGCCAAATCCTTAAGAGGGCATAACCGAGAAGTCCTGTCGTCACCCGGTTATACAGCCGTCTCCTTTTTTATCTGGATTTTTCCTCCAGGGTATGTTATATAATTTTTTACTTCAGGTGGGAGGCTTTCTATATTATGGGCTTGGCTCTGGCAATCGTTCACATCCTGGTATGTTTGCTTTTGATCATGATCGTTCTTCTCCAGACGGGGAAAGGGGCGGACATGGGGGCTGCCTTCGGCGGAGGGTCCAGCCAGACCCTTTTCGGGTCCGCGGGCCCGGCCGGCTTTTTCACCAAGATTACTACCGGCGTAGCGATCATTTTCATGGTCACTTCCATCGGTTTGGCATACATGTACAGCCACCGGACGGGTGGTTCGGCGGTAAAGGAGACGAGGCCCCAGAAGAGCGCCCCTGCCCAGCCACCGACTCCGGTGGAAAAGGGAACCCCGATTCAACCTGCGCCTGCTCAGCCGGCGACAAAGTAGGAATAAAAACAGGTTTCAGGCCCGAGGTTTGAGGTTAGAGGAATTTGAATTGCCGAAGTGGTGGAATCTGGTAGACACACCATCTTGAGGGGGTGGCGAGCTACGCTCATGCGGGTTCGAGTCCCGCCTTCGGCACCACCATATAAGAAAGGGCCGCAATTCTAACGGGTTGCGGCCTTTGCTTTTTTGGGGGTTCCGTCTGGTTTGCGAAGGTTTAAGGGGTTTCTGAAGCCATGTCCAGGCAGCCTATGGCACCACGATCGCCGTTGGGCTGACCGCCAATTTGGCTTACGGCGACATGTCTCCGCGGTTGGAAGGCGAGACGCGTCGCGCCAGCCGAAGCGCGGACGCGTCCGCGCACTCCCAAAAGGCATCCTGGCAGGGTCTTCAGGCCCGTCTTATCGAACCGGTACTTCGTAACCCTGCTTCTTGAATCGCTCCTGTACGGTCGGGCCGATCAGAAACCGCAGGAACGCCTCCGCCGCGGCTGCATGCGGCGTGCGATCGAGGACGATCCCGGTGTACGTGGTCATAAGCTGGAAGTTCCCGGGATACGGACCGACGAGTTCGACCTGCGGCACTGACAGGATCTCGCTGATCTGGGTCAGGCCGATCGCTTCCGCAGCCGATTTCGCCATCAACTCCATGGAGACCTTGCCGCCGCCGGCTGTCCGGCCCTTCTTGCGCACTTCTTCCCCGATGCCCAGGCGGTCCGCTACTTGGAGGAAGTAGGCGCCGGCGGTAGCGATCTTCGGGTCGGCATGGTAAATCTCTTTAGCGGCCAGGAGCGCCTGTTTCAGTTCCTCCGGCGTTCCGATCGCCGGGCGGGGGGCACCCTTGCGGACGGCAATGCCTCCCCCCACTCGCCCCAGATCGGTCCGGGTTGAGGGTCGCACCAAGCCCCGCGCTTGAAGCTGCTCGATGATGACCGGGGTGACGATGGTGAGGTCGGCCGGCTCCCCGGCGTAGATCTTGTCGCGGAGCGCGCCCACCGGGGCGTAGGCGAGTTTCACCGTGTGGCCGCTCTCCTTCTCGAAGGCTCCCACCATTTCCCGAACGACGGCCTCCACCGCTCCCGCGGCGAGCACATTCAACTCCACGGCGGACACCTCCCGAACCGGCGCAAGCAGCAGGGCTCCCAGCGCGAGACCAATAATCAGGGGGCGGCTTTTCTTCCAGCCCGCCTTCGATAACCGAGACTTCGTACCGCTGTACATGGAAAACCTCCTTACTCAAATGTGAATTTTCCGAAAGGCCGAGAGGCCAAGAATTGCATGACCCAAGCCGCGACGGTATTCATCCAGGCCCCCCAAACGATAGTCTCCTATGCACCCCTTTGCAGCGGCAAAGGACTCTCTTGAGGATAAGCGAAGTTTAGGGAAAAGGCAGTTTTATGTCAAGAATTAAGGTCACAGCGCGGCAGAGACGCAATCAGAAAGCCTAAAATGCGCTAAAATGCTTAAAATTTAAGATTTTCAATTTGGACCCCTGGTGTATGACAAAATTTATAGAGTTTGGACGTCAGTAAATCCGGAGGAAGTTGTGGTGCAAAAAAAGAAGATTCTGTGATAAATTAAATTTGATGATTTCCTAAAAAGCCAGAAAGACCGTCGCTCCCGCGCAGGCGGGAGCCCAGAATCGCTCGACCTAACTGGATTCCCGCTTTCGCCTAGAGGAATGACGAAATGGGGACAAAAACGGCTTTTTACGGGCCCATCAAATTTTGGGGTTGATTGTATTGGAAAGGGAGATGAAAAGAAGATGCGCAGGGAAGTTGTCAAAGCAGTCCTAGTCGTTTTTGTCGCCAGCTTTTGCACCATGGTCATCGAGCTGGTAGCGGGAAGGATCATGGCCCCCTACGTGGGGGTTTCGCTCTATACCTGGACCTCGATCATCGGGGTTGTTTTGGCCGGGATCAGCATTGGGGCGTATTTGGGAGGAATTCTAGCCGACCGGTATCCCACCCCCAAAACCCTGGGTTGGCTCCTTTTCCTATCCGGACTTGCCGCCCTCTCCATATCTCCCTTGACCGGGGCCGTGGCCAGCTGGCAGATGGAGACAAGTCTCATGCTGCGCATCCTGGCGGTCACCGCGGTCATCTTTTTCGTTCCCGCCACTCTCCTGGGGATGATCTCTCCAGTGGTGGTTCGCCTTTCTCTGGACCGGCTGGAGCGGTCGGGCAACGTTGTGGGAAAGATCTACGCCTTCTCCACCTTGGGGTCGATCCTGGGGACCTTTGCTACCGGCTTCTTCCTGATCTCCTGGATGGGGACTCGGAATATCCTCCTGCTCATGTCCGTGATCTTGATCGTCTCCTCCCCCTTTTTCGGTGGGGCCTTCCTCAAACGGCGGGTGTTGATGATTCTTTTCCCGATCCTTTTTTTCTCCCTCTGGGCGGTCCACGACCAGGCCTTCACCAAGCAGCGCGACGACCACTCCTATTACTTCAAGGAAACCGACTACTTCACCATCGAACTGAAAAAAACGGAGAAGGACAGCCGCCCGCTGGAAATGGTAGTTTTGGACAATTTGATCCACTCCTACGTGGACCTGGAAGACCCGCTCCATCTGCAGTACGGATATGAAAGAACTTATGCCGATCTCATTGCCTGGAAAGCCGGGCACAATCCCAAGTTCCGGGCGCTGATCATCGGTGGAGGAGGGTATACTTTTCCCCGGTTCCTGGAAGCCAAATATCCGCAGGCCCAAATCGATGTGGTGGAAATCGACCCCCATTTGACCGAACTGGCCTATAAACACCTGGGTCTTTCCCCGCAAACCCGGATCCGGACTTTCAACGGTGATGCCCGGTGGGCCCTCATGAATTTCAAGCAGAAGGGGATTTATGATTTTATCTTCGGGGATGCCTTCAATGATCTTTCCATCCCCTACCACCTGACCACCCGGGAGTTCAGCACCCTGCTCCGTTCCCTGCTGAAGCCCGACGGCCTGCTGATCGCCAACGTGATCGACCATTTTGAGACCGGTCTTTTCATGCCTTCCTACGTCCGCACCCTGGGGGAGGTCTTCGGGCAGGGGAAAGTAGCCCTCGTCTCCGACTCCACCTTCGAGGGAATGGGGATCAGCACCATGATCGTATCGGCCAGCGCCCGGGAACAGAGCTGGAAGGAGCTGGAAAAGGTGAACCCGGAGCATTGTTATGTCATCGACCCCCAGGAAGTGGATAAAAGGCTGCAAAACCGCTTTGCCATGATCCTCACCGACGATCACGCCCCGGTGGACAACCTGACGGCACCGATTTTTGAGGAGAGGTTCGGGAAGAAAAGAAGAGGGTAGAGAAAGTACATCAAGCGTACTTCAGTGTGCTTAAGTGCCTCAAGGATTAAAACCCAAAATCCAGGCACCAAATTCCGAATAAATCCCAATCAACAAAATTCCAAACTTCGTTTATTCTCCCCCTGCCCTGAAACCCCTCCTGTGAGGGAAGGAGACAGGGTTTGTGGGAGTTTGGAAATTGGATTATTGGGACCTGGAATTTGGTGCTTGGGATTTGAAGTTTATTTTCCTTCCTTCTCTTCTTCCACCACGATTCCGTATTTGCGGATTTTCTGCTGGAGGTTCTGCCGGAACATCTGGGCCTTGCGGGAGGCTTCCGAGATATTCCAGTTGCTCTCTCTTAGGATCTGAGTGATGTAGATCTTCTCAAATTCCTCCTTTGCCTTGCTGAAAGGGGCATTGGCCCAGCTCTCCTGGGCTGCCGCGCGGTCCGCTGCCCGATTGAGGAACTCTTCCGGAAGGTCGGTAATCTTGATCGTCTCTCCTTCCGCCATGGAGAGGCCGTATTCGATTACGTGTTCCAGCTCGCGCACGTTTCCCGGCCACTTATAAGCCTGAAGGGCTTTCAGGGCCTGGGGGTCGATGCGCTCCGCTTTCCGGTCTCCCCGGTACTTGGCCAGGAAATGATAGGCCAGGGAGGGAATATCCTCCAGACGTTCCCGCAATGGAGGCAGGTGGATGGCAATCCCTTTGAGCCGGTAGTAGAGGTCCTGCCGGAACTCCCGCCTGTCCACCGCTTTTTCCAGGTCCCGGTTGGTCGCGGCGATGATACGGAGGTTTACCCGGAGGGGATGGGCGTCCCCCACGCGCATGAACTCCCCCTCCTGAATGGCCCGGAGGAGCTTCACCTGGAAGGAGGGGGCGGTTTCGGAGATCTCGTCCAAGAAGAGGGTTCCCCCATCGGCGGCTTCGATCAGGCCTTTCCGAGTGGACACCGCCCCGGTAAAGGCGCCTTTCACGTGGCCGAAGAGCTCGCTTTCCAAGACTCCTTCGGAGAGGGAGCCGCAGTTGAGAGGGAGGAACAGCTTCTCCCGCCTCCGGCTCCGGTCGTGAATGGCCTTGGCCACCAGCTCTTTCCCCGTTCCGGTTTCTCCGGTGAGGAGGATGTTGCTGTCCGTGTCGGCCACTTTCTGGATCATCTCGAAGACCCGCTGCAGGGCGGGGCTGTTGCCGATGATATTCCCAAAGGGGCGCTGGGCCTGGAGATGCTGGCGCAAGAGAATGTTTTCCCCCTCCAGCCGGCTGTGCTCCGCGGCCCGCTCGATGATCACCCGGACTTCGTCGGGAGTAAAGGGCTTGGGCAGATAATCATAAGCCCCCTTCTGAATGGCCTCCACGGCGCTCTTGATGGTGGCATATCCGGTGATCATGATGACCACCAGCGACGGTTGAACTTCCTTCAATTTCTCCAGGAGCTGCATCCCGTCCATGCCGGGCATGCGGATGTCGCTGATGACGATGTCATAGTGCCTCTCTTGGATCTTCTTCAGCGCCTCCTCCCCATTCAGAGTATAGTCCGAGGGGTATCCGCTCTTTTTGAGGATGGCCTGGAGCGACTTGCAGGTGTTGATTTGGTCGTCCACGATGAGAATTTGAGTCGTTTTTTCCATGTCAGGTTTTTTGGACGGTGGACAAGGGGAAATCGATGGTGAAGGTCGTTCCCCTTCCCACCGTGCTCTCCATATGGTACTCGGCTCCGTAGTTCTTCAGGATTCCCGAGACAATGTACAGCCCCAATCCCGTGCCTTCCCCGGTACCCTTGGTGGTGAAGAAGGGATCGAAGACCCGGCTCAGGTTTTCGGGCGGGATTCCCGGCCCGGTGTCCTGGAAAACCACCCGGATGAAAGGCCCGGCCAGGGAAGAAGAAATGGAAAAGCCTTCATCCGGAATTTCCCCAAAACGAGTCCGGAGAAAAAGCTTCCTCTCCCCGGAGGGTAATGGGGATCGTTCCTTGGCGGAAGGATCGGGAGTCATAGCCTGAACCGAATTGAGAAGAAGATTGCTGAAGACCTGCTGCATCTGGCCGGAATCGGCCCGCACCAGGGGAAGTTCCTTGGCCAGGTCCATCCGGACTTCAATCCCTTCCATGATCCCCTGTTTTTCCAGGAGGAGGAGACTCATGTTCAACACGTCATTGAGGTCCACCCACTCCATGGATGGCTTGGATTCCCGCGAAAAGGAGAGCAGGTCGGAGACGATCCTCTTGGCCCGGGTGGCTTCTTTGAGGATAATATCCAGACTTTCCCGATTCGGCTCCCCCTCGAGGGTGTCTTCGCGGAGGAGATTGCCGAAGGTCAGGATGGAGGTGAGAGGGTCGTTCATCTCGTGGGCCACCCCCGAGGCCAGCCGGCCGATGGCCACCAATTTCTCGGTCTGGACCAGCTCCGCCTGGGCTTTCTTCAAGTCCTCCTCCAGCCTCTTCTTCTCGGTCAGGTCCTTGATCACCCCCAGGGTGCCGATCACCGCTCCCCGCTCCTCCTTGAGCAGGGAAGCCGAGGTCAGGATGGGGATCACCCGCCCGTTGCTGACCATCGTGGTTTCATAATTCATCAACCGGCCCCGCTTCCGCAGAACCGACATGATCTTTCGAGCCTCCCCCAGACCCCCTGAATACAATTGGCTCATGGGGACGCCGAGAAGTTTATCTTCCGGCCCGGCCTGGCCCAGAATCAACTCCTGCATGGACCGGTTGGCGAAGGTAATCCGGCCCTTGGGGTCAGTGGCCACGATGGCATCGACCGAGCTTTGGACAATGTTCTCGAGGGTGTCCTTGGTCTTGCGCAGTTCCTGGGCTGACTCCTGCAGTTGAGTCCGCCCTTGCTCCAGGGAGGACAGCATTTGGTTGAAGGATTTGGCGAGCTCCCCGAATTCATCCCTGGACTTCAGGGAGACGCCCTGAGAGAAATCTCCTTCGGCCGCCTTCTGGGTTCCCCTCAGGAGTTGGCGAATGGGCTTGACCAGGAGCTGGCTGAAGTAGAAAGCAAGGACCACCCCGATCAGTCCCGCTTGAATGGCAAAGACCCAGGCATAGGTCTGGGCCTTCCGGGTGGCCACCTGGATCGGCAGCCAGGAGAGGCTGATGGCCTGTTCGGCCATTTTCTCCAGGGGAGGACCCAGAGCTTCCAGTTCAGCGATCAGGCGGTCCGCCTGGGGGCGGTCCTCGGCGGAAAGGAGGAGGCCGACGACCCGCTGGTAGTCTTTCAAAGCTGCTTGGGCCTGGACGAATTTAAAGAAGGCTTCGTTCCCTTCCCCCAGGGTCTTGAGCTGGGAAAGAGACTCGGATGCCCGGGAGGAGGCTTCCTGGATGCGATGGAGGTAGAATTTTTCCCGGTAAAAGGAGTAGTTCTTCTCGTGACGGCGCATGTCAAGAATGTTGCTGTAATTTTGGTAGGCCTCCCTCACTCGGCCGGAATTTTCGCTGATTCGCTGGGAGTTGACGTACAACGCCTCGGCCACCATGGCCGTGAGAATGGCCAGGGGGATAAAGCCGAGAAGGAGTTTGGTCCCAATCCGCATATTTCTGATCGGTCAAACGACGCCTGAAGGGGGGAAAAAATCCCGGATGCCCGGAACTCGGCCCGGTCCGGGACTGAGATCAAATGCCTGCAGGCCATCTTTTCCATAATCCCCGAGCCGGTCATATTTTATTGAAATTATAGGGTGAAATTGAAAAGAGAAGCAAGTGAAAAGCGAAGCGGTACACGGGTAAGGCCGCTGGCACCAGGGGCTACTTATGGAAAAAGAATCGTTGGTGGGAAGGAATTCCACTCATCGCAGCCGCCCTCCTGCTCTTCAAACCCGGCCTGAAAAAGGACCTGGCTGGTTTGGTATGTTTGGGGACAGCTTTTGTCTCCCAAAAGGATTTGGCAAAAGAACGGACGGAATCTCGAATATTAATAAAATAGACTTCGCCCAAACCCGTCCGGTGCCCGGATTCAGCCTATCTCAAGCTTTTCTATTCAAGTCCATCCCTTTCCAGAAAAGCCACAAGTCAAGAGCAGCCTTGATCCGTTTATCTATGGGATGGTTTGGGGGGTCAAGAAGGACGGGTCGTGACAGGGAAGTACGATATCCGCCATCCCTTTTACGAGGAGTACGCTCTCGAATCCATCCACGGCATTCAGGTGGATGCCCGGAGCGACAACGGGGGTGACTTCCTTCACTTCTTCGGGAACATTTTCCGGGGGCCTGAAATTTTCTTTGAGGCTGCAAAATCCGGTTATTACCGCCTTACCCTTGTCGGTATTCACCGCTACAGACATGTTCCCCGGCGTATGACCCGGAGTGGGAATCAGTTCAATCCCCGGAGCGATTTCCTCATACCCCCTTATGATGGTAAAATTGACCCCCCTGAATAGGCTCTTCTTGTACGTGGGCGCCAGGATGGGATGCGGCGCATAGGCGAACCTCAATTCCACCTCCTGGACCAGGATCTTGGCGTTTTTGCACTTCTGGGTGTTCGCGCAATGGTCCCATTGGAGGTGGGTCTGGATGACGATATCCACGTCCGCGGGTTTTAAGCCCACACTCGCCAAGGCAGAGTCAAAGGACATAATCTCCTTGGCCGGCAGCCCCCTGAATTCGGTTGCCAGCTTCGCATCTGCCGCGGTGTCCACAAGTATATTCTTGTCCGCCCCCTCGATATACCACATCACGTTCGGAACCTGAATCTTCTGCCCGTAATTGAAACGATACATGAGGACAGCCTTATCCAGCTCCATGGACGACAGGGGAAGAGCTTTAATTTTGTACTGCTTCATCATTTCTGGACCTCCTTTTGGTTTGCATAGATCTTATTATATTACCGCCGCCTATTGTCAAGAGACTATACCATCCGGGCGACCTCATAGGCATCCCACACGGAATTCATGATGTTCTGGGCGCTGCGGGAGTCACCGATCAGGAAAAGGTTGGGAATTTGGCCTTGCAGGCTTCGGTACAGGCCCTGCTCCGGTGCCAACCCCACGGCCAAGACGATCGTGTCGGCAGGGAGTTTTTTCGTGGAACCATCTTTGCCGATCAGGGCCGCTCCCTCCGGCCAAATTTCGAGGAGAGACGTTCCGGTAAGCGCCTCCACCCGATGGAACCTGAGCAGGTCCAGCAGCATCAGACGGTTCATGTGCTGGACCGGAATGCCTCCGGTTAAAAGTTCTGAGAGGATTTCTACGATCGTGACTTTCATCCCCTGCTGGGCGAGCCACAAAGCCGTTTCGCAGCCGATCAGCCCCCCTCCCAGAACCAATATTTCCCTCCCGGGCATTTTCTTTCCGCGAAGAAGATCGACGGCCGTGACGGCGTTCCCTTTTCCCAGGCCCGGAACCTCGGGGATGACCGGTTTCGAACCGGTGGCGATGATCGTGACCTCCGGATCTTGGGCCCGGATGAGGGCGGCATCCACCTCAACCCCCGTCTTAACTTCCAGCTCCAGGTTCTCCACCTCTCTCTTCGCCCAGTCCAGGTATCTGGCCAGGTCCTTTTTGAACTCCAGAACGGAAGCTTCCCGGAGATGTCCTCCTAGAGTGCTCTCTCTTTCCCAAAGCGTGACCCTGTGTCCCCTTAAGGCCGCAACTCTTGCCGCCTCCAGGCCCGCCGGGCCCCCTCCCACGATGACCACCTTTTTCGGCCTTTCCGCCCGGTCCAGGCGATACGACCTCTCTCGGCCCGTGGCCGGGTTCACGGCGCAGGACAGAGGCTTGGTTTTCGAAACCCTTCCCATGCACCCGTCATGGCAGCCGATGCAGGGCCGGATGCGGTCCGCCTTCCCCTCCTCCGCTTTTCTTGCCCAGAACGCATCGGCGAGAAATCCCTTCCCGATGGCCACGAGGTCCGCCTTCCCCTCGGCAATCACCCTCTCGGCGATTTCGGGAACGGCCAGTTTTCCTACCGCGATGACCGGAATGCCTGCGACCTTTTTGACGGCCGCGGCCATGTCCGCCATGAGTCCGAACTTCTGGTAGACGGGGGGATGGGGCCAATACCAGCTGTCATAGCAGCCGGCGTCGACATGCAGGGAGTCGAAGCCCGCCGCCTCCAATTTCCGGGCCATCAGGAGGCCTTCTTCGACGTCCCGGCCCGCCTCGGCGAATTTCTCCCCCGGCAGGGCTCCCGAATTCAGGGCTTTCACGTAATGCTTGAGGCCGAACCGATATTGAACCGGGAAATCCTTGCCCGCTTTCCCCTTGATTTCTTTCAGAACCTCCAGGGGCAGCTGCAGTCTTCCATCCAGAGATCCCCCGTACCTGTCCGTTCTCTTGTTCCATAATGGCGTAGTGAACTGATCGAAGAGGTACCCTTCATGGCCATGGAGTTCGATCCCGTCGATCCCCGCGGCGGCAAGAATCTCAGCGGCAGGTCCGAAGGCCTTCACCAATTGTTCTACTTCCTCGGTTCTCAGTTCGCGGCAGGTCTGTCGGGGGTCCCAGTAGTAGGGGACCGCCGAGGCCGAGACCGGCGTATGGCCCTGCAGCCTGGCAGGGGAGGCCACTCGGCCGAACCCCGCAGTCAGCTGCACGAATATCTTCGCCCCCAGGGAATGTACCGCCTCCGCAAGCTCCACGAAAGGCGCCAGGGCCTGGCGGGACATCCGGCTGTAGACTCCCTGGAAAGGCTCGACTTCATTTTCCACCTTGAAGAGGCCGGTGATGATCAAGCCCACTCCCCCCCTGGCCCTCTCGACATAATAATCCATCGCCCGGGGGCCGAGGCTGCCGTCCAGGTTCATCAGCCCTGCCAGCCCCATGGGGGCCATGGCAATTCGGTTCTTGATCTCTATCTTTCCGATCTCTACCGGCTCAAAAAGCCGGCCGAATTTCGAAGTCATTTTCCTACTCCTCCTTTCCTGACGTTCCGCGGCCCTCACCCCAACCCTTTACCGCAGGGCTTTTTCCAACTCAAAAAGGGATGGCTCGACATGCGGGAAACACGGGTCTTTCAGGGACAGGGAAGAATGGGGGTCTTTCCGCCCGCCCCCCGAGATGATCACCAGGACCCGGTCGTTCTTGTCAACCCGTCTTTCCTTCACCAGCTTCTTGAGGCCGGCCAAAGCAGCCGCCGCCGCGGGCTCGGCGTAAATTCCGGCCTTCCGCGCCAGGAGGGAAATCGCGGCCAGCATTTCCTCGTCGGTCACCGCAATGGCGGCCCCTTTTGAAGCCCGGATCGCCCGCAGCGCCAGGATGGAATTCGGGGTAACCACCTGGGATATGCCCCCGGCGATGGTGTCCTGGGGACCGGGGACGCCTTCATCCAACCCTTTTTCGAAGGCTCTGACAAGGGAAGGAGACCCTTCGGCCTGAACAGCGACCAAACGGGGCAATCGGGAGATCAGCCCCATTCGAATGAGGTCTTCAAAGCCCTTCCAGTTTCCCACGAAGTTGCAGCCAAAACCGACGGGGGAGACGATCCAGTCAAAATTTTTTCCCCCGTTTTGGGCCAGCACCTCGTAAGAAATCGTCTTGGCGCCATGGGGTCCATAGGGATTATGCGGAGAATTGGCATTGAACCAGCCGAAGCGCTCCGCCGCCAAGAAGCACAAGCCAAGCCGGTCAGAGCTGGTCCCGTTGACCCGAACCACCTTTCCTCCGTAAACCGCAACCGAATTCAGCCTCTCCCGGGTTACTTTCGGAGAGACGATGGCGATGGTCTCCAATCCTGCCAGGGCGCCGTAAGCGGCTACCGAGTTGGCCATGTTCCCCGAAGAAACCAGAATCAAGGTCCGGGCTTTCGCCTCCAGTGCCTTGGCCACTACCATGACCGCAATCCGGTCCTTGAAGGACCCCGTTGGGTTCATGGTTTCATTCTTCAGCCACAAAGCCCCGACTCCGAGACAAGAAGCCAGGGCTGGGGCCTGGAGTAAGGGGGTGTGCCCTTCTCCCAGGGAGATGCGGGGGTAAGAGGGTTCCACCGGGAGAAGCTTTTCGTAAGCCCAGATTCCTTTCGACCGATCGGGGTGAAGGATCATTTCCGTCAAGCCATTTGTATCGGGGCAGTCCTCGTAAACAAGGTCCAGAATGCCGGGACGGTTTATGTCATCCTTGCACTGCGGGCAGGTAGTTGCCTGCGGAAGGGGGGGATAGGATTTCCCGCAACGGACACATTGAAGTTGCTGTAAGTACAATGCCGATTTCATCCGGAATAGCGCATCAGCATGAATGGCCCGTCAAGACAGGGGCCTTTCCATGGCGGGTTTCCAGAACAATGTCCGGGGTGTAGGGGCAATTCATGAATTGCCCCCACGTTTCCGGTTATGAGGAAAGCGGATTCATTCACAAACGATGGCTTTCCCCGCATATTTGGCCAGCTTCTTCTCATCCAGCTCGACTCCCAAGCCGGGGGCGTCCCAGGGTTTGGCATAGCCGTCCTTGATCGGAATCGGGTTTTTCACGATGTCATCGGAAATGGTCTGCGGTCCGGAAAATTCGCTGGCCAGCTTGATGTTTTTCTGGGAAACGGCTAAATGCGCGGCGGCGGAGGTGGAGATTCCCAGTTCAATGGAAGAACACATGAAACAGGGGATGTTGTTCATCTCGGCCAGGGCATTCACCTTTTTGACATTCGTAAACCCCCCGGGGCGGTCCAGCTTCAGGCCGAAAACCCCGGCCCCGCCGTACTCGATGAGGTGAAGGGCATCGAACCGGTCCAGCAGGGTCTCGTGGGGCATTACCGGGGTGCGCACGTTTCGGGCCACCATACCCATCCCCGTCAGGTCGTGCCAGGCCACCGGCTGCTCCGCAAGCTCCAGGTCGAACTGCTCCAGGGCCTGGATCACGCGGACCGCTTCATTACGGGTGAAGGCCTGATTGCAGTCCACCCGGAGGGTGACCTGGCTCCCGATTGTCTTTCGAATGGCGTCGGTGTTTTTCAGGTCTCTCTCCATCCCCAGCCCTACCTTGATGCGCACCGCCTTGGCGCCCAAGTCGAGCCACTCCTTGCATTCCTTGACCATGGCCTTGGTTTCGCCGAAACCGATGATCGCCGCAGTGGAAACCTTGTCCCGGAATTTTCCCCCCAGAAGATTGTAGACCGGCGTCTTCAGCGCTTTCCCCATGATGTCATACATGGCCATGTCGATGGGGGTCCCGGCCATGGGATTTCCCGGGGCATGAAGGTCCATCAGGTCCCAGGCCTTTTCTGCCTGGAAAGGGTCCAGCCCGAGGATGACCGGACAGATGTAATCTTTGAGAATCTGAATGATCGCGCCCTGGGATGTTCGGGAAACCGCCATCCAGGGAGGAACTTCCCCAAGCCCTACGATTCCCGCATCCGTGTGCATGCGCACGATGACGAATTCGGCCAGACTCCAGTCCCCGATGGCCGTCTTGAGGGTCCGGGTGAAGGGAATGTTTACGGGAATAATCTCAATCTTGGTAATCTTCATATTTCCTCCATTTTTTATTTATTTCACCACAGAGGCACAGAGCGGCGGAGCCGCAACCAAAATGCCTAAAATAGAAATTTTCACTTGCACTTGCACATTCACTGTCAATACATCAGTGTTTATCGAAGTCCCATCATTTACTAAAACGCTTCACCGTCTCCCAGTTGATCTCTACCCCCAGTCCCGGTTTCTCCGGGAGGGGTACGTATCCCTCGGAATCGATCGTTGGGGGCTCCATAATGATGGAATGGAAATTCTCGGGCGTCAATACGGGGGGGTCAAAGGCAAATTCGATCCAGGGACAGTTGCGGACGGACGCGGCCACCTGGAGATTGGCATAGAAGCCGGGACCCTGCACCCAGGCATGGGGAACGCAGAGTTTGTGGTTGACTTCAGCCAACGCGGCGATCTTGCGCACCTGGAACATCCCCTCGGCCATGGTGCAGTTGGGCTGGAGGATGTCGTAGCATTCCTGGTCCAGGAAGGCCTTGAATTCGAAGATTTCCCGGTTGATCTCGCCGCCGGCAATCGGAATGTCCACCGCCGCCGCCAGTCGAGTCAAGTCGCGGTAATCATGCAGGGGAAGGGGCTCTTCAAGCCAGTACACATCGAGTTCCTCGAGAGCCCTGGCCATCCTGTGGGCCCGTTCAAAATTCCATAGAGAGGTGGTCCGCAGAGCGCCCGTTCGATAAGGAGCCGTGGCCTGGTTGGCATCCACCATGATGGTGAGCTTGTCACCGATGGATTTGCGTACCGCTTTAACCAGGGCGAGGTCGTCGGACATGCTGGGATGGTGCAGGCGGAGTTTGACTCCTTTGATTCCCTTTTCAACCAGAAATTTGGCGTCCTCCGCGGCTTTTCCCGGCGTGCGCAGCTCGGCCCAGGCAGCGTATGCCCGTACCCGATTTTGAAAACCGCCCCACATCTTGTAGATGGGCATATTGGCGACTTTCCCGATAATGTCCCAGAGGGCATTCTCCACCATCCAGGCCCGTCCGGGGACGTCCCGGATGTCCATGATGTGCTGTTCCGTGGCAAAGGGGTCTTTTCCCAGCAGGCGGGGCTTGAGCATGCTTTCGATGATCGCCTTGTGCACCGCGCCCCAGCCCCACATGGCCTCCGCGGCCCCGTAGCCGGAGATTCCCTCGTCGGTCTGGACTTCGGTCAGGGCCACCCCGTGGAACTTCTCCGCCCTCCCGTGCCCCCAGGTGGAATGCAGCTCCCGGGGAAAGGGAATTTCCAGGTAGTGAACTTTGATATCCGTAATCTTCATAAGAACCTCCAATCAATCAGCCGCAGAGGTCTGAGAGCTCTTGGCATGTCAGAGCCGCAGGTTGTTTATCTTTCCCCCCGCAGCTTCGGGTCGAGGAAGTCTCGCAGACTGTCTCCGAAAAGGTTGAAGCCCATTACCGTCAAGAAGATCGCCATGCCGGGAAAAGTCACCAGCCACCACGCATCGCGCAGGTAATCCCGTCCCGTTGTAACCATGGCCCCCCATTCCGGCTGGGGAGGCTGCGCGCCCAGGCCGATGAAGCTCAGGGCCGCGCAGAACATGACCGCGTTCCCGAAATCGATGGAAGCGCGGATCACCACCACGTCGATGGTGTTGGGGAGGACGTGGAAAAAAATAATCTTAAAAGGCCTCGCCCCCAGGGCTTTTATGGCCCGGATGTATTCCCTTTCTTTCACCGCCAGGACCTCGCCGCGGATCAGGCGGGCGTAGATGGGCCACCAGACGATGATCATGGCCAGCACCGCGTTGAACAGGCTGGGCCCCAGCGCCGCGGTCATGGCGATGGCCAGAATCAACGTGGGGAAGGACATGAACACATCGGTGAAGCGCATGAGAGTCTGATCCCAAACGCCCCCGAAGTAACCGCTGATCAGGCCGATGATCAGGCCGATGACCGCGGCGAAGAACACAATGGTCACTCCGATCTGAAGAGAGATGCGGGCCCCGTGGATGACCCGGCTCAAGATGTCACGACCCACCTCGTCGGTCCCCAGCCAATTGGCCGAGTTGGGAGGTGTCAGGCGGCGGTCTGGAGAAATTTCTACGGGATCATAAGGGGCCAGGACGGGAGCCAAGACCCCGGTAAAAACGAGGATGACGAGAAACAGGATCCCCAGAAGAGATAAAGGATTAAATACGAAATGTCGCACCGCTCGCTTCATAAGGCTTCATTCCAGTCGGACCTGGGGATTTACCACCGAATACAGGAGGTCAACTGCCAAATTGGCCAGGGCATACAGGACCGCCACCAGGACCGTGAAACCCAGGATGGGCTGAAAATCAAGGTGCAAGATGGAGCGCACTACATACCGGCCCATCCCCGGCCAGGAAAAGATCGTTTCGGTCAAAACGGCGCCGCCCAGAAGCTGACCGTAGAGGATCCCGGAAATGGTGATCACCGGCAGAAGAGAATTGCGAAGGACATGCTTGCCCATCACCAGGAATTCAGGGACCCCCTTGGCCCGGGCGGTCCGGACGTAGTCTTCCCGGATCACCTGCAGGACCGAGGAACGGGCGATGCGGGAGATGGTAGCCAGGAAAGAACTGGAGAGGCAGAAGGCCGG
>Ga0102851_10000887_pt1 | contig 16175 bp, 15 predicted proteins | sample Mud3Dept3metaG_FD_79558 | JGI IMG/M metagenome (GOLD analysis project Ga0102851, IMG submission 79558) | Freshwater wetland microbial communities from Ohio, USA, analyzing the effect of biotic and abiotic controls - Mud 3 Core 4 Depth 3... | ecosystem: Environmental > Aquatic > Freshwater >... | reverse complement strand
GCCGCCGGCGGTCGAGGTGTAGAAACGCGCGACGTCGGAGATGCGCCACTTCACGAAGAAGGTGATGCGCAGGATCTTGCCCTCGCTGGTGAGAAACTGCTCGGCCGGGTAGTCCACCGTCAGGATCCGCCGGTCGAACTTCTTCACGTTGTTGATCAGCGGCGTCATGAAATGAAGGCCCGGCTCGTAGTCGGCGCGCACGATCTCGCCGAAGCGGAACTTGATCGCGAGGTCGGTCTCGCGCACGACGAAGGCGGCCATCGAAAATACCAGCGCGGCGAAGCCGGCCAGGATGACGGCGAGATAGCTGCGGTTGCCCATCAGCGTGTCCCCCGTTCGCGGGCCGATTCGACCGTTGCCGCCGCCGGCTCCTCGGCCGCCACTGCGCGTGGCGGCGCTGTCGCCGGGACCTGCCGCTGCTCATCGAGCGTCAACGCCGGCTTGCGGCGCTCCATCATCTTCTCGAGCGGCACGTAGAGCATGTTGCCGGTGCCCTTCGTGTCGACGAGCACCTTGTTGGCACTGGCGAACACTTCTTCCATGGTCTCGTAATAGAGGCGCTGGCGAGTCACCGCCGGATTGCGCTCATAGGCCGGCAGCAGCAGCAGGAAGCGCTGGGCCTCGCCCTCGGCGTCCGCGACGATCCGCGCCTTGTACGCCAGCGAGTCCTCCATCTGCCGGGCCGCCGAGCCCTTGGCCTTCGGCAGGATGTCGTTCGAGTAGGCCTGCGCCTCGAGTGCGAGCCGCTCCCTGTCCTCGCGCGCCTTGATCGCGTCCCGCTGCGACGACTGCACCTGTTCGGGCACGCTCACGCCCTGCAGATTGACCGTGGTGACCTCGATGCCCGTCTTGTACGAATCGAGCGTGCGCTGCACGAGTTCGCGGGTCTTGGCGGTGATTTCCTGCCGGCCCTCCTCGAGCACGAAGTCGAGCTTGCTGTGGCCGACGATCTCGCGGATCGCGCTCTCGCTCACCTCGCTCAGCGTCGCCTCCGGATCGCGCACGTTGAATACGAACGCAACCGGTTCCGCGCGCCGGTACTGCACTGCGATGTTGATGTCCACCAGGTTCTCGTCGGAAGTCAGCATTCGCGTCTGGTCGCTGAAGCCCTCCACGCTCTCGACGTTGACGATCTGCCGCGCCTCGATCGGCCATGGCAGGTGCCAGCGCAGTCCCGGCTCCGTCGTCTCGCTGAACTTGCCAAATCTCGTCACGACGGCGCGCTCGGCGGCGTCGACCTTGTAGAGGCCGGTCGCCGCCCAGACGGCCAGCAGCACCAGCGCCACCGTGCCGATGCCGAAGCCGCGCATGGCCGCGTCGCCGCGCCCGGGCGTGCCGCCTTCGCCGCCGTTGCCGCTACCGCGGCCGCCGCCGAAAATCTCGGTGATCTTTCTTTGCAGGTTGCGCAGCGCCTCGTCGAGATCGGCGGCTCCCCGGTCGGGGCGATTGCCCCAGGGATTGCGGTTCCTGCCCGGGTCGTTCCAGGCCATGGGATCTGATGCTCCGGAAAATTGCTGTCAGTACGTTGGGGGGTCCGGCTCGCCGGCCGTCGCCGCTCATCTTGCGACACACGCGGCTGTGCTGACCGGGGATTGTAGGAACCGCTCTGCTGGCGCACAAGGCGCAGACTCCGCAGGCACTTCGAGGCCCGCCTCCCGGCAGATTCGCTCGAGCTCGCGGCGGCCAAGGCTGACCTCGAGTTCGATCGAGCCGTCTTCGAGCTGTCGTTGCCCGAGGACCGCGCCCGCCTCGAAGAGCTGCGCGCGTGCGCGGCCCGCACGCGGCGGCACCAGCAGCAGGCAATGGTGCAGGTCCGCGCCGAGGCGCCTGTGCAGCGCCTCGAGCAGCAGGTCCAGTCCAGCGCCGGTATGGGCCGAGAGCCAGAGCCGGTCCACGCGGCCCGCCGCATCGAGCTCGACGTGCGGGGCCTCGCCGGACCGGTCTATCTTGTTGAAAACGGCAATCTGCGGCAGCGACTGCGCGCCGATCGACTCCAGCACCTCGTTCACCTGCTCGATGCGCTCGCTGCGCTCGGGATCCGCGGCATCGATGACGTGCAGCAGCAGGTCTGCCTCGCGGGCCTCCTGCAGCGTCGAGCGGAACGCGGCAACCAGCTCGTGCGGCAGGTCGCGAACGAATCCCACCGTATCGGCAAGCGCCACCTCGAGGCCCGGCGCGAGACGGAGCCTGCGCACGGTCGGATCGAGCGTCGCGAACAGCTGATCCGCGACGTAGGCCTCGGCAGACACCAGGCGATTGAACAGCGTGGACTTGCCGGCATTGGTGTAGCCCACGAGCGCGACCGTCTGCACTGCGCCACGCTTGCGCTCCTGGCGAGTGGTCTCGCGCTGCACGAGCACCTTGTTCAGCCGCTCGTCCAGCGTCTTGATACGCTTCGCGAGCAGGCGCCGGTCGGTCTCGAGCTGGGTCTCGCCAGGGCCGCGCAGGCCGATGCCGCCCTTCTGGCGCTCGAGGTGGGTCCAGCCTCGCACCAGGCGCGTGGCCATGTGCTCGAGCTGCGCGAGCTCGACCTGCAGCTTGCCCTCGAAGGTGCGGGCGCGCTGCGCGAAGATGTCGAGGATCAGGCCGCTGCGGTCGAGCACGCGGCATTCGAGCGCTTTTTCCAGGTTGCGCTCCTGGGCCGGCGAGAGCGGGCAGTCCACCACGACCAGGTCGGCACCGAGCGCCACGACGCGGCCGTGCAGCTCCCCGACCTTGCCCTTGCCGAGAAAGAACTTCGGGCCGGCCGACCGGCGCGTGACAACGAGTACTTCGAGGATCTGCGCTCCGGCGGAACGCGCCAGCGCGGAAAACTCCTCGACGCGATCCGGTTCCGGCGCATGGCCAAGCCCGACGCAGACCAGAATCGCGCGCTCGCCGCTACCCGGTCTGTCGAACAATTCGTCCCGTCCTTGCTCGTCGCGCGGCTCAGGTCGCCGCCGGAGCGTCCTCGGGGGGCAATTCGTCGTCTCCCATCGGCAGACGCACGTTGCGCGCCGGCACGATCGTCGAGATCGCGTGCTTGTAGACCATCTGGCTTACGCTGTTGCGCAGCAGGACGACGAACTGGTCGAACGAATCGATCTGTCCCTGCAGCTTGATGCCGTTGACCAGGTAGATCGACACGGGGATACGCTCCTTGCGCAGAGCGTTGAGGAATGGATCCTGCAATGACTGGCCCTTGGCCATGATCGCGTCTCCTTGTTGTTTGGTCCGCCTCGTTCCTGCCGCGGAATCTTCCGTGACACAGCCGCTACGCCCGTCGCCTCGACGAACAAGAACGAGTCCAATCCTAACACATGGCGCCGGCGCCGATTGAGGTCGCCGCCTCCGCCACTGCCCGGTTAATGGGTCCAAGTGCCTGATCCTCAAGGCTTCGGATCCAGTTGACGGAATCGTCCGAGTTCAGCCAGGTCAGCTGCCGCTTCGCGAGGTTCCGCGTGGCCCGCTGCGCGGCAGAAACCGCTGTCTCGAGGCCGTATTCGCCCGAAAGATGCGACCAGATCTGGCGGTAACCCACCGACCTCAGGCTCGGCAGGTCCGCATGCAGGTCGCCACGGCTGCGCAGCGCCGTGACCTCGTCCAGCAGGCCTTCGTCCATCATGGCCAGAAAACGCCGGTCGATGTGGCCGTAGAGATCGCTACGCTCGAACGGCTGCAGCGCGAAGGCGGCCAACGGCACCGGGCAGGGCTCGGTCCGCGCCTGCAACTGCGACACCCGCTCGCCGGTCAGCTCGAGTACTTCGAGCGCCCGCTGGATTCGCTGGCCATCAGCCGGCCTGATACGGGCAGCGGCCTCGGGGTCGCGGGCAGCGAGTTCGCCGTGCAGCGCCGGCCAGCCGACCGCCCTCGCCCGCGCCTCGATGCCCGCCCTCAACGCGGGATCGGCCTCCGGCAGCGGCGCGATGCCCCTGGTCAGCCCGCGGAAGTACAGCATCGTGCCGCCGACCAGCAGCGGCACCCGCCCCCTGCCGCGCACCTCGGCAATGAGCCGCAGCGCGTCGCGCCGGAAACGGCCGGCCGAATAGGACTCGGCCGGATCGCACACGTCGATGAGGTGGTGCGGAACGGCGGCGCGGATTTCCCGTGACGCCTTGGCAGTGCCGATGTCCATGCCCCTGTAGACCTGCGCGGAATCGACGCTGACGATCTCGACCGGGAAACGCTGCGCAAGATCGAGGGCGAGCGCCGACTTGCCGCTGCAGGTCGGGCCCATCAGCAGCACGGCGTGGACGGCGTCCGCTGCCGCGGTCATCGTCCGCGCAGGAAGAGCCGGTCGAGGTCGTCCATGCCGACGAACGACCAGGTCGGGCGCCCGTGCACGCATTGGTCCGCCCGCAGCGTGGTCTCCATCTCGCGCAGCAGTGCGTTCATCTCGGGCACGGTGAGACGCCGGTTCGCTCGCACGGCCTGGTGGCAGGCCATCGTGCCGAGCGCGCGCTCGAGCGCCTGCGTCGCACCTCCGCTGCCCTGCTCGCGCAGGTCGGCGAGCGTGTCTCGCACCAGCGTGGCCGGGTCGGCCGACCCGAGCAGCACGGGCATCGAGCGCACCAGCAACTGCGTCGGCCCGCTGCGCGACAGATCGATGCCAAGCTCGCTGAACAGCGGCGCACGTGCTTCGGCTTCGTCCGCCTCCGCGACGGAAACGCTGAGCGCGACGGGCACGAGCAGCGGTTGCGCGGCGATGCGATTCGACGCGAACGACCGCTTGAGCCTTTCGTAGGTCGTGCGCTCGTGTGCCGCGTGCATGTCCACGAGCACGAGCCCACCCTGCGCCTGCGCGAGGATGTAGATGCCATGCAGCTGCGCGATGGCGAACCCGAGCGGATGCTCGCCCGGAGCGGCCTCTGGCTGCACGGCCGCACCCAGGTAGTCCATTCCAACCGGCTCGGGATTCGTCGCGGACTGCGCGGCCGGAAAGTCGCGAACACCGGCTCCGAGAGCAGTGTACAGATCGAGCGCCGAAGTCCCGCGCGTCGCCTCGCTCGCAAGACCTGGCATCGCGAATCGTGCAGCCGGAATCGCCGTGGCGGCCGACTGCGCTGGGCGCGTCTCGGCGAGCGCCCGTTCCAGTGTGCGGAACAGGAAATCGTGCACGAGCCCCGGTTCGCGAAACCGCACTTCGAGCTTCTGCGGGTGCGCGTTCACGTCCACGCGCGCCGGATCCATCTCGAGATAGAGCACGTAAGCCGGCTGCCGGCCGTGGTAGAGGACGTCCCGATAGGCGAGCCGCACCGCGCTCGCGACCAGCTTGTCCCGCAGGGGCCGCCCGTTCAGGTAGAAGTGCTGCTGGTCCGCCTGGCTGCGCGCATACGTCGGCATGCAGAACCAGCCGCGCAGCGTGAGGCCGGCGCCCTCGTGATCGAGCTTCATCGCGTGGGCGATGAATTCGTCGCCGAGCACCGCGGCAACGCGTGCGTCGCGGGCTCGTTCGTCGAGTGCCGGCGGATGATCGGCGAGCGTGCGGCGCGCCGACAACAGGCGGAAGCCTACGTCGAACCGGCTGAGCGCGAGCCGCTCGACCAGACGCTCGACCTGCGCCATCTCGGTGCGCTCGGAGCGCAGGAACTTGCGTCGCGCGGGAACGTTGAAGAACAGGTCGCGCACCTCGACCGTCGTGCCCGGCGGATGCGAGTGCGGCACGGGATCGCTTACGACACCGTCCGCCGCCGAGACTGCGCTCGCCACCGGCGCGTCGGCCTGGCGCGAGACGATCCTGATGCGGGACACGGACGCAATGCTCGGCAACGCTTCGCCGCGGAAGCCGAGCGTGCGCACCGACTCCAGGTCCTCGACCCGCGTCAGCTTGCTCGTGGCATGCCGCGCGAGTGCGAGCACCAGCTCGTCGGTCGCAATGCCGGATCCGTCGTCGCGGACGCGGCACAGCGTGGCACCGCCGCCCTCGATCTCGATCTCGATGGAACGCGCGCCCGAGTCGAGGCTGTTCTCGACCAGTTCCTTGACCACGGATGCAGGGCGCTCGACGACCTCGCCCGCTGCGATCTGGTGAATCAGCTGCTCTGGGAGGACCCGGATCGTCATCGGCGGGGAGGCGTTTCGCAGGGGCCGCGAGGATAGCAAACCCTTGCCGAGGCAGCGCGGTGCGGGTGGGGTGGGGGTCGCACCCGGGTCAGCCTGCTCGAGCGCTCGATGCCGGGTGCCTCCCGGGAACTCGCTCAGGCGCGGGTTGTCGGGCGTCCGTTCGGGTTCTGTCCGGACGAGCATGTCTTCTTCGCGAGTCCGGGCAGAACCCGAACGGACGCCTGCCAAAGGCCGCCCTGGCGCTCAGCGCTCGGCGAGCTGCTGCGCAGTCATCTGTTCGTCGGCCCCGCGTGCGGCCGCCAGCGCCGCGATCTTCGTGCCCGGCGGCGGCCTCTCGTAGAAATAATTGCGCACGCCCTTGCCGATCGCACTGGCCAGCAACTGCTGGTGGTCCGGGTCCCGCAATCGCCGCTCGTCGGTGGCGTTCGAAATGAATGCGGTCTCTACCAGCATCGACGGGATGTCCGGAGACTTGAGCACTACGAATCCTGCGTGCTGCACGCGCGGGCGATGCACCGGGCCGATACGCCTCAGCGCCGCGAGCACGCTGTCGGCCGCCTCCACGCTGTTGCTGACCGACTCCTTCTGGGTGACGTCGAGCAGCACCGACGCGAGCACGTCGCTCTTGTCGTCGAGCGATACGCCGCCCTTGAGGTCGGCCGCGTTCTCGCTCGCGGCGAGCCAGCGCGCCGCCTCGTCGCTCGCTCCGCGAAGCGACAGCACGTAAACGGAGGATCCGCTCACGTCGCGATTCAGCACCGAGTCCGCATGTACCGAGACGAAGATGTCGGCACCGAGATCACGCGCCTTGCGGGTGCGTGCGCCAAGCGTGATGAAGTAGTCGCCGTCACGGATCAGCACGGCACGCATGCCCTCCTCCGCGTCGATCTCGGCCGCCAGCCGGCGCGCTATCGCCAGCGTCACGTGCTTCTCGCGCGTGCCACCGCGGCCGATGGCGCCCGGATCCTGTCCACCGTGCCCGGCATCGATGGCAACGACGACGTCCCGGCCACGCGCATTGGCAGACGCGAGGGTCTTCACGGGCTTCGCGGAGTCCGCCGGGCGGGAGGGCAATGCGGTGGCGCTCGCCGTGAGCACCTCCACCTCCGACGGAGAATGAGGCTGCGGCGCCGGAGCGCCCGGGCTGGCCGCCGCTGCCGGCGGCGGCAACTCAACCACGAGCCGATGGCCGGCCGTACCGTCGGGCCCGACCGGGAAACTCTTCATTTTCTGCGGCGAACTAAGGTCGAGCACCAACCGCAGCCCGTGATTGGCCTGCGGGCCCGACCTTACGCCCTTCACGGGCCCCTGACCTGCTGGCAGACCTTTCGCGGTGGCGAGGTCGGCGTTGGCGAGGTCGATGACAATGCGATCCGGGTTCTCGACAGCGAAAACCTCGTATTGCGCAGGCGCGGACAGATCAAGGACGAGCCGGGTTCCTTCCGGACCGGACCACAGCCGCACGTCGGTCACGCGAGTGGGTGCCGCGACAGCGCCGGAAAAGGCGCCGAGCAGGCCGATGAGCGCCAGGAAGGGGGCAGTTCGCTGGACCGGGCTGGCTGGCATGGGCACTAATCTACCCTGCCGGGGACCAATATTTCAACGAAATTATAAAGATACGACGAACTCGTCACACCGGATCGAGGGTTGACCGCTGGGCGAACTGCCGCAGGACTCTTTGCCCCGCCTCACTGGAAGCCGCGAAATCCACGGTTCGACCGTCATCCAGGTAACCAAGCTCGAGCGAAAGATCGGGCGTCGCGAGTCGGTTGCCGGCACGCTCCGGCCACTCGACGAGCAGCACGCTGCGCGGCGTGAGCAGGTCTCGCAGGCCGAGATCCTCCAGTTCGGACGGATCGCGCAGCCGATAGAGGTCGCAGTGGTTCACGTCACGGCCGCCCAGCTGGTACGGCTCGATCAGCGTGTAAGTCGGGCTGCGTGCCGGCCCGGGATGACCGAGCGCTCGCAGCAGGCCGCCGACCAGCGTCGTCTTGCCGGCGCCAAGATCGCCGGTGAGCGCGACGACGAGCGGCGCCGACTCGTCGGCCGCCACCAACGCGGCGGCGAGTCGCGCACCGATCGCCTGCATCCGCTCCGCGCTGGCCGCGACCAGCTTCACGTCGGGTTCACGCAGGCACGGACCTGTCGCAGCACGTCGCTCGCCAGCAGCCCGCGCTCGCCACCGCGTGCCGCGAGATCGCCGGCCTGCGCGTGCACGAAGACGCCGGCCCTTGCGGCCAGCCCGAGATCGCCGCACTGAGCAGCGATGCCCGCGATCACGCCCGTCAGCACGTCGCCCATGCCGGCGGCAGCCATGCCGGGATTACCGCGGTCGCAAATGCACGGTGGCTCCGCGCGGGACTGCACGATGGATCCAGCGCCTTTGAGCACCACGTGGCCGCCGAATCGCGCCTGTAACTCGCGCGCCGCACGCAGCCGATCGGACTGCACCACGGCGCTCGTGGAGCCGAGCAGCCGCGCCGCTTCGCCCGGGTGCGGAGTCAGGATCCAGTTGTCGCGCGTGCCCGGTGTGAGCGCGAGCAGATTCAGTGCATCGGCGTCAACCACCGTGGGCAGGCCGCTGCGCAGCGCGGCATCGAACAGCTGCTGAGCCCATGGGTCCTGCCCCAGCCCTGGCCCGACAGCGACGACCGTGGCGCGCCCGAACGCGGCCTCGAGATCTGCGGCCGAGCGAGCCGCGACGCACATCAGTTCCGGACGTGCCGCGACGACGCCTGCGTTCTCGGGATGCACCGCGACGGTCACGAGCCCCGCACCCGCGCGTAGCGCCCCTTCGCCGGCCAGTCGCACGGCGCCCGGCATGCGCGGTCCGCCACCGATCACGAGCACGTGACCGTTCGAGCCCTTGTGTGTCGCCCGCAGTCGCCGCGGCAGGGCTCGTAGCGTCGCGTCGTCACCGAGCAGGCGCGCAACGGGCTCCGTCCCCACGTACGCACCGGATGGGACGTCGAGCTCGTCGAGCACCAGCCGGCCCGCTTGATCGAGACCCGCGCCGACATAGCAGCCGAGCTTGCGGCCGATGAAAGTGACGGTGGCCGCGGCGCGAACCGCCACGCCGAGCACGGCACCAGTATCGGATTGCAGTCCGGAGGGGATGTCCACCGCCACGATCGGCCGGCCCGACGCATTCACGGCCTCGATCATCGACGCCGCCTCGCCGCTGACTTCGCGAGTGAGCCCGATACCGAAAAGCGCGTCCACGATAACGTTGGAGTCGAGGGCCGCCGCGGACCACGGCTCGCAGCGCCCGCCCGCTGCAACGAAATCTGCGCAGGCCCGCGCTGCATCGCCTGTCAGCGCCTGCGGATCACCGAGTGCAACGACCGTCACGCGCATGGACTGCGCACGTGCCACCCGCGCCACGACGTAGCCGTCGCCACCGTTGTTGCCGGGCCCGCACAGCACGGTGATCGAGCGCGCCGCAGGCCAGAGTGCCTTGATCGCGTTCAGCGTCGCGTGACCCGCGCGCGTCATGAGCTCGTAGCCTGGAATGCCGCACTTCTCGATCGCGAGCCGGTCGAGGCCGCGGACCTGTTCCGCGGTGTAGATGGCCGCGGTCGTGGCAATGGCGCCGGATGGAACGTGCATGTCGCGCATTATACTGGTCACTCAACGCAGGCCCCGGAACGCCGTGATCCCAGTGAACATCGACCCCACAAGGCTCGCGGCGCATGCCAGGGCCTGGGGCCTGGAACTTGGCTTCCAGCGTGTCGGAATCGCGGCGATCGACCTGCCCGACGACGAGCGCCGGCTGCAGGACTGGCTCGACGCCGGCCGGCACGGCCAGATGCATTACATGGCGCGGCACGGCACGCGCCGCTCGCGCCCCGCCGAGTTCGTACCCGGGACGTTGCGAGTGATCTCGGCGCGCATGGACTACTGGCCCGAGTGCGCGGGTGCCGAAGGCGTGCTGGCCGATGCGAGCCTTGGCTATGTGTCGCGCTACGCGCTAGGCCGCGACTATCACAAGGTGTTGCGCAGGCGCCTCGCGCGTCTCGCGGACAGGCTGGCGGCTGCGGCCGGGTGCGGCGCCTTTCGCGCGTGCACGGACAGCGCGCCGGTGCTCGAGAAAGCGCTCGCACGCGACGCGGGCCTGGGCTGGATCGGCAAGCACACCAACCTGCTCGACCGGCACGACGGCTCGTGGTTCTTCCTTGGCGAGATCCTCACCGACCTGCCGCTGCCGGTGGACGCCTCCGTGAGCAGCCACTGCGGCAGCTGCACATCATGCATCGACGTATGCCCGACCCAGGCGATCCTTGCTCCCTATCAACTCGACGCACGACGCTGCATTTCGTATCTCACTATCGAGCTCGACGGCGCGATTCCCGAGGAATTCCGGCGCGCGATCGGCAATCGCATCTACGGCTGCGACGACTGCCAGCTGGTCTGCCCGTGGAACCGCTACGCGAAAGTCACGGCGGAACCCGACTTCAATCCGCGCCATGGGCTCGACGCGCCGCGGCTCGTGGAACTCTTTGCGTGGACCGAGACCGAGTTTCTCGAGCGAACTGCCGGCAGTGCCATCCGCCGCATCGGCCACGAGCGCTGGTCCCGAAACGTCGCGATCGCGCTCGGCAATGCACCGCGCACAGCCGAGGTCATCGCCGCGCTGGAACGGCGGCGGGATGACGCGAGCGCGGTTGTGCGCGAGGCGGTTGGGTGGGCGCTGGGGAACGCCGGAGAGACGACGGAGAGCGGTTCGTGACCAGCGGTTAGCGGATAGTAAGACTGGACGGCGCTGCGCGCCGCGAGCCCTCTTACTAACCGCTAACCGCTGGTCACGAACCGCTTTCCCGTGTGCCCTTTCCGCTTTCCCCTATCGACTCACTTCAGCTGGCCCGTCGCCCTGCACTGCAGGTTGTCGATCAGCCGCGCCCTGCTGAGCCTTGCCGCCGCGAGCACGACCACGTCGACGTTGCGACCGGCCGGCTTCGCGAGGGTGCCCGCCATGCGTACCTCGAAGTAATCCGGGCGGAAACCGGCAGCGACCAGCGCCTCGCGCCCTTCCCGCTCGAGGTCCGCAACCTCCGCATCGCCGGATTCGAGGCGCCGCCGGGCGCGGTCGAGCGCCTGGTAGAGCTGCGGCGCACGCCGGCGCTCCTCTGGGGTCAGGTAACGATTGCGCGAACTCAGTGCCAGGCCGTCCTCCGTGCGTACCGTCGGCGCTCCGACGATCTTCACCGGCAGGCAAAGATCCACCACCGACGTGCGGATGATCGTGAGCTGCTGGTAGTCCTTCTCGCCGAAGATCGCGACGTCCGGCTGGACGAGGTTCAGCAGCTTCACCACCACAGTGGCGACGCCCTGGAAGTGCCCCGGGCGCACGGCGCCGCAGAGGATGTTCGAAAGCTCCGGCACGTCCACGATGGTGCTGCCTGTCGTGCCCTTCGGGTACATCTCGGCAACGGTCGGCAGGAACAGCACGTCGGCGCCGAGTTCCGACAGCAGTGCGAAATCATCGTCCGGCGTACGCGGATAGGCGGCGAAATCCTCGTTCGGCCCGAACTGCAGCGGATTCACGAATACGCTGGCCACGACGCGACGGCCGTGCAGGTGGGCCGCACCGACGAGGCTCGCATGCCCCGCATGCAGGTTGCCCATCGTCGGCACGAACGCGATGCTCTCCCGCGCGAGGCGCCACTCGCGAACGGTCTCCCGCAGCTCGGCGATGGTCGAGATGATCCGCATCGCCGACTGCTAGAAGCAGTGCTCCGGCTCGGGATAGGCGCGCGACTTAACCGCGTCGGTGTAGGCCTTGATCGCGGCGAGCGGACTGTCGTGGCCCGCCATGAAGTTCTTGACGAAGCGCGGCTTGCGGCCCGGCGTGATGTCGAGCACGTCGTAGAGCACGAGGATCTGACCATCGGTGTCCGGACCCGCGCCGATGCCGATGACCGGGACGTGCAGCTCGGCGGTGATCTGCTTGCCGAGCTGAGTGGGAATGCACTCGAGCAGCACGATGTCGGCGCCCGCGTCCTGCAGCGCCTTCGCATCGCGCTGCATCTGGACCGCGGCGACGTCCTCGCGCCCCTGCACGCGGAAACCGCCGGTCTTGTGCACCGACTGCGGCCTGAGGCCGAGGTGGGCGCATACGGCGATGTCATGGCCCGCGAGGAACTCGACGATCTCGACCTGGCTCGCGCCGCCCTCGAGCTTGACCATCTTGGCGCCGCCCTCCTGCATCAGGCGCACCGCGTTCTGCAGCGCCTGCTCCCGGGACGTGTAGGTCATGAAGGGCATGTCCGCCATCAGGAACGGCCGCGACAGCCCCTTCGCCACGGCCCGGCAGTGATAGATGATGTGCTCGAGCGTGACCGGCACCGTCGTGTCGTGCCCCTGGATCACCATGCCGAGCGAGTCGCCGACCAGGACGACGTCCACGTCCGCCTCGTCCACGAGCGCGGCAAAGCTCGCGTCGTAGCAGGTGATGCAGGAGATCTTCTCTCCCTCGGCCTTCATCCGCCCGAGGGTGGCGACGTTGACCGGTGGGCGGGCCGAACCGCGTAATTGGAGTTGTGTGTACATGGGCGGCCTCGAAAGAGGCGCAAGAATGACGGACCGGCCGTCAAACATCAACGGCGGGAACTACAGCAGGCTCTTCATCGGGTTGAAGTAGTGCCGCCCCTTGCGGGAGCGGACGATCTCGGCGAGCAGGCTCGCGTAGTCCGTCTCGCTGCCCACCGGATCGATGTCGGCGGCGTTGACGATCAGGACCGGGGATGCTTCGAATTCGAGGAAAAACCGGGCATAAGCCTCGGTAAGGCGCTCCAGGTACCGTCGCTCGATCTGCTGCTCGTAGTGGATGCCGCGGCGGGCGATCCGCTCCAGCAGCGTATCGACCGGCGCCTGCAGGTAGACCACGAGGTCCGGCACCGGCGCGTCGATGGCGAGCCGCGAATACACCTGCTCGTAGAGCGCGAACTCCTCGTCGTCCAGCGTCAGGCGGCCGAACAGGCGGTCCTTCTCGAGCAGGTAGTCCGCGACACGCACACGCTGGAACAGGTCGTGCTGGCGCAGCTCCTGCATCTGCCGGGCGCGCTGGAACAGGAAATAGAGCTGCGTCTGGAACGCCGCAGCGCGCGGGTTGCGGTAGAAGCGCTCGAGGAACGGGTTGTCCTCGCCCTGCTCGAGCACCAGGTCGCTGCCGAAGCTCGCGGCGAGCCGGCGCGCGAGGCTCGTCTTGCCGACTCCAATAGGACCTTCCACGACCACGAACCGGTGCGGCGTCTGGACGATCTCGACGTCGTCGTGCGGTTTCACTGGCGCGGGACTCATGCCGCCATTCTCGACATTCCGGCTTCATCCACCCGGGCTGCCAGCGTCCTCACGCGCCCCACGCCCGGCACGTCCAGATCCGGCGCGAGGTCGAGGAGCGGCGCCAGCACGAACGCGCGGTCCGCGATGCCGGGGTGCGGAACCTGGATCTGCGGGTCGTCGATGCGCGTGGTGCCGTGCACCAGCAGGTCCAGATCGATGCGGCGCGGGCCCCAGCGCACGACCGGACTCTCGCGACCGAGACGCTGCTCGAGGGCCTTGAGCTCCGCGAGCATCGCGCCTGCGTCGAGTGTCGTCAGCATTCCGGCCACCGCATTGACGAAATCGGGCTGCGCCACCGGACCGAACGGAAGCGAGCGATACAGCGGGGACCGGGCGACCAGGCGACTCTCACGCAGTCCCGCGAGTGCCGTGAATGCACGCTCGATCTGCTCCGGCGGATCGTCCAGGTTGCTGCCCAGGGCGACGTAAGCGGGAAACCAGCGCGTGGCATCCACGTCGGGATTCGCCACGTTTCAGGCGGAAGGAGCGGCGCGACGCTTGCGGCGCGGACGCCGGCGTTTCGCGGCATCGCCCGTCGCCGGTGCCGGCTGGCTCTCGACCTCAGCGATGCGCTCCTCGGGCGACAACTGCTGCAGACGAGTCCACCACGCGGCGAGCTCCGGGTCGATCTCGCCCGACTCCGCGCGCAGCAGCAGGAAATCGTAGGCCGCGCGGAACCGCGGATGCTCCAGGAAGCGCAAGGCGCGTCGTCCGGAACGGCGCTCGAAGCGCGGCTGCATCATGATGATGTCGTGCATCGGCATCGTGAAACGCTTTGGTATCGCGATGCGCCGCAGCTGCCGGGAAATGATGGTATCGCAGGCCGTGCCAAGGACCGCCGGATCCTCTGGCAACGGTCCGCTCGGGACCCCGGCCTCGCGCAGGATCGCCGGCCACAGCAGCACCGCGAAGAGAAACGTCGGGGTCACGGACTTGTCGGCGCGCACGCGCTCGTCGGTACCGGCGAGACCGAGCTGGACGAGCCGCGCGCCTGCCGACTCCGGAGCCTCGTTGACCGCGCGCACGAGGTCGGGCATCAGGTGCGACAGCAGCCCGAGACGCGCAAGCAGGTTGCAGGATGCTGCCGCGGAACCTGCCAGCAGCAGTTTCATCGTTTCGTCGAACAGGCGCGCAGGCGGGACGCCGTCGAGCAGGTAGGCGAGCTTGTGGACCGGTGCCTCGGTGTCGGGATGCAGCGTGAAGCCCAGCTTCGCCGCGAAGCGCGCTGCCCGCAGCATGCGCACCGGATCCTCGCGGTAGCGGGTCTCGGGATCACCGATCATGCGCAGCACGCGCGCATTTGCGTCGGGTACGCCGCCGACGAAGTCCCAGATCGAGTAGTCCTCGATGTTGTAATAGAGCGCGTTGGCCGTGAAATCACGCCGCCAGACGTCCTCTTCGATCGTGCCGTAGAGGTTGTCGCGCAGGATGCGGCCGTGCTCGTCGAGCACGCGATGCCCGACCTCGTCCACGCTGTTGTCCTCGTCGACCTCCGTGTGCGCAGCGCGGAACGTCGCGACCTCGATGATCTCGGGCCCGAAGCGCACGTGCGCCAGGTGGAAACGGCGCCCGATCAGCCGGCAATTGCGGAAGAGCTTGCGGACCTGCTCGGGGTGCGCGTCTGTGGCGATGTCGAAGTCCTTCGGGCTCAGGCCGAGCAGCAGGTCTCGGACCGCCCCGCCAACCAGGAAAGCCTGGAACCCGCCCTCGCGGAGCCGGTACAGGACCCTGAGCGCGCTCGGAGAGATGTTGGCACGCGAGATCGGGTGAGCGGCGCGCGGGACGATGACGGGCAACGGATGGCCGGAGGCGTCGTTATTTTCGATCGAATACAATTCGGCGGCTTCCGCTGGACCGGGTAAAACGGCTGCGTATAATACGCGGCCTCACGCGGACCCCGTTAGTCCGCCGGTCGGCGGCACGCTCCCATCGTCTAGAGGCCCAGGACACAGCCCTCTCAAGGCTGGTACGAGGGTTCGAATCCCTCTGGGAGCGCCATTCCCGCGGAAGGGCGATCAGATTAGCTCGATCCTGGCGTGGACGACACCGTCCTCGACGAACCCGAGTCGCGAGGCCGCCGCGTGCGACAGGTCGGCGATGCGCCCTCCCACGTAAGGCCCGCGGTCGTTGACGCGCACGACGATCGAACGGCCGTTGTCGAGATTCGTCACGCGCACCTTGCTGCCGAAGGCCAGCGAGCGATGCGCCATCGTCATTTCATTGGTGTCGAAAATCTCGCCGTTAGCGGTGCGGCGCCCGTGGAATCCGGGACCGTACCAGGACACCTTGCCGTTCTGCGTCCAGATAGGCGCCACAGGGGCCTGTGACGGGACACTCGTCTCCGGCGCTGGCACTGCCAGCAGGGCCGCCGCGAAGGCCACGGCGACGATCAGCGAGGCAAGGCGGCGCCCCGCCGGCGCGTGGTCCACCGGGCCATCCGACAGCCAGCCTTGGGCAAGTGAATGTATGTGCTGCATCGCAGCATAGACAGGCCCAGCGGACGACAGTTCCCCGGCGCGCGGGCGAGAATCGCGCCGATCCTGTCAAATGCTTTATAAATCAGCAGGATCCGCCCCGCCACCGGAGCGCCCCGGCAACGTTACTTGCCGTCCACCATGGCGATGAACCCCGGGTGCTCGCGCAGTGCATTGAGGTCCGGGTCGTGCTTCATCCAGCCGAAGTTCTCGTAACCGCCGGCGATGGCCTGCCGCAGCGTATCGACCGCGCGATCCACCTCGCCCAACTGAGAATAAAGGCACGCGCAGTTATAGAGCATCATCGGGTCGTCTGGG
>Ga0102851_10000886_pt1 | contig 16177 bp, 12 predicted proteins | sample Mud3Dept3metaG_FD_79558 | JGI IMG/M metagenome (GOLD analysis project Ga0102851, IMG submission 79558) | Freshwater wetland microbial communities from Ohio, USA, analyzing the effect of biotic and abiotic controls - Mud 3 Core 4 Depth 3... | ecosystem: Environmental > Aquatic > Freshwater >... | reverse complement strand
CTTGTGGACGTTATCGTTGATGGTGCAAAGTCAACCTATCAGTTTGTGGACCCTGAAAAGGTAACCCGCATCGTGGAACGGCATATTGTTAGCGGCCGGCCTGTTGAGGATTGGCTTGTGGGGCCGGAGTATTATGCCTTTCATAACAGGGAAACCAAGGTGCTTCTTAAGCAGTGCGGTGAGATAGACCCTGAGGACATCCATGCCTATATTGCGATCGGAGGCTATAGTGGTCTTGAAAAAGCGCTTGCGCAGACCCCTTTTGAGGTGCGGGAGGAAATAAAGGCCTCCGGTCTGCGGGGAAGGGGCGGGGCAGGGTTTCCGACCGGGCTTAAGTGGGAGTTCTGCAGTATGTCGAGGACCGCGGTCAAATATCTGATCTGTAATGCTGACGAAGGAGATCCCGGGGCATTCATGGACAGGGCTGTGATAGAAGGCAATCCTCATTCGGTCCTCGAAGGCATGATCATCGGCGGGTATGCAATCGGCGCCAAAGAGAGTTTTATATACATCCGCGCAGAGTATCCCCTCGCCATAGAGAGACTGAAAATCGCGATCCGTGCAGCAGAGGAAAAGGGATTTATCGGCAAAAATATCCTGGGAAGCGGATTTGATTTCCAGGTAGCGATCAAGCAGGGTGCAGGGGCCTTTGTGTGCGGGGAAGAGACTGCCCTGATCGCGTCCATAGAAGGAAAGCGGGGCATGCCGCGTTCCAAGCCTCCGTTTCCTGTATCGAAAGGGCTGTGGGGCAAGCCCACCGTTGTCAATAATGTTGAAACACTGGCATCCATCCCGGTCATTATGCTTCAGGGTGCAAAGTGGTATGCATCAATAGGCACTGAGAAGAGCAAGGGGACCAAGATATTCGCTCTGACGGGAAATATCAGGAATACCGGGCTCATCGAGGTGCCGCTGGGCATCTCACTCAGGGAGATTATTTATGATATCGGAGGAGGGTGTGCTAAGGGCCGCAGGTTCAAGGCCGTGCAGACAGGCGGTCCGTCAGGCGGCTGCATACCGGAATCTCACATCGATATGCCGGTCGATTATGAGACCTTGAATGAGATAGGCTCGATGATGGGTTCAGGCGGTATGGTTGTGATGGACAACACTTCCTGCATGGTGGACATGGCAAAATTTTTTCTCTCGTTTACGAAAAATGAGTCCTGCGGCAAATGCCTCCCTTGCCGCCTGGGGAACAAGCGGCTGTATGAAATCCTCGACAGAATCACCCGGGGACAGGGCAAAGCAGGGGACATTGAGTTTCTCATTTCACTATCGGAGGACATAAAAATATCCTCACTGTGCGGCCTCGGACAGACGGCCCCGAACCCGGTCCTCTCGACGATCAGGTTTTTCAGGGACGAATATGAGGCGCATATACATGAAGGCCGCTGTCCGGCCGGGGTCTGCAAGGCCTTCCGCAAATACGTGGTAAATCCTGAAGTCTGCAAGATGTGCGGCAAGTGTTTCAGTGCATGTCCGTCCGGCGCTATCACATGGAAGAAAAAAGAGCCGGCGGTCATATCCGGAGAGACATGCATAAAGTGCGGCGCCTGTTATGATGTGTGCCCTTTTGGAGCGATAATATAATGAAGGGTCCGAGGATTCAAGGGGTCAAGGATTCAAGGGTAATCCGTCACCTGACCCCTCGAACCCTCGTATCCTTGAATCCTGCTTTTTCCGGAGGTGTTTTTGCCGCAACGTAAAGTCAGTATCAAAATAAACGGGACTGAAGTCTCATGCAACAGGGGCGATACCATTCTCATGGCCGCGAGAAATGCAGGGGTGAAGATACCCACGCTCTGTCATGATGACAGACTTGAACCATACGGCGGGTGCAGGCTTTGTAGCGTGGAAGTAAAAGGCGTCCCCCGATTGCTGCCTGCATGTACAACTCCTGTTGCCCGTAAGATGGAGGTCATTACCGAGAGTGAAACGATAACGAGGATAAGGAAGAGGCTCGTTTCCCTTATGCTGTCGAATCATCCGAATGACTGCATGAGGTGTGAAAAGGCCGGGGAATGCGCCCTGCAGGACCTGGCTTATGAATACGGGGTTGACGGCAGTGAATACGGAGGCGAGAGATGGGACCTTCCGATACGGAAGGCCAATCCTTTTATCGTATATGATCCCAACAAGTGCGTGACCTGCGGTCGATGCATAAGGATATGCAATGAGGTGGTGATGGCGGGTACGATTGACTGGGTCGGAAGGGGTTTTCATACATACCCCGATACCGCCTTCCGCAAGCCCCGGAGCCTGTCGAACTGCGAATTCTGCGGCCAGTGCGTGTCTACCTGTCCGACCGGCGCCCTGATTGATAAGAAGGGAATAGGCAAGGGACGGGTAAATGAGCTGAAAAGGGTGAAGACCACCTGCACATACTGCGGTACAGGCTGCAATTTCTTTCTGAATGTGAAAGACGGCAGGGTTGTGAGGGTAACCTCAGACTATGACGCCCCTGTTAATCATGGAAACCTCTGCATCAAGGGACGGTACGGATACGATTTTATCCACAGCGCGGACCGGATCCGGACGCCGCTTATCAGAAGGGGCAACAGCTTTCACGAGGCCACATGGGATGAAGCGTTGGACCTGATCGCCGCTCAATTTGCCGGACTCATAAAGAAATACGGGAACAAGTCAGTGGGCGCCTTTTCATCGTCCCGCTGTACAAATGAAGAGAACTTCCTGATCGCAAAATTCGCGAGGACTGTTTTCAGAAATAATAATGTGGACAACTGTGCGCGGGTCTGACACGCCCCGACTGTGGCCGGTCTGGCCACCAGCCTGGGGGCAGGAGCTGCCACCAATTCACTGGCACAGATACCGGATATCGATACCCTCTTCCTGTTCGGCTCCAACCCCACAGAGGCGCATCCTATAGTTTCCATTTATCTGAAAAAGGCTCTTCGTAACGGAGCCAGGCTTATCGTGGGCGATCCGAGAAATACCTGGATGGCGAAGCGGGCGGACGTGTGGCTCAACCTGCGTCCCGGGAGCAACATCGCCCTTCTGAACGGCATGGTAAATGTGATATTGCAGGAAGGCTGGGAGAACAGGGAGTTCATTGAGAAACGCACCGAGGGTTTTGAGGAGTTAAGGACGAAGGTGAAAGAGTATGATCTCAAAACCGTCGAGAAACTGACCGGCGTTTCAAAAGAAAATATTATCAGGGCTGCCCGGTTGTATTCACACGCAGACAAGGCAATGATCGTATACGGCCTGGGGATAACACAGCACCGGACCGGCACGGAAAACTCAATGGCAATAGCCAACCTGGCCCTTGTATGCGGACATTTAGGAAGACCCTCGACAGGCATTATGGCATTGAGAGGACAGAACAATGTCCAGGGAGCATCAGACCTCGGCCCATTACCATCCACGTTTCCGGGATATCAATCAATCACAAGCGCTGAGGCCCGCGAGAAATTTGAAAAGGCCTGGGGTGTTCCCATGCCGCCTGAGCCAGGGCTGAAGTCTGTTGAGATGCTTGAAAGGGCCTGCGAAGGGAAATTCAAAGGCATTTTCATATTAGGTGAAGACCCGGCGCAGACCGACCCTAATATCAATGAAGTAAGAAAGGCGCTGAAATCACTTGAATTCCTTGTGGTGCAGGACATCTTTCATACCGAGACCACAAAGTACGCTCATGTAATCCTGCCCGGCGCAAGCTTTGCCGAGAAGGACGGCACATTCACTAACGGCGAGCGCAGGGTCCAGCGCGTGAGAAAGGCCATTAAGCCCATAGCCGGAAAGGCTGAGTGGCAGGTCATCTGTGAGATCGCTACAAAGATGGGATATCCCATGAACTATAAACACCCGTCTGAGATCATGGATGAGATCGCAAGTCTGACGCCCATTTACGGCGGTATCAGTTACGAACGTCTTGAGAAAGAAAGCCTGCAGTGGCCTTGTCCGACAAAAGACCATCCCGGCACGACCACACTTTATACTGACCTTTTCTCAAGGCCGGGCGGGCTGGCGAAATTTATGGCCCTTGACCATATCGGTCCCGGCGAGGTCCCGGATGAAGAATATCCGTACGTTCTCGTAACAGGTAGGATACGCGAACACTATAACAATGGCTCCATGACAGGAAGGGTAAAGGGCATAATGGAACTTGTCCCTGAAGAGCTGCTTGAGTTAAGTCCTGAAGACGCGCGTAAGCTGAAAGTCAAAAACGGGGACAGGGTAAAGGTCTCTTCAAGAAGAGGCAAGATCAGGGTCAGGGCAAAGGTCACGGACCGTTCCCAGCCGGGCAATGTATTTCTGACCTTTCATTTCCCTGAGGCGCTTACAAATCTGTTGACATCTGAACACAAAGACCCGATCACCGGGACCCCGGAATACAAGTCCTGTGCGGTGAAGATAGAGAAGTAGCAGTGCGTAAATAAAAATCCTGTCACTTATTGCAGGGAGCATACATTAAATATGATATTTTGGAAAGGCCTATGAACTTTATACCTTTGCTCATTATGATGCTCACGTTATTTTCTTTTACGGACGCCTATGCCATTCACAAAATCAGCCTTGACGTTGATGTCAGCATTGAACAGTCCCTGATCAGGGGAACATCAAGAATGGATGTATCTGCCGGAGAAGAAGTAGTACTCATGACCGGCCCGCTCGCAATTGATGAAATTAGACTGAATGGGGGCCCGGTTGATTATACCGCAGCAGATGGAACAATTAAGATCATGCCCCGGATTGACGGGGAGATAGCTGTTACATACACGGGGATTTTTAAGGAACAGGGTGTTTCTTACGGTGTTGAAGACCCGCGTGTTGAGAACATTATCGATGAGAGAGGGGTTTCTCTTACAAATGTATGGTATCCGGTTTATGAGGGTCTGAGCTATTACGACCTGAAGGCCGCGTTCCCGTCCGGGTATACGGCAATATCTGAATCAGAAGAGATAACAAAGGAAATGAAGGAAGGGAAGGTGGTATATCATTTCCGCTTCCCCTATCAGGTGGACGGGGTCAATCTCGTTGCATCTGACCGGTACACGGTCGTCAGGGACCGGTTCAGGGACATTGAATTATACGCGTATTTTCTTCCGGAAAATGCGGAACTGGCAAAGACCTATATTGAGTCCGCCAAAAAGTATCTGCGGATGTATGAGGACCTTATCGGCATGTTCCCGTTCAGAAGCTTTTCTATTGTTGAGAACTTTCTGCCGACCGGATATTCACTGCCGACGTTTACCCTGCTGGGAAGCTCCGTAGTCAAGCTCCCTTTCATTACAGAGACGTCACTGGGACACGAGATACTGCATCAGTGGTTTGGGAATTATGTTTATATCGACTACGACAGCGGCAACTGGGCAGAGGGGCTTACCACATACCTTGCTGACCATCTGTATAGAGAGCAGAAAGGGGAGGGTTGGCAATACAGAAAGCAGATGCTCATTGATTACAGGAGTTATGTTCATGCTGATACCGATGTCCCCCTGATGTCCTTCACCGGCAGGGTGGACCGGTCAACGCGTGCCGTGGGATACGGCAAGGCGGCAATGGTATTTCACATGCTGAAAAACCTTGTGGGAGACGAGGTCTTTTACAAGTCCTTAAAGGACGTCATCGGAGGTTACCGCTTCAGGAGCGCTTCCTGGAATGACATCAGGACATCTTTTGAGGGGAAGTATGGACAGGACCTGGGATGGTTTTTTAAGCAGTGGATTGAGAGGGCAGGTCTGCCTGAGCTTACATTGCAGGAAACTGAATTAAAACAGGCCGGGAGAAATTTCACGCTCCGCCTCCGTATCGATCAGGGTGACAATATATTTCAACTGAAATTGCCCGTGACGTTACACTTCAAAGACAGGGTGCAGACCGAGACAATGAATATTGATGGCAAAGAAGGCAGCCTTGATCTGACCCTGCCGGACAAGCCCCGGAAGATTGTCCTGGATGAAAATTACGATGTTGCGAGGACCATCAGCACGGACGAGTATCCGCCTGTTATTGCCAGGCTTTTCGGAGATGATAAAATAATCATTGTCCTCCCTGAGGAAGGGAAAGACATATACGAAAGCATCATAGCTGATTTTCAGGAAAAAGGCGCTGTTTCCAGAGCCGCAAAGGAAATTACTGCCTCAGAAATTGAAGCAAATTCCCTTATCATATTCGGCATTGCTCATCCGCTGGCACTGAGGCTGTGCGGGCCGCTCGCTTCTGAAGATGCCGGTTTTTCTTTAATTATGAAGGACAACCCGTGGAACCCGGGAAAGGTCATAGCTGTTTTTCAGGGGAGGTCAAAGGAAGAAGCTGATGCTGCCTTCAGGAAGATAACGCATTATGGTAAATACAGCAGACTGTTATTCAGTCAGGGCATTAACACGGGCAGGGAAATACAGGAGACGGAAAGGGGTATGGTGATGGAAATGGAGCGAGAGGCAGCCGCTATTGAGGTGTCGTCCATAAAGACATTGTCGGATGTAATAAAGGGCGTTCAGGACAGAAGGATAATCTATGTCGGAGAAGTGCATGATGTGTTTGCCCACCACGCGGTACAGCTTGACGTCATTACAGGGATATATAAAAAGTACCCGCAGATCGCTATCGGCATGGAGATGTTCCAGAGGCCCTTTCAGAAATCTCTCGACAGTTATATTTCCGGCGATACAGGAGAGGCGGATTTTCTGAAACAGACGGAATACTTTAAGCGGTGGGGCTTTGATTATCCCCTCTATAAACCGGTCCTTGATTTTGCAAGGGCGGAAAAGATACCTGTGATAGCGCTGAATCTGCAGAAGGAAATAACAGGGAAGGTTTCCCACAGCGGCATTGATTCACTTTCAGAAGACGAGAAAAAAGAGATTCCTGCAGACCTGGACTTCTCAGACAAGGAATACCGGGAGCGGCTGAAAGAGGTATTCAGCATGCATAAAAATTCGGATGAAAAGAACTTTGAGTATTTTTATCAGGCACAGATTCTGTGGGACGAGACCATGTCGCATTCAGTGGATGAGTTTGTGAAAAATAATCCGGACCGCAAAATAGTCGTGCTTGCGGGGCAGGGACATCTGCGCTACGGGTCGGGCATCCCGAAAAGGACCTTCCGGAGAAACGGGCAGGACTATGCGATTGTCCTGATAGATGAAGATGTTGAGCAGGGTATTGCGGACTATGTGGTTTTCCCCAAGCCCGTTGAAGGGGTCACCACGCCCAAACTCATGGTCTTTCTGAAGGCGGAAGAAGGCAAGGTCACGATCTCCGGATTTCCTGACAATAGCGTATCTGAAAAGGCGGGCCTCAAGGCTGACGATGTCATTCTCTTTGTTGATGATGTTGAAGTAAAGAGTGTCGATGACATCAGGATCCATCTCCTCTATAAAAAGAGCGGCGACATAGTCAAGGTCAGGATATTGAGAAAAAAAGATGACAGGGACAAAGAGATGGTTATTGATGTTGAATTGTAAGCGTGTTATTACAACGATGCCCAGCTATTCAAAGGAGGCCACAGCCGGCCTTATATGCCGGGCGATCAATCGTCCTTAAGCCGTCTCTTCCAGAATTCACCAAATACCCATACTGAACCTATTAATACAATAATCAATGTCCAGGCAGTACGGAGACTGAATAGCGTAATTAATTTGCCTGAGGAATATTTTCCCCCTGAATTATCTGACTTCAGGTGAGAACCGCTGGCTCCGTTATCGGTGTATGTGCGTTTGCTCCCGTATTGAGTCATAGGCTCTTCGTTTAAGAGCCATGATAAATTATTACATACGGTTGCATAGCGTTTTACCGTATCTGGCGTATTGGACAGGCATAATCCGAGAAAAAGCAGGTTGATGGTCATTAGACCTGCCAGCATATTAACAGAGAGTCTTTTAACAGGCCCGCGAACAATTTCAGGTTTTATTCCCTTGCTGACCGCAAGGACAAAAAAAACGCCTGCAAGCGCGTTGATTCCAATATCCCTGTAGTCCCATATTCTCCCCGGCGTAACCCACTGGATGAATTCGTCCATTATCCCGATAAACACCACACACAGTAAAGTAGTGATGTACACTGTCCAGTCACGAATTCGATAACTGAGCGCCTTGAACAAGAAATAGGAAAGCAGCCCGAATTCAAGCAGGTGAATGGCTTCTTCAGGATATTTCCTGAGCTGAAATGTGGTATAGACATATGCTCCGAAGGATATAATAAGCCATACATATTGAAATGTTGATTTGACATTTAACCTGAAAATAAAAAAATAGAGCAGCGTGGTCAATAGAGTCAAAACGATAACGACAACTATGTATGTGAAAAATTCACTGCCGATTGTATGATGAACATACCTTTGCACGCGCCGGGCCAGAGGGACAGTGGCGAAGATTGCGGTAGTACAAAGAAAGACCCAAAACCAGGAGGCCCGGTTCCCCCTGAGCGTATCTCTATTATTTTCCGTGCTGGTATTCACTCAATATGTATTTCCCGAATTACCGTAAACGGCCTGGCCGAGCGATATCCCGCCGTCATTCGGGGGGACGAGCTGGTGAATGAGCGGTATAAAGCCTCTCTCTTTCAGTCCGTAAAATGTGTTTTCCAGGAGAAAGGAATTCTGAAAGACACCGCCGGAAAGCACAGCATATGATATTCCTGTTTTATCTTTCACTGACTCAGCCGTAGAAATGATGACCTTCACAATTGTGTTATGGAACTTTCGCGCAATTAGTTCCCGTGCTGCACCTGCTTCTGCATCACTTACAATCATTTCGATCATGGGCCGCTGGTCAATAACGCCATTTTCAACCGTGAACGGGTAACAGGATGTTTCATCCGATCTGAAGGCCAGCTGCTCAAGTTCAACCGCAGCCTGCGCGTGGTATGAGACCTTGTGCCGTAAGCCGATGAGAGAGGCCACTCCGTCAAAAAGCCTTCCCATGCTCGTAGTAAGAGGCGAGTGTATGTCCTTTCTGAGCATATTCACGAGAAAAGATCTTTCCTCCTGCTTAAACGGGACAAGGCCGAATTTTTCCGACCCTTCCCCGAAGGTTTCATATAAAAGTGAAAGGGCTGTCCTGCGGGGTTCCTTTACTGCGATGTCACCCCCTGGGAGTTTGTAGGGCCGCAGGCGGCAGGTCCTTTCAAAACCCCTGTAAGAGGCTGTTAGTACCTCCCCTCCCCATATGGTTTTGTCCGGCCCGTATCCGGTCCCGTCAAACGCAAAGCCGATCACCCCGGCGTCTTCCGGGATATCGTTTTCAATCATGCATGAGAGGATATGCGCATAGTGGTGCTGGACTTTCACCAGCCTGTCACCATACTTTTTTTCGCCGAACTTTGTAGTAAAATATCCCGGATGCATGTCCGCAACAACAACCCCCGGGACTATATCGAACAGCCTGAGATAATCGTTGACCGTCTCTTCATAAAATTCGACTGCGAGGGGGGTATCGAGGTCCCCGATATGCTGGGACACGTACACCTTGTTATCAATACCGAGGGCAATCGTGTTGTTCATGTTGGCGCCGAGTGCAAGCACCGGTCTCCTGAATTTAAACGGTACGACCACGGGTGTCGGAACAAATCCCCTTGAACGTCTTACGGGGACCTGTCTTTCCGCCGCTACCCTGACAACCGAATCATCACATCTTCTGACAATGTCCCTGTTATGAACAAGGAGGTAATCAGCTATATCAGAAAGCCTGGTAAAGGCGTCCTTTTCATCTTTGACTATAGGTTCGTCCGTAATATTGGCGCTTGTTGCTACCACCGGCTTCTTCAGTTTGCGAAGTATAATGTGGTGCAGGGGAGTGTAAGGCAGAAACACGCCGACGGTATTGTTTTCCGGAGAAACAGAATTCGCGATCGTTGAGGAATCTTTCTTTCTTACTATTACAACCGGTTTTTCAATTGAATCAATGGCGCGTTCTTCATATGAATTTATATGTACCTCCTCTCTCATCGACTTCATATCAGGGAACATGACGGCCATCGGTTTTTCTTCCCTGTGCTTGCGCTCCCGCAGTCTGATTACGGCCTCTTCACTGGCTGCGTCACATACAAGATGGTACCCTCCCACACCTTTGACGGCAATAATGTTTCCTTTGCGAACCAGGTTTACTGCTTTTTCGAGGGCGTCTTCTCGCTCGCATATTAAATTGCCGGCGCTGTCATACAGACCAATCCAGGGCCCGCATACAGGACATGCATTGGGCTGGGCATGAAACCTCCTGTCAGAGACACTATTGAATTCCCGCTCACATTCAGGGCACATCTGAAAGTCCCTCATTGATGTATTTCTTCTGTCATAGGGGAGGGAATTTATTATCGTGAAACGGGGACCGCAGTTTGTGCAGTTTGTAAAGGGATAGATGAATCTGCGGTTTTTAGGGGTCGTTATATCATTAACACAGTCATCACAGACCGCAATATCGGGGAGGATGACAGCACGTTTCTCCCCCTTTTCCTCACTTTCCCTTATCTCAAAATTATTGAACCCGGCATCTTCAAGGTACGCATGCTGAAGACTGTATATTTTTGATAGCGCGGGTCTCTCAATGACGATTCTGCGACGAAATGAGTCCAGCCTGTCCTTATCGCCTTCAACTTCTATGAGAATGCCGGAGGGATCATTCAGGACATATCCGTTTAATCCTGATTCTTCAGCCAGTCTGTAAACAAAGGGCCTGAAGCCCACTCCCTGGACAAGGCCGCTCATCTGAAGTCTGAGACGCATAGGTATATGTTAACATTTCAACCTTAAGCTTTCTTGTGTCGGATCACAAGTTCATAAGCCTCATTTAATTCAAGGGTAAGCTCTTTTGCCTTTTCCTGTAACTCTTCACTGAGATGGCTGACCTTGTCAGGATGTGACCTTGTCATTTTCGCTTTATACGCCCTGTTTATTTCATCCAGGGTGGAACCAGCGCTGACGCCCAGTATCCTGTATGCCTTGTCTAAAGTGAGCGGGCCATTAGACCTGTCTGTACTGTTTTGCTGTGACTGGTAGCCGGTATGCGACTCTCTGTCATAACCGGGGTATTGCTGCTGTTGCTGCTTATGCTTTGCATTTTTGTACACAAAATAAAAAAGCGCCGCTGCCGCGATTAGGTCATCAAAGAACAGCGGGTTCGCGTCAATAGGGCTTATGATGTAAATGGCCAGCAGAATTATCCAGATGTAGTTTAAAAACTTATTCATTGTTTAATCCAAATAATGCGGACAACAGGAAACAACTTCTTTAATTCGATGAACTTATAATCAAATTTTGCCTGCAGCTTTGACTATTAGATATATCAACCCTCGATTGACATTGCGTTTAAGGTATCGAGCAATAAGTTGTTTCCTGTTGTCCGCATTATTCCGCAGATCACCCATTCAACCGGTCTTATACCAGATATTACAGGACCCTTCCATGGAAACCATGCATGGTCCTGCAGGAGACTTCGGGGTGCAGGCCTTTTTAAACAGTTTGCAGTCTGCGGGATAGGCCTTTCCCAGAATTACCTTCCCGCATATGCAGCCGGGGATTTTTTCTTCTTTTATCTCCTTAAGATCAAAGGCCTTTCTTGCGTCCCTCGCGGAATATTCAGCTCTCAGTTCCAGCCCTGACCCCGGAATGTATCCGATCCCCCTCCAGTTGACGTCAGCGGTCTCAAAGAACTTTGCCATGATTTTCTGCGCCTGAACATTCCCTTCAGGCCTGACCACGCCGGCATAAACATTTCCTGTCCGGACCTTTCCATTTTTCAGCTGGCCCAGTATCTCAGCTATACCGAGCATCAGATTGTTCGCTTCAAACCCTGCCACAACTGTCGGTATACCGTATTTCTCTGAAAATACATTCCACGCGTTTGAGCCGACTATGGCCGATACATGCCCGGGCGCGATAAAGCCGTCGATACCTATCTCAGCGTCCTTGACGAGTATTTCCATAATGGCCGGAGTCAACCTGTGCGAGCTGAGAATGTACAGATTGTCAGGCACACCCATCTCAAGGATTGCAGCGGTCGGCGCTGTTGTTGTCTCAAAGCCGATGGAAAAGAAGACGATCTTTTTGTCCGGGTTTGCGTTCGCAATACTTATTGCCTCAGACGGGGAGGTTATCATTTTATAATTTCTCCCTTGCGCACGAATGGAGCCTTCCTTTGAAGGGACCCGCAACATATCGCCATATGTAACAAGAATTACATCAGCCCTGCTGGAAAGATTGATTGCGTTTATGATATCGCTTTCCGGACAGACGCATACAGGGCATCCGGGGCCCGGGATCAGCTCAAGGTTTTCCGGCATGAGGCTTCTCATTCCTGAAAACGCAATCGTGTGCTCATGCGATCCGCATACGTTCATAATGCGGATTTTTTTGCCGGGAGGGACGAATGAATGAATGTGGTTGACTATGTCTTTTGATTTGTCCATGTGAGCTAAAGACATAGTAAACTATGCTTTGCAATTACCGCAAGGGGGAGCCTGGGAAATATGTTATAATGGATCGGTTATCACGGGGACTTGAGCTGCAGTTTATTCGTAACATATTACAAAACAAGGGGACATGTATGAACGAACTAATTCCGCAGGATATTATTGAAAAAAGGATTTATGTAATCAGACGCCAGAAAGTGATGATTGACAGAGAACTTGCTGAGCTTTATGAAGTAGAGACGCGCGCATTAAATCAGGCAGTAAAAAGGAATATCAGACGATTCCCTTCTGATTTTATGTTTTCCCTGACCAGAGAAGAGATAATGAACTTATCACAAATTGTGATAAGTTCAAAAATAAAGCATGCACCTAATGTATTTGCTTTTACCGAGCAAGGAGTTGCCATGCTGTCGAGCGTCCTGAAGAGCGAAAGGGCCGTACAGGTAAATATCGCCATTATGAGGGCATTCGTCAATATCAGAAGGGCGCTCACAACTAATAAAAACCTTGGCCGGAAATTAAGTTTATTGGAAAAAAGGATAGATGAACAGGATGGGAAAATATACGCTGTCTTTGAAGCTCTTAATAAGTTGATATCCCCGCCCGAGACGAAGAAGCGGAGGATCGGGTTTTTGCGGGAGAAAGAAAAATAATCGCGGGGGTTGTTCATACACACATTATTCTACAATGGCATTATGGGCGATATAATACTGTTGATTAGTTCTGCTTTTCTGTGTGTTATAATGAACCGGTCATCACGGGGACTTGAGCTGCAGTTTATCATAATAATATTACAACCCAAGGGGGACATGTATGAACGAAATAATTCCACATGAACTTATTGAAAAGAAAATTTATTTAATCAGGGGGCAGAAGGTCATGCTCGATGCCGATCTTGCCGAATTGTATGATGTTCAGACAAAGGTTTTTCTTCAGGCAGTAAAGAGAAATATTGACAGATTTCCTGACGATTTTATGTTTCAACTGACCAAAGAAGAGTTCACTAACTTGAGGTCACAATTTGTGACCTCAAGTTGGGGCGGCCGACGTTATCTTCCATATGCGTTTACTGAACAGGGAGTGGCGATGCTGTCAAGTGTCTTAAATAGCAAAAGGGCCATACATGTAAATATCCAGATTATGAGGACGTTCACAAAGATCAGGGAGATGCTTGCATCAAACGCAGATCTTTCCAGACGGCTTGATGAGCTTGAGAAGAAGTATGATGCTCAGTTTAGAGTTGTGTTTGATGCTATCCGGCAGTTGATGTCACCTGTTGAGACAAAGGAAAAGAGGATTGGGTTTTTGCGGGAGAAGGAAAAATAATCGTGTGGGATATTCATACACACTGTACATTATTCTACAATGGAATTACGGGCATGATAACATTGTCGGATTAGGCTAGATCAGCATATCCTCGGCAGCATATCCTCTTCAAGCATATCCAGCAGGCGCTCTCCGCCGATCCTTGTCTTTAATCTCACTCCTTTGAACTTGGAAGAGACCTTTCCAATCACCGCTGCGTTTTTCCCCAGAGGATGTCTCTTCAGTGTCTCAAGGACCTTGTTGGCGCTTTCACCTGAAGTGATGATTATCGCCTTTCCTTCATTGGCAAGATAGAGCGGGTCATAGCCGAGCATATCGGAAATAAACCGGACATCCTCCCGAACAGGCACCCTGTCTTCGAAGACCTGTACTCCATAACCGAGTGACTCGGACAGCTCCACCAGCACTGTTGCGACACCGCCCCGGGTCGGGTCTCTCATCCATTTTATGCCGTTGATTTCAAAGAGAGGGGTGAGCAGATCATTTAACGAGGCGCAATCGCTTTGGACCTTGGCCTCGATACTGAACTCTTCTCTTGCGATCGCTATCGAAGTCCCGTGGTCTCCGACCGTGCCGGTAATAATAACAGCATCTCCGTCAGAGACATTGCTTAAGGGCAGGGCTTTAACAACGTCGCCTACACCTGTGGTATTGATATACATGCCGTCGCATTTGTTCTTTTCAACGACTTTCGTATCGCCGGTCACGATTTTTACTCCGGCGCTTTCAGCGGACGCGGCGATGCTTTTTGCTATCTGCTCAAGGCTGTCAAGAGAAAAACCTTCTTCAATTATAAAAGCGAGCGAAATATACCTCGGAACAGCCCCGCTGACAACGAGATCGTTGACTGTCCCGCAGACGGAAAGCTTCCCGATATCTCCGCCGGGAAAGAAGAGGGGGCGGATGACATAAGAGTCTGTGGTAAAGGCAGTCACAGGATTTTTGAGATTGATTATCGCGGCGTCTTCGAGGGGCCTGAGTTCTTCGCTGTTTATATATTTTAAAAATATGTTCCTGATTAAATCCCTTGTGAGCCTTCCCCCGCTGCCGTGTCCGATTTCGATCTGTTTCATTTAGAAAATGGTTGTGTCAATTATGTCATTCCGGGCTTGACCCGGAATCCAGTGTCTTTCTGGATTCCCGCCTTCGCGGAAATGACGTTTCACTTTTGTTTCAAATTTACTTTCAGATAATCTATCCACTCTTCCATCCCCTCACCTGTTTTTGTAGATGTCACAATTATTTTCAGGGAAGGGTTCAGCGCCGATGCGTCTTTTTTAATTTTATCGATATTGAAATCAAAGTACGGAACAAGGTCTGACTTTGAAATGATAAGCAGTTGAGAGGTCATTATGGCCTTCGGATATTTGACCGGCTTGTCATGGCCTTCGGGAACAGAGATGAGCACTACCCGAACATGCTCGCCAAGGTCAAAAAAAGAAGGACATACCAGGTTTCCCACGTTTTCGATAAAAAGGACATCAAGCTTTTTCCCGTTTAACTGATGTTCGAGTGAGTGAAAGCCTTTATGAATCAGCGAGGAGTCAAGGTGGCATGCACCCCCGGTTGTAAGCTGGACTGCTGGAATGCCTTTTGCCCTGATCCTTTCCGCGTCCAAATCAGTCTCTATATCACCCTCAAGCACCCCGATGCTGATTTCATCTTTCAGGACGTCAATACTTTTTTCCAGCAGCGTGGTTTTACCCGAGCCGGGAGAGCTGATGATATTGATCGCAAGCATTCCCAAATCATCAAAGTGTTTTCTGTTATTGATGGCTGCTTCTTCATTGGCCTTCAGAAGACTCTGGTTAACATCTACCGTTCTGGTTTGATGACTATGAGAATGGACACGCTCATGACATCCGCACACATCACACATTTAAACCTCCACTTCCACACTTTCTATATGCTGTTCTTTACCTGATACAAGTTTTAAATTACGGGACCCGCATCCTGCGCAGGCAAAGATGTAAATATCTGCAGCACTGGATGAAACGTGACAGTCATTGCATTCATACACCAGCGGGACTTCCTCTATGATAATCTCCGCCTCAGACAGGAGAGGGTGTTCAAGCTTAACGGCATCAAAGGCAAACTTCAAAGAATCTGTTACAATGCCTGATATTTTCCCGATTTTAAGTTTTACTGACGAAATCCTGCCTGCTTTGTTCTCTTCTGCAATGCGGTATAACGCATCCACCATCCCCAGCGCAATGGACACTTCATGCACCGTTGTCTTCCTCGTCCATCATGCTGAGGACCTCATCAAGCGCCTCCCATATCTCGTCGGCCCGCTGTTTATCCACCTTTTCTATGGCAAACCCGACATGGACTATGACATGATCACCGATCTGCAGGGAATCCTCAGGCATCAGCTGCAGGCCTATTGCCCTTGTGACACCCTTGGCCTCAGCAACACCGGCAGGATAGTTTATCTCGACTATCTGCATGGGAACGCCGACACACATTTGAGACCTCCACG
>Ga0102851_10000885_pt1 | contig 16183 bp, 17 predicted proteins | sample Mud3Dept3metaG_FD_79558 | JGI IMG/M metagenome (GOLD analysis project Ga0102851, IMG submission 79558) | Freshwater wetland microbial communities from Ohio, USA, analyzing the effect of biotic and abiotic controls - Mud 3 Core 4 Depth 3... | ecosystem: Environmental > Aquatic > Freshwater >... | reverse complement strand
AGCTCTTCGTCTAGCTCTTCGTCTAGCTCTTCGTCTAGCTCTTCGTCTAGCTCTTCGTCTAGCTCTTCGTCTAGCTCTTCGTCTAGCTCTTCGTCTAGCTCTTCGTCTAGCTCTTCGTCTAGCAGTACGTAGGAGCGTATGAATTTACAAAGCGACATGGATAATATCATTTTAGGTGTAGATAACCCGTTTCGGGAAACCATAGTTGGAATCCCGAGCGGGGATTCCGCGAAACCTATCCATGCTGTCGTCAGATGTGATCGATATGGAATGGCGCGGATGAAGGGAGAAAGCCGGGGGCAAACTTTTGTGTCTGTAATGATCGTCGTATCGAAAACAGATTGGCCGGTCGTTACTAAAAATGAGGATAAATTCACTGTACCGGTGGAGGGGGTACTCAAAACGTTGACCGCCGCAACGGTAGTGAATGAGGACTCTGTCAGTTACACGATAGCGCTTATATGATTCTCATCACCGGTAAAATACGATTTAAGGAGCAGGTGCAGAAAGCTCTCGGCCAGGCGCCCGAGAGATTCCGAGAAGGAATTTTAGGCGGCCTATTGACTGAACGGGACATGTTTGTGGGCAGTAAGAAAAGAGACGGCATCTATACGAAAAAAATAATGCGTAAAGTGTCTTTGCGCGGAGAGCATTGGCCACGCAGCATTGCCCGGATATTTGGCGGCCGGGTGGATAACGCAGCCCGGCTAAACGGTATGAAACTTATTATGGGAGTCGGTGAAAGTCAACGCGCTAAACAACGGAACCCCACCGGATACGGTGTGGGAATTTATTCCGGTATTCCTTTCAGAGATGTTCTTGATTTTTTAAACTTTGGGGGAAGCATAGCGCCGCGCGAGTCTGAATTCATGGTAGTTCCGGTATATAGAAATTTCAGTGATAAGAAAACTATCCATAAACAATGGCTCCGAATGCGGGAAGATAAAAGTCTCGAGATGGTTCGAGAAGGCAATAGAATCTATTATTTTCGAAAAAATGGTACCGGTGATGATCGGGATTTACTATTTATCGGGATAAAACACGCGACCATAAAACGGCAGTATAATTTTCAGGGCGACTGGGAACGGCGGCTCCCGTCGGTATATACACGTTTGCAAAAACGGGTCGATAAAATCGTAGACCGGATAGATCATGGCCGATTGTATTGATGCATTGATAACCGCGAATATTAAAACCACATGCGAAAGTGTCACGATCGGTCATGGCTATAATACTAATTGTGGGATCGTTGCGGAAAAACGGTCGGAATTTTATCTTGATGGAGTGTCTGGCCCATATACCTTAATTGAGCGGTTGCCGCGGGACGTGGAAAATGACTATGGGTATTCGGAAGATTCCAACCTCAAATTTTTGATTTACTATTTTAACGGTAAAGACGACACGAAATCGGGAGCCAATCCCATACAGTACGAGGACAGAAACGTCATCGCCGATTTCCAGAAATCCCTGATGGCCGACCGGTCCCGCGGGGGAAGGGCGCAAAATAGCCATGTAATTACCGGCGGCCACGATATGTTTTATCAAGAAGGACTTAACGGCAACATTTATAAGTGGTGCACGTGGCTTTTATTGCAAGTTGAACGCATGGTCGATGCGGATAACCCGTATCAAATAGCATAGGAGATTTTATGGCTGACAGGTTTGTAAATGCTTTAGAGTGTTTTTTATTGAGTGTCCAGGCCGATAATTCAACGAAACGGACAAATTTATCCGCTGCGAATTTTATGGAGGTCATGGAGGGGTCGTCGTCTGATGCCGATATCTCATGTGAGACGGTTAAAATTGTTTCCGGAACTTTCGACCAGGAAATTGCGGTGCCGAGTCTGCAGCAGGCGTCATGCACCCTGATATTTCCTCTCCGTTCATTCGGTATCGGGGTCGAGCCGGACTATCTTAAGGCCCTTCGATGCGCAGACTTTGTTATCAACGAAAACGACGGTTTTTACATCGCCCGGCCGTCGAGTTTGGGAGGGTATAGCGCGACGATATGGCATTATTCCGGGAGGGGATCCGGACTCACTACCAACATTCACAAACTTTACAACTGGAAAACCGATTGGAAAATAAGCGGCGAAATGGGAAAAATGGTCAAAATTGAATTTCCTGGAAAAGGATCTCATGATTCCTGGACAACCGGAACCATGCCGGTTACCGGCCGTATCCATACGGCGGTACCAACGCTTCTCGGGGCGACCATACTCATAAACGGGCAAGCGTATAAGCTGATTACGTTTGAGATTTCCGGTAATCAGCCGATTGAACCGTGTTTGGACGGAACGGCTGCGTCGGGCGTTGGACAGTCGGTCATGACGGATCGCGAAATAAAAATGACCTGCAAGGTGTACATGGACTTGCAATCAACCCTCGATCCTATTGCCGCGTTAAAAGCGCAGAGTGAAGGAGCTTTGCAGATATATTGGAATAGTTCCGCAATGAAGATCGATGCGTCTTATACGCAGATAACGGAGGCCAAGAAATCGGAACAGAATAAGGTTTCGTGTTTCGACCTCACGATGCAGCTTAATCACAATAATTTTGTGCTTCGGGTAGCTGGCGGAAATTCAAGCAGCTCGTCATCGAGCAGCTCATCGTCGAGCAGTTCGTCCAGCAGTTCGTCAAGTTAGGAGGTAGTATATGTCAATTATACCGGTTAGTTCGAGCCAGCGATTCGAGTATGTTCAGGAGGATGGTTCGAAACTGTTTTTCCGATACCTTACAGGGGAATCGCGACTAGCATTTGGCAAAATCCAAGAGGGCTTGAGGCCGCTTGCGCTTGAGTTTATGGACCAGGCAAAAAGTGGCCTGATTGCTTCCGGCATCAGCGAACCGACAGATCGGCAAATAGCAGCTCGTATGATCGAGTCGGCGAAAGCTGCCGGTCGGATAACACCGGAGGATGAGGACAAACAAGCGGCGTTAATGGTGGACACCTTTTTATGTGGATGGGAGGGACCGGGGTTTCCGGTCATTGAGGAAGGTAAAAAGCCTTCCGACTACCTGGGCATCCTCGCCATCGATGGCGTGACAAATGTTATTACCGAAAATTTAAATGTGCTGCTCGGGTTGTCGGTTATCGACAAAAAAAACTGAATGCCGCCGCCCTCGTTTTGTTTCGCAAAACGATGTCGCAAATATTTGATTGCCAGGAGTGCGGCGGCGATGAGCGACGGAAAGAACATTATGGGTGTACAAAAGACTCGTCGAATACAGTATGGGAAACAGATACCTGTTTTGTGTGCTATGGGATTGATCCGAAGTGCCCGCACTGTAACGGGGGAAATAGATTATCGGTTAAGCGCTGTCCGCGAGCAATGGCGGCGGATGTTTCGTATCTCATTCCTTATTTTACAGACTGGCGTGTGTCGAATCATCTCGCATGGCCGGACGGGAAAGCCCGGTTTTATCAGCCGTGTAAATTGGCCGAGGCGTTTGATTTTCTGAACGAATTACTGATCGAGGCAATTAATGAGCAGCAAAGTCCAGACAGTGCTCGAAATAACCACCAAGGGGATGGAATCTTTTAGCAAGGTTAACGGGGCGCTTAACGGGTTACAAACCCGCGTGCAAAATGTTTTTAGTAGCGTAGTAAATATCCCAAACATAATCGCCGGTACCGCATTTGGCGGGCTGATAGCATCCACCGTAAAAGCGGATATGGCGTATGAGGCGCTGGAAAACCGTATGTCTGCTGCTATTGGTAAATTTACAGATTCCGCCGAGGAAATCCAATATCTCCGATCGGAGGCAGATCGAATGGGCATAAGTTTCACGGATCTTACAAACTCGTATTCCGGATTTGCGGCAGCGTCTACCCGTGCCGGGATATCGGTGGCCGAAACCCGTCGCATTTTTAAGGATATTTCCGAAACCGCGGTGTCGATGAAACTATCTCCGGAACGGGTACGTCTGGTGTTTATGGCGCTGGAACAAATGGCAAGTAAAGGCGTCGTGTCTATGGAAGAATTACGCCGCCAGCTCGGGGATAGTTTTCCGGCGGCCATGGAGATAGGCGCTAAGGCGATGGATATGGGAAACGCGGCATTCAATAAGTTGGTTGCTTCAGGAGAATTATTATCGGCAGACTTCATTCCGAGATTCTCCCGTCAGGTGCGGGAGGAACTGGGCGGGTCGTTCGAAACCTCAGCGAATAAGTTACAGGCCAACATCGCTCGAATGGGTAATGCTTTTTTCGATATGAAGCAAAAAATAGGTGATGCGATTAGCCCGATAGTAAACGAAATAGTTCAGAGTTTACGCGAGAGAGTCGCGCTTTTAACGAAAGATATCGAAGAAAACAAAGAAAAAATAGTCGCCGCTATTCAAAAAATTCCTTACTATTTCGATAAATTTCTTGATTCCCTTATCGGGATAGTCAAATTTGTAAACGAAAATAAAGAAGTTTTTTTAATGGCTGGTTTTTTATTCGCGTCAGCGAAAGCTATAGTTGCGCTTAATGATCTCCGAGTCGCAATGATTGGCCTCAACCTCGCCCTCGCTACGAATCCGATTCTTGCCGTTGCGGCGGCAATAGCTGCTCTTGGTCTTGTGGTTGTTCATGATGTAACCGCCATTAATAAAAAAATAGAGGAGACGATGGAAAACATTCCCGCGCGGGAAAAGGCGCGGGAAATCGAAACGTTATATTTACTTTTGCAAAAATACGGTGAGGCATTCGATCAAACCGATTTCGGTGGTAATTTCGGAGAGGTTGGAAAATATTCCGGTGAGTTGTCGGATGATATAAAGGGACTTGAGTCTTCTATCGGTGAATTTGGTATATCCGTTCAGGGAACGTTGCTTGAAAAGATGTCGCAGGTCGAAGGAATGCTTGACAAATTACAAGGTAAGGTAAAGGATGCATCGGCAACCGTTAAGAGCTTTTCCCCGATAGTCAAACAGCCGCCGTTACCGGAGACAGAAAAAAAACAAACTGCCGCAGATAAAAAAGCGCCCTGGTGGATGGGTGCAGGACGGTCTATCAGGACGTCGGATACGTTTCGGTTGCTGCGGGGTGACTGGAATAAAACGGTAGCCGATATGTACACTACATACAACAATTTCAGTGTTAAATTATTGGGTAGTCAGGAGCTTTTGGCGCTGCGGTTCAAAGAAATATGGAAGGACTTTAAAAATAATACCGAACGTCAATTCGAGGGCATGTTCGATACGCTCACCGATCTGAATTCGCGTTGGGTGGATAAATTCCAGACAATCCTTCAGCAGGCGTACCGAATGGCGACCGGGCTGTTGTGGGAATATCTATCGGCGTACATCCGGGCAAAAATGCTCGAGAGTTCTACCGGCTCTGTTGTTTCCGCTAAAACCAACACGGAAAACCTATCGAACGCAGCTACCGGCGGCGTTAAAACGGCCGTTGATGGCGCCGGTTCTGTTGCCAGAATTCCATACGTCGGCGCCGCCCTCGCCGTCGCCGCGATAGCAACGATAATGGGTATTGTGTACTCGCAAATAAACAAGGCAAAAGCTGCCTCTAAAGGCTATGCCTCCGGAACAAACTACGCCCATCCGGGGTGGCATTTGGTAGGAGAAAACGGGCCCGAAATGCGATATTTTCGGGGAGGCGAAAGAGTGTTGTCGCACGAGAAATCTCTACGCGCCATAGGCGGGGCGAATATCAGCCTGACAGTTAACGGGAATTTAGACAAGGACACGGCAGACCACGCTATAAAACGCCTCCGGCAGTTTGCCAACGACTATAACGCAGCTATTCGGGGCAAATTTTTACGGACGGGGTACGCTAGATGAAAATAGTTTTTAGAAATTTCCAGTCGCCGGGAGATATTATTGTCATGACCGGTGCTATCAGGGATCTGAAAAATCAGTATCCGGCGTATGAAATTCGGATGGATACCACGTGTGGGGAAATATGGGAGGGAAACCCATACGTTTCACATTTTAATGTGGCCGAGGCGGACGCAGTTTATAAATTAGGTTACGAAGATATTCATAAGTCGGGAAAATCCGGAAGGCACTTCAGTTCGGCGTTCCATCTAACAATTGAAGAGCGGCTTGGTGTACGGTTAATACAATCCGAGATTTGGCCGTCTATTTTTCTATCTGACGCCGAAAAGAAACGACTGGTCGATACGAAATATTGGATAATAAACGCCGGGTATAAAAAAGATTTTCCGCTTAAAAGCTGGGGCGCCTCCAAATACCAGAAAGTTGTCGATGCCCTGCGGGGTACTGTACAGTTTGTTCAGGTAGGTGAGGCATCTCCGGATCATGTGCACACCCCATTGACGGGCGTTATTAATATGATCGGTAAAACAACACTACGGGAGTATTTGAGGCTGGCGTATCATTCCGTCGGCTCCCTCGGTCCGGTATCGATGCATATGCACGCATCTGCGGCATTCAGAAGGCCCGCCGTTGTCGTGGCCGGAGGGCGGGAACCGTTTAGATGGGAGGCGTATCCAAATCAGCGGTATGTATGCACAAACGGTTTTCTATCATGTTGCGCGGCCGACGGCTGCTGGAAAAATAGGCTCCCCGCAGAGGACGGCAGGACGAATATTAGGCAGGCCGATTCGGTATGCGTAAATACTATCGGTGCCGAGGCGCGGTGTCTGCAGTTGATCACGCCGGAAAAAATTGTCGACGAGATTTTGGGATACTATAACGGAGATGTAATATGAAGGGATTGTACCAGCATCCGTCATATACGGACTACGTAGCCGCTCAAACGAGGGAGAATATCCGGAAACTCAATAAAATTTGGGTTTCCGACGAGAATGTCACGGTATTATCGGACTATTTAGTACGGAAAATACCGGTACCGAAAACCGGTTTGTGCCATGGTACGCGCCGTGGAGTGGAACAGGAATTGTTCATGCGCCACCTTCCGGGGTGCCTGGTTATCGGAACGGAAATATCGACTACAGCGTTGAATTTTCCGAACACTATCAAATGGGATTTTCATAACGTTAGGCCAGAATGGTTGCGAGCAACTGATTTTATTTACAGCAATGCTCTGGATCATGCCTATGATCCTAAAAAATGCCTGGCAGCGTGGACATCATGTCTGACGTTGCAGGGATGCTGTTTTGTCGAATACAGCTCGCACCACGGTGACGGGCAACCGGATAGGTACGATTCGTTTCGGGCGCCGATAGGCGATATGGTTACGTTCCTGAGACAATGGGGCGTCGATGATGGATACGAGTTGGTTGACACTATCGATCTCCCGTATGCCACCAAACTCGTTTCATATGCGTGTGCGTTTGTCTTGCAATCCCGCCGATAAAATAGTCGTCTATACGGCGATTTACGGTCCCCTTGACTACGGTCCGGGGTTTGCCGGGTGCGTACCGACATGCGATTGCGTCGTGTTCACCGATGATACGAAGCTCATCGCGTATTTGGAGCGGAGGAAATCTCCTTTTATGCCGATATATCGTGCAGCGCCGCACCCGGATCCTCGCCGCGCGTGCAGGTATTTCAAAACGATGCCGGACACTGAGCTGTCAAAATATGACATATCACTATGGGTGGATGGGAACACCTGTTTCAGGCAGGATCCAGCTGGCATTATTCGGTCGGAAATGATATCGTCTGCCTATATGGCGTACCCGCACTGGAATGGAGTACGTGATGTTTACGTAGAGGGGCACAGATGCGTAGTCATGCGCAAAGCGCTAGCGGCCGAAATAGAACCGCAGTTGCAGGAATACCGAAAAACTAAATATGATTCGACAATTATTGCCGCTTGTACGTATATTATGAGGAGGCACAATATCCCCGGTGTGATCGAATTCGGCCGCGCGTGGTGGAACGAGATATTGCAATTTAGCGCCCGAGACCAAATTTCATGGGATTTTTTGCGGTGGAAGATGGATTTACAATTCGAATGGATAAAAACTAATCGTACATCGTGGGTAACGATAGGCCCACACGCTCGGCGGAGGTTGGTGTGAAACGTTGGCAATTAATAAATTGGTTTATCCGGGAATATGGCTTTAAAAATTACCTCGAAATAGGTATCGATAATCCGAATAATTGTCACAACAAAGTGACGTGCCCCTTTAAGGTTGGCGTCGATCCGAATGTGGGTAAAACGGTCCCGCCACATTTTTTCAGGCTTACGTCAGACGCTTTCTTCTCGCAAAACGACCAGGTATTCGATGTTATTTTTATCGATGGCCTGCATCTCGCAGATCAGGTGTTACGGGATGTCGACAACGCCCTGACGGTGTTGTCGTATGGGGGCGTCATAATACTGCATGACTGTCGACCGTATAGCGTTGCCGTGGCCGGGGAGAGCCGTGTTCCGGGCAAATCATGGTATGGTACAGTATGGAAAGCGTGGGCCAGGCTCCGCGCCACGCGGGATGACTTGGAGATGCATGTTATTGCGGATGACTGCGGATTAGGGGTTATCCGTAGGGGCAGGCAGCAATTATACCTCGGACGATACGAGACGTTTACTGATTATGTTGCAAATCAAACCGAGTTGTTGTCGTTGATGTCACCGGCTTATGTGCCGTCTTTGTATGGGAGGAAATAGTGGGTATATCGAGGGCAGTCATTGATCTTGCTGACTATGTCATGGATGCCGCGCGGAGGCGCTTCGGGCCGCATATCCGGATGTGCGAGTTAGGACAACAGGAAATTAGGAACGATACTGGTCTGCCGTATCGGGTAGCCAAACAGTACTTCGAATCTCTGGGGATACACCACACTTCCATCGATATTGCCGGGAAATGGGGAGCACTCCCCCTCGATCTATCTAAACCGCTGCCCCTTCTTGATCGTAGCGAGCAATACCACGTGGTAACGGATTTCGGTACCATAGAGCATGTAAATGCATCCCAATATTGGGCATTTCGGAATACACATAATTTATGCATAACGTGGGGATTGATGATACATGCTTTACCTCTTGTAGGCACGTATGCCGGTCACTGCAGGTACCGATATACGGCGGAGGCACTGACAACCCTCGCTAAAAAAGCAGGATATAATGTTTTAATAAGTGACATTCGGATACGATCCGAAGCCCGAAAACTTGTGTGCCTGGTCCTCGAAAAAACGACAGATAACATATTCATAACACAACCGGAGTTTGACGTATGTATATCGATGTGAGGATTCCGTGGGAACCGGGAAAACGGCTAGGGTTTGCGTGCAACCGGATGTTTAAAACTGTTGACGATTGGGGTCTAATTCTCGATTGGGACGTGACGTTGTTGTCATTAGATTGGTATGATAAATGCGTAGCGGCTATAGAGGCCGCGGGCGATAATGCCGGGCTTATTTCTTGTATGACAAACAGGATAGGTTGTCCGCTACAAAAATTGGCGTTAAGCGGGCACGTTAGAAATTCCGACGATTTGCAAATACATTACGGTATTTCCGATACCCTACCCCGCGGCGCCCTGATCGAAGATGTAACAAATTCGTCGCATAAGTTATCAGGGCTATTTTTCCTGACCCGCCGCGGTGTTTGGGACGCCGTCGGGGGCGTTCCTGATGATAAGTTCATCGGGATGGATAACTATTATCACGATCGCGTTCGGGCAGCTGGATATCGCATATTTATAATTAAAAATTTATACGTATTTCACGGCTACCGGAGGGTATGGAAATGAGGCGGTACGCGATTTTGGTCGCCGCCACGGGTCTTCTCGCGGGCAGAAACTATTTGCCAGATGTAAATAGCCTCCTCAACAGTATCCAAAAACATAGGCTATTTGCACGGACTGACGGCATGCTCGATGTGTATTTGCTGCACTACGGATTCGATCCGGCGTGGAATTACGTGAAAAAAGCGCAAGCAAAATTCGACTTCAACCTCATCGGAATCGAACTTCGTCCGGAGATGCTCCCGTGCCCCGACGGGACTAAACCCATAGAAATAATTAAACGCGCCCGATATTTTAAATTGCTTGACATAGGCAAACAATATGATGCCATTTGCCTGTTGGATGCCGATATGTTTTTCGTATCCCCCGTGTTTCCCTCTTTTTTTGATCTGGCGTCCGGAACCCGGTTCATGATCGCGGCAAACGAGCGGTTTAAATGGTCGTGTGGAGTGAATTCGTATTTCGAATCTGACGGCACGAGCATTTTTACGGCTCCGACAAAACTCCGTTCGATGATTTGTAATGTCCCCATCGTGTTCGACCTGAACAGGTGGGTGGAAACTATAGAATACTACTGCCGGATATGTTTTTCAGGGTACCAATATAAGGGAGGGGAGCGTGTCGGTATAGGAGATCTGTTTGCGCATAATATCGCTATTCAAAAAACTGGACGCGCGGATGATATTATAATGCTACCGATGGAAACCATGGCCCAGGTGCATCACGTATGGAGAAAACCCTGGACGCATCTCATAAACGATAACGGCTATTGGATGACGTTTTCCGGGGATCGTGTTTATATGATCCACGACACTAAACGCCTCTCTCGCCCGTCCTTCGTCGCTGACAATATGCGGGACTACCGTACTGAATTTGCAGGGTGGACGGATACAGAAAAATCAGCTGTTGGTATCGAGAAAGGTTTGCGGGCGGTACAACGGGAATGGTGGGAACTTAACTTCGGGCAGAATACGGCGCTGAATTTGTATGAATTTTTACCTGATAACAACGACTGGAACCAGCTTAAGGAACTATCTTAAAGGAGTGATTATGTCACAGAAATATTTCGGTCACCCGATACCGTGGGAGGAGTGTTTAAACTACTCCTCTCATAGCAACGTGCAGCAAAACATACTGTCATTCGCCTCGGATATCACGGTAACGTTGCGTAATCCGCAACGTGTCATTAACAATACAGGAACGGCGTCCAATATCGCAATACAAATGCGATATGATACCGCGCCGGTTGTTCGGTATTTTCCGGCGGGAGGGCAGTTATTTTGCGATCCTGTCATGATAGGTAGCTCCGCTCGCGGAACTACGTGTACCAATGTCGTGATCGATGGAGTTGATTAATGGATACCGATACCGTTATCATCATCGCGAGATCCGTTTTCAACGATATGTCGCCTGCAAATTTTTGTGGGTGCCGTGAAGGGGACCTGAACGGGGCGTATTCTTTCGGGACTGAATTATTTTTAGACAGATTACGGGTTATGTTGGATAATCGTCCCCAAAAACGGGGATTGCCCGGTGATTATGGCGATGATGGTGTCGACATGGTTTGGTAATTATGGGATCAACGATTGCTATAGGCCTAAACGGTGAACGGTGCGTTATACCCGCCCCCCAATATGGGTACGAAACCAAGATTACGCTGCCATTTCATTGGCAACGTAGAATACCTACTGGTTATTCAGCTAACGACGACGGGACGGCGTATGACGTGCGTATGTGCGAGGCTGAGTGGATGTTAAACGAGGTGGACGTAGCCTTGTTTACGCAATTCTACACCAGGGTCGGGAGGGGTGCGGACGTGAATTTGTGGCTGCATAAAAATAGCGGGTTTACCCCATTCGGTCCGGATAGAGGGGATTACGGGAATTACCAGGTAACGATATCTGATGTCTCGATTAGGGGACCGCAATCAGCTCCATATAAATATTTTACGTTAGCGTGCACGCTAACGGCGCATACGTTTCCCACAGTAACGGCACCTACCACGCAATACGACGGGTTATTTCAGATAGGTTCGGCAGTTGGTCTACGTTTTCCTGATGATTTTCCGCAGGCTGAACAATCATATGCGATTGAGCAAATCTTTACCCGTGACGGCACAGCGTATGCTCGCGACCGGTTACCGGGATCAGATAACTACGAAACTGTTTTAAAAATGGTTTGTTCCCGCTCTAGAGCGTATGCCCTGTTAACGTATTTGGTATCAACAGTACGGACAAATAATCTAACTATCGAGACGTTAGCTGGTACATATATGTTCGGTAGTGAAAACGGCTCTGGAGGAACGTATGTTTGCCAATGGGTAGATAGCGAAATACTCGTAAAGCACTCCGGTTTTAATCGGTACGAATTTGAACTGCGCTTTTCCCTCGTGAGCAGGGAATAATATGGCGTATCCTGTCGGAACAGAGCGCGTACTGCCGATAACATCGACTCACGCCTACGTTAGCGGATACCACGATCATTTTGCCTGCCAGAAGGATTTATCAGCTGTTTTAGCCAGCGATGCAGCGTTCAAAAACTGCATATCTACCGCCGCAAACATAACAGTGTATGATCCGGAACTTGATATCGAATGCCCACGCATTGTTTCACTCGACCTCGCCAACAACAGGTTATTCATAGCATTCGACGGCATCCTGTCGAATGTAGACAACAGGATATTTCATGTTTGCGCAGGATCGGGGGTATCCGCAGCTAATTCGCCGCTGGCATTTTCCAATCCCGGGTATCTCCGGGCGTGGCGGTTTGACGAATTTACAAATGGTAATCACGTCGAGGACGTCAACGGAGACTACGGTGTTGAAAACGGTACGGTAGTTATTGATGACGGATTGCTGGGAAAATGCGTGTATACCGCTACCGACAGTGACATACAATCGGTTTCCAATATGAATATACTCAACGGACGGAACAGCCTGACGGTTGAAATATTATTCCACTGGAACGGCACAAAAACAACCGACACATGTTTTTTTGCAAAAACCGGTTCTACAAGCAATTATTTCGGATTAGCGTTTGACGGAACCTATTTAGTCCTTGCCTTTTCAAAATTAGGTGTTGGAGGATGGGGGGACATAGTTACATCAGCGCTCACGCTTCCAGGGTGGAACCACGTAGTATTCGCGTATGACGGAGCCGCATTGGGTGGCAATGCCGGAAGATTAAAATGTTACATCAACGGCAATGTGCATACGCTGGTATATGCCGGGACGATACCAACTACCATATCCGCCGGAACAGGACCGTTCTATCTAATGGGGAAGTGGTTCGGCGCGAGAATAGGCAATACAAACAGGCAAGATTTTTTTGGGTTTCTCAATCAACCGATGGGGTCGTCATTCGCCAGTACACGATATAAACAATTTTCCATTTCTAATTTTTGGATTATCGGAGAGAGTTATCCAGTAGGCTCCTCGTCCTCTTCTTCCTCATCCTCTTCTTCCTCTTCCTCATCCTCTTCTTCCTCTTCCTCATCCTCTTCTTCCTCTTCCTCATCGGCCGCGCAAACCGGTCGCGTGCACGGGATTATAATTTACCTTGATAGCGCAGTTCCGGCCAATGCGGATTTGGGAATTTACGAGGTCGCCGGTGAAAATTCCCAAATCCGTTTGATCGAGGCTGATATCGCAGACTACGAGCCTACTGCCGCATGGAAAACCGGGTTATTGATTCCTGATTGGTTTGAACCAGTTTCCGACGGGTATAACGGAGAATATGGGGGAACTGTCGGGGAGGTAGGGTCGGGAGCGGTTAACCTGACCGCATCAATATTATACGGAGGGACGTATCGACCACTATACCGCATTCTCCAGGAACTCGGTATTTACCTAAACGGCAGGCGAATTGATATTTACGAATTCGAAATAGCAAACGCCACCCTTGTAAATCCGGACGGGAGCGTCTTCTTCCGTGGAAAATGCGGAGAACTGGAATGCGACGAGCGGATAGCTACGATAACCATTCAAACAGCGTTGCTTAATCGCCGGGCAAATCTTGGAATCCTCATAAACGAGACGGACTTTCCAAATGCTACGAGTGGACTACTCGGTAAGCCTGTCCCGATAACGTTCGGACAGTATGAGGCCGAGACGGATTCTACCACGTCACTGCTGTCCGGCGGCCTCGCTCGTTTTGACCGAGCTGCCGACAGGGAGGACATAGTAACAAATGCATATTTTGATCGCGTTTCCGGTAGTCATCCCGAATTAAAATTATTCCCGGTTACTGGATTTTCCGACATGATACCGTCGGAATTAGGCTACGAAATACGAATCGACGGAAACACTACCGGTTTTAAAACTATTTCTCCCGATCACCTATATGTCCGCGTGGTGGAAGGAAAAGGTAACGGTAATTCTCCGCGTAGAGTCGGATCCTTACGACGCAACATATTCAACACATATAGCATTTATTTTTTTATTAACGATTATTTTAGCGACGTCCTCGATTACGACGACTCGTCAGATGACGGGCGGTCGTGGGTTGAATTTATAAACATAGAGCGCGAATATGTATCGGATATGTGGCCGTGCAAAAATTTTCTATCCACGACAACCGGATTGGGTGTTACAACTCCAGAATTGTATAGTTTAAATTCCGATGTAAACATATTCGAACGCCTCGCTGATTACGGCTATAAAATCGATAGCGAAACGCTAAATAAAAACAAACTCGTCATCGACCCCCTGCATTTTTCAAGCTCGGATTTAAATTCCGCGCAGGGTTTTTTGCTACTCCCGATGAACAACGTATACCTGGTATCGACCGATACGCTATCAGAATGGGTTAATACCGAATTTCCGGACATGGCGCTATATAACAGACAGCAATCAGGATGGTACGGGAAAAATAGCGAGTGGTGGGAACTAATGTATGAGATGTCAACCGCCGGGCTGATTAACGCCTCAGACAGGGATTCGACAACATATTTGCGGGCGTATATAAAGGCTTCCAACACCATCGGCGGAATAGTGAGCCAAATTTTTGCGCTGGGATTCGAGTTTCCGACGATAGATAAAAATTTTTTATTCGATAACTGTTATCTCGGTGTTAAAGCTACATATACTCCGGGAGCGTTTTCGCAAATTTTCGACCTGATCCAGATAGTACAAACCCGCCGTTTTATCTATAGGATAAATACAATTACTAATAAGGCGAGGAGCCTCGTAGCCGGTGCGACAACACTCGATGACATTCCAGATTTCTATTACCTGAACAGCACCGTAACCGGAAACCAACATTTCTACAAAACCGTTGATACGGCAGCTCTCATATCGGGATATTCGACATTTGATTTGGGCATAGATACAATAGAAAATTATTGGTCGCAACGAGAGGGGTTGTTTGCGCTACGGGCGGACCAGACGCAGCCGATGTACGGGCAAATAGAGCATACATATGATATTTATGAACTGGCAATAATATTTACCCGAGCGGTAGATATAAAATCGTACATATACACGCCGTTCAGCGGACGAATTTTCAATTCCACTTTCGATTCGCACGCGTTAACTGATCTGATTGATACCCCGAAACTGGCCCTTTTACATACGTTCATGCTGCAAAATTGGAGCGAGCTGAATGAGAGCAGGAATTGGGGAAAGGAATACCCGTCAGCTCCCCTAATTGACGTATCGTCGAACGAGGGTGGATTTAACTACCCGCACCTCGACCAACTCGCTGATCTACGGCTGCGCCGTCAAATATTGGCTGATAACGAGGGAACTACTGACGCGCTTCTGGAGTCTCTCTGCAATGATTTTTTTCTTGTGCCCTCGCAAGATGCCGCTACTGGTAACGAGCGCATCGCGTTTATCGGGCGAAAATATAGCTCTTCCCCCGCAACGATAATAACGTTGTCGGATGTAATCGGTGACGTATCTCGGATTTCGTCACAAAAAGAGGATGCCATATTCTGCGAGCCTGTTATCCGGTATAACTACAATGTCGCTACCGATAAATACGACGGCCTCATTCAGATAACGCACTCCTCGGCCGATACGTATAGCGCTGATTATGTCATCGGGTTGACAGGATATAGGGCCAAAAACGCGTGGAACAAGGCGCATCTGTTGTGGCAATGTACGAATAAAATAGAACCGGTACCGGAGGTATGCTCCGATAAAAAATGGATTTACAGGGCGCAGGATGCCGAGTGGTATCTCAATACCTGGCTATATTATATGGGTGCTGTAGATGCGGCGGACGGATCCGTTCAAAAGGCGCGCCGGGACCGATTCGGCCTGACAGTACCGTATGATACCGGAAAAACATTTTTCCGCGGCATGCACATAAACGTATCTCTCCCGTATCACACGGAATTAAACAACGTGGAATGCGTTATCGAACGCGTCACTAAAAATTTTACGGCAGTAGAAATCGAAATTCTACTTCTTGACGATATTGAAGAGGGAACCGCGTCAAGTTCTTCAAGTTCTTCAAGTTCTTCAAGTTCTTCAAGTTCTTCAAGTTCTTCAAGTTCTTCAAGTTCTTCAAGTTCTTCAAGTTCTTCAAGTTCTTCAAGTTCTTCAAGTTCT
>Ga0102851_10000883_pt1 | contig 16230 bp, 11 predicted proteins | sample Mud3Dept3metaG_FD_79558 | JGI IMG/M metagenome (GOLD analysis project Ga0102851, IMG submission 79558) | Freshwater wetland microbial communities from Ohio, USA, analyzing the effect of biotic and abiotic controls - Mud 3 Core 4 Depth 3... | ecosystem: Environmental > Aquatic > Freshwater >... | reverse complement strand
GGCAGCGTCACCTGCTCGGGACGGACCAGCTCGGGCGCGACATCCTGAGCCGGATCATCTACGGTTCTCGGGTGTCGCTGATCGTCGGCTTCGCGGCGGTCCTCATCGGGGGGGCCATCGGCGGATCGCTCGGTCTGCTGTCGGGGTATGCCGGCGGCATGGTGGACGAGATCGTCATGCTGCTGGTGGACGCCCAACTCGCGTTTCCGTTCATCCTCCTGGCGATCGGCATCATCGCGGTCCTGGGCCCCAGCTTCGGGAATCTCATCGTCATCGTGGGGCTGAGCGGGTGGGTGACGTACGCTCGGCTCGTCCGGGCTCAGGTGCTCACCGTCAAGGAGCGAGAATACGTCCTGGCCATACGAGGGCTGGGCGGCTCCACGTGGCGAATCCTCGCGAGCCACATCGTGCCCAACACGCTGGCCCCGTTCCTGGTGGTCACCACGCTGGAGCTGGCCCGCACGATCCTCCTCGAGTCCACGCTGAGCTTCCTGGGGCTGGGCATCCAGCCGCCGACGCCGAGCTGGGGCGGGATGCTCAACGAGGGGCGGAGCTACCTGGATTCCGCCTGGTGGATCTCGGCCCTCCCCGGCCTGGTCCTCATGCTGACCGCGCTGGTCGTCAGCCGGGTGGGCGACTGGCTGCGGGACGTCCTGGACCCAACCCTCCGAGGAGCGTAGGCTGCCGCGCCGCAACTGGCGGCGTTCGCGGGGCAAGGCGAGAGCGGGCGTCGGGTGCGCATCCTTCGCACCAGAGCGGCACCGCGGAAACCGTGCGGCATGCCTTTTCCTACGTCCTCCCCGCGCTCTACGCGGCCGGCTGGAACGACGACCAGATCAGCGAGCAGAAGTCGTTCACGGACGGCCGCATCATCGTGGCGGGCGCCACGGCGCGCCGCGGACCGCAAAAACGTGCCGACTACCTCCTCCGATACCGCCCATTTCCGAGCAACGGTGCGTAGTGGCGGAGCTGGATGCGTTGCAGGCGAAGGTTGACGTGCTGAAATGTGGCAAACCGAGACCGCCGCCGAACACGACGTCCTGCTCCCCTCCATCCTCGACAGGGCATTTGCGGGGGCACTATGAAGGCGGACCTATTGCTTCGATATCATCCGGAACCAGGCGAGCGGGGATTACGGCTCGCTTGGGTGAGGGCCTTCGACGCCTTCTTGTAACTCTCGTAGTCGGAGAGTTGAGCATGCTATAATGCCACGCAGGGTGGCCGGAGGATCATCAAGTTCTCGAGAGGGAATGGCGCCAGTACGAGGGCTATGGTCTGGACCCTGCGGCCAGGCGTGGCGGAGGCGAGTATGCCACAGATTGAAGTGAATGAGGATCAAGTGCTTCGCGCCCTTGATCAACTGTCGCCAACGGCGAAACGGGCTGCGCTCGCCCGACTTATTCTCGGTTTTGACGCGCTTGATCGTCTCGTGGCTCGCAATCGTGATCGCATTGACGCGATCTGCCGGGAGCGTGGTCTGGATTTCACTCGCTTGACCGAAGAAGAGCGCGAACGGTTGGTCGACGATCTCCTGCATCAGGCGCCTTAGATGCGGGTGGTTCTGGACACCAACATCCTGGTTTCCGCTCTTCTCTGGCGCGGAGCACCATATCGCTGCCTCCTCGCCCTTCAGGCTGGCCTGGCTGACCTGATCCTTTCTCCTCCAATCCTCGAAGAGCTCAAAGCGGTTCTCGTTACGAAATTCCGACACACCGTTGCTGACGCCGACGATGCGGCTGAGCTCATCCGTTCTGCTGCGGAACTGGTGGAGATTTCCGGTCGCCTACGAGCCGTTCCGAATGACCCGTCCGACGATAAGTTCATAGAGACAGCCCAAGCAGGTCGTGCAGACCTCATTGTGTCGGGCGACCGCCACCTGCTGGACATCGGGTCGGCGACTGACATTCCTGTGGTTACGGTTCGGGAATTCCTCGACCGTCTGGTCCGATAGGTCGTTTTCCAGCCTTCTCGAAGCGTCAATAGCCCCGTGAGGACTATCGGCCTGCGGACGCGTGCAATGCAGCTACCGGGCATCATATGGCGACGAAGACCCGTTCGAAAGGAATGAACCTGGGAGGCGGAGGCGCGGTCTCCCCGCTTCGCGATCTCATTGACCGTCACCTGTTCCGCCGGATGGCGGGGGCACAGTCGTTCGAGCGCGGCGAGGGCTACTTCTTTGATGGGCGCGTCCGCGACCTCGCCGAGGATCGTGGGAGGATCGCGGCCGACGTCCGCGGAACGCACATCTACCGTGTCGCGCTCTGGGTGGAGGACGGGGATCTGCAGTATTCGTGTTCCTGCCCCCTGGGCCACGATGGGGTGTTTTGCAAGCACTGCGTCGCGGTGGGACTGGCGTGGCTGGACCCGGCCGGGGCCAAGCCGAAAGCGGCCCCGAGGCGCGAGAAGCCGTCCGTCACGATGGACGATGTTCGGACGTGGCTGATGGACCAGGAGAAGACGAAGCTGGTGGACCTGCTCATGGAACAGGCGATGGAAGATGGCCGCCTGCGGCAGCGGCTGGTCCTGGAGGTTGCCCGGACAGGCGCCAAGGGGATCGATCTCCGAACGTATCGGCGGGCCATTGACGCCGCGGTGAATGCCGGAGAGTTCGTTGATTACGGGGAAGCGTATGACTATGCCCATGGGATCGAAGAGGCCGTCAAGGGCATTGAGGCGCTCCTCAAGGACGGGCATGCGTCCGAGGTGATCGAGCTGGTCGAGTACGCCTTGGAGCGGGTAGAGGGTGCGATCGGTCAAATGGACGACTCGGACGGCCACATGAGTGGCATCCTGGAGCAACTCCAAGGGCTCCACCTGGCGGCGTGCGAGAAGGCCGAGCCGGATCCCGAGGCGCTGGCCAAGCGGCTCTTCGCATGGGAGCTGCGCACGCCCTGGGACACCTTCTACGGGGCGGCGGCGACCTATGCCGATGTCCTTGGAAAGTCGGGCTTGGCGCTGTACCGGAGGCTGGCCGAGGCGGAGTGGGCCCGCGTTCCGGCCCGCGGGCCCGGCGATGCGCTTCGTCCTGATTCTTACCAATATTCACGGATCACGCACATCATGGAGACCTTGGCCACGCAAGGAGGCGACGTGGAGTCGCGGGTTGCCATCAAGCAGCGCGATCTCTCGCTGCCGTACCACTACCTCCAGATCGCCGAGATCTACAAGGAGGCCAAACAGCCGGACCGGGCCTTGGACTGGGCCGAGCGCGGACTCAAAGCGTTTCCGAAGGACCCAGACCCACGGCTCCAAGATTTCCTGGCGGAGGAATACCATCGTCGAAAGAGGCACGACGAGGCCATGGCCCTGATCTGGGCGCAGTACGCCTCGCATCCCTATCTGGAGACATATCGGAAGGTCAAGCACCACGCGGATCGCATCGACCGGTGGGCCGACTGGCGGGAGAAAGCGCTGGCCGTTCTGCGCCAATCGGCTGCCAAGGCGAAACAGAAAGCCGTGCGGGACTCTTGGGTCTGGGGGGAGCGGGCCGACCATTCGGAGCTGGTGCGGATCTTCTTGTGGGAGAAAGACGTCGAGGCGGCATGGGCCGAGGCGAAGAATGGGGGGTGCTCTCACGACCTCTGGCTGGATCTCGCCGCCAAGCGGGAGAAGGACCATCCGGAAGACGCTCTGACGGTCTACCTGGCGCAGGTCGAGCCCACACTGGATAGGAAGAACAACGACGCGTATCGTGAGGCCATCGGACTCTTGCGGAAGGTGCGAGGTCTTCTGGTTCGACTCGGTCGAGAGTCCGAGTTCGGCGATCGTCTGGCCGCTCTCCGTTTGACCCACAAACCCAAGCGGAACTTCATAAAGCTGCTCGATCACGCCAAGTGGTAGGTCCGTAAGCGGCGGAAAGCCGGGGAGCAGGCAAAGATCGTCAGCACGTCGGGGTTGGGCCGTGCAAACAAGCCTGATCGATGAGACGCTCCCCCGAGTTTGTGGGCCGGCGCCTGCGCTGCCGAGAGAAGTGTGCGCTTGTTCTTCCTGTTGAGCCCCTAGCCGACTATAATCCCGGAGACACGGGGGCGCGATTTCCACCGGGGCGTCGGTCGCCTGAGCTCCCGCGGCCCAGGCGGCGGCTTGGACGACCCAGCGGACGGTGCCGGCGCCAGCGGATGATCCTCACACCGCGTGGTCCGGCGCATGAGCCGGGGGGGACCGGATATGAAGCGGGAAGCGCTCTACAGCAGTTCCCGTCGCTCAAGGCCGACTGGCGGTTCAACCCCGACAGCCGGCGCGGACCAGCACGTCGCTCCACCGCACGACGGCGCCGACCGGCCGCGCGATAACCCTCCCGCGCAAGCGGAGAGCCGGTGGTTGCCCCGCCGGTTGTCCACGTTCGTCACACGCCATGAGCGGCTCATGCTGATCGCCGCCGGCGCGCTCTTCGCTGTGCTCCTCGTCTCGCTGCAGGCCGCGATGAAGCCGACGCCGCGCGCGATCACCCAGAAGGACATCGACGCCGCTGTGCTGCACACCTTGGAGACCAAGCCCTTGCCGTCGGCGGCGGCGCGCGCGTACGAGATCATACGACCTTCCGTCGTGCGCGTGCGCGGATTGGGACGCCACGGCAGCGACGAGGACGCGGACACCGAAACGGGTGTCGGCAGCGGGGTCGTCATCGTCGATAAAGGGGTCATCCTGACCAACGTGCACGTCGTCGCCGGGGCCAAGCGGGTGAAGGTGGTGTTCGCCGACGGGCTCGAGTCCGACGCCACGGTCGTCGCGCTGCAGCCGGAGGACGATCTGGCAGTCATCCAGGCAGCGACGGTTCCCGACGATCTCGTCCCGGCCACGCTGCGCTCCACCGCGGAACTCGCACCGGGCGACGAGGTGGTCGCCGTCGGCTTCCCCTTCGGCATCGGGCCCTCGGCGTCCGCGGGCGTGGTGTCCGGCCTGCGGCGGGAGTTTCAGTCCCCGGAAGGAAAGCGGCTGCTGACGAATCTCATCCAGTTCGACGCGGCAGCCAACCCGGGCAGCTCCGGCGGGCCGCTGGTGACCACCGACGGCGCGGTGGTGGGCATCGTCACCGCGATCCTGAATCCGACGCAGCAGCGCGTGTTCGTCGGTATCGGGTTTGCGGTACCCATCGAGAATGCGGCATCCGCCGTGGGCATCCACCCCTTCTAGCGACGTATTCGTCTGGGAGAAGACGTATGGACATCCTTGACATGGAGCGCGGCGAGGTCTCCACCCGCATGGAGCGCATTCTCTACGAAGTCAAGAAGGTCGTCGTCGGCCAGGATCACTTTCTCGAGCGCGTCCTCGTGGCGATCCTGGCCCAGGGGCACCTGCTCGTGGAGGGCGTGCCGGGGCTCGCCAAGACCCTGACGGTCAAGACGCTCGCCCGGACCATTCGCGGCTCCTTCAAGCGCATTCAGTTCACGCCGGACCTCGTGCCCGCCGACATCGTAGGGACCCGCATCTACAACCAGAAGACCGGCGACTTCGCCACCTCCCTCGGGCCCGTTTTCACCAACCTGCTGCTCGCCGACGAAATCAACCGCGCGCCGGCGAAGGTGCAGAGCGCGCTGCTGGAGGTGATGCAGGAGTACCAGGTCACGATCGCGGGGCAGACCCACAGAGTTCCGCAGCCGTTCCTCGTGATGGCGACGGAGAACCCCATCGAAACCGAGGGCACGTACCCGTTGCCCGAGGCGCAGGTGGACCGGTTTATGATGAAAGTGCTGGTGGGGTACCCGAGCGAGGAAGAGGAGTTCGTCATCGTCGACCGGGTTACGGGAATCGCGGAGGCAGACGTCGCCACCGTGGCGACGCCGGAGCAGCTCAGCGCGCTGCAACGCGAATGTCGGCGCGTGTATGTCGAGCCGTCGCTCATGCAGTACGCGGTGCGCCTCGCCGCCGCGACGCGCGATCCGGAGCGGTATGGACTTGCCGAGCTCGCGAAGTACGTGTCCTTCGGCGCGAGCCCCCGCGCGCCCATCCATCTCGTCGAGGGGGCGCGCGCGCTGGCATACCTGCGGGGACGCACCTACGCCCTGCCGGAGGACCTGACGGATCTCGTGCCCGATGTCTTCCGCCACCGTCCGGTCCTCACCTACGAGGCGCTATCCGAGGGGATGACCGCCGATGCGCTAATCCACCGGATCATGCAGCGCATCCCGGCGCCTGAGAGGCCGATGGAAGCCCATGTCCGAGTCGCTGCGGGATCCTGAGCGCATCCTCCGCCGTCTCGAGTGGACGGTGATCCGCCGCCTCGACGGAGCGGTGCACGGGGACTACCGCACGCTGTTCCGCGGCTTCGGCCTGGATCTCGCCGATCTGCGGGAGTACCAGTATCACGACGACGTGCGGCGCATCGACTGGAACGTCACCGCGCGCCTGCAGACGCCGTACGTGCGGGAGTTCAACGAGGATCGCGACGTCACCGCGTGGTTCCTGCTGGACCTGAGCCCGTCGATGGAATTCGGCTCTCGGGAGCTGAAGAAGCGGTCCGTCTCGACCGAGCTCGTCACCGTGCTGGCGCGGCTTCTGACCCGCCACGGGAACCGCGTCGGCGCGCTGTTCTACGGCGACCGCGTCGACACGGTCATCCCGGCGCGCGCCGGGCGGCGCCACGTGCTGCACCTCCTCCACCGGATGCTGGCGCGGCCCGAGCGACGCCAGTCGGCGGCCACGAATCTGCGCGATCTGCTGCAGGTTGCCTATCGGGTCATCCCGAGACGGTCGCTCGTGTTCGTCGTGTCGGACTTCATCAGCGCGCCCGGGTGGACGGCGCCGCTGGCACACCTCGCGCTGCGGCACGAGATCCTGGCGGTGCGGCTCTACGACCCCCTGGAGATGGATCTGCCCGACCTCGGGCTGCTGGTCGTCCAGGACGCCGAGACGGGCGAGCAGGTGTTCCTGGACACCCACGACGGTGGGTTCAGGAAGCGCTTCACCGCGGCGGCGGAGCGGCGTGAGAAGGCGCTCCGCGCGGCGCTCGGCGACGCGGGCGTGGACGCGCTCGAGCTGTCCACGGATGACGACCTGGTTGATACGATCCTGAGGTTTGCGGATCTCCGGAAGCGGCGCAGCCGGCTGGCCGGCGGCGGAGCGCTGCCAACCCACTTGGAGCGGAGCCCGTCATGACGTTCCTGTGGCCCGGCATGCTCTGGTTGCTGCTGGCTGTGCCGGCGCTGGTTGCCCTCTACATTCTCCTGCTGCGGCGGAAGAAGAAGGCGGCGCTCCGGTATGCGAGCCTGAACATCGTGAAGGAGGCGCTGGGCGCGGGCCAGCGGTTCCGGCGCCACGTGCCGCCGCTGCTCTTCCTCCTGGCGCTCGCTACGATGCTCGTCGCGGTGGCCCGTCCGGCCGCCATCGTCAGACTTCCGATGCAGCAGCAGACCATCATTTTGGCCATGGACGTGTCGGGCAGCATGCGCGCCAGGGACGTGGAGCCGAACCGGTTGGTCGCAGCGCAGGAGGCGGCCAAGCAATTCGTGGCCGACCTGCCGCGCGGCGTGCGCGTCGGGGTGGTGTCCTTCGCGGGAACAGCCGCGGTCGTGCAGCCGCCCACGCACGCCCGCGAGGACATCGTGGCGGCCATTGACCGGTTCCAGTTGCAGCGCGGCACCGCCATCGGCAGCGGGATCATCCTGGCGCTTGCCACGATCTTCCCCGACGCCGGCATCGACGTGAGCGACTCGATCTACGGGCGGGACAGGCGGCGCTCGGCCCCGCTCGACCCGGGGCGCGCGCCGGAGAAAAAAGATTTCACACCGGTGGAACCCGGCTCGTACCCGTCGGCCGCCATCATCCTGCTGACCGACGGGCAGCGCACGACCGGGCCCGATTCCCTCGAAGCCGCGAAGATGGCCGCCGACCGCGGCGTGCGCATCTTCACCGTCGGCGTCGGCACGCCGGCCGGTGAGGTCATCGGTTTCGAAGGCTGGTCCTTCCGCGCGCGCCTGGACGAAGACACGCTCAAGGCCATCGCGGACCGGACCCGCGGGGAGTATTTTCACGCGGGCACTGCCATGGATCTGAAGAAGGTCTACCAGGGCCTGAACGCGCGACTGGTGTTCGAGAAACAAGAGACCGAGATCACCGCTCTCTTCTCCGCGGTGGCCGCATGCCTGGCGCTTGTGGCGGCCCTCCTTTCATTCCTCTGGTTCAGCCGGATTCTGTGATCTGGCAGGCTACTGAAAAAGGCCGACCTGCCGAGCGCGTGGCGGTGGTCGGGGGAGCGCTATGTGCGTGGCGCTCGGGGTGCTACGGAGGGGTTGCTCTGGCCAAGAACCTGCCCGATGATGTTGACGATCATCGCCGGGTCGGACGGTTTACTCATGGTGAAGGTTTCGCCGATCCCGCGTCCCAGCACGTCGACCTGGGGATCCTGAAGGCTCGTCAGGAGCAGAACCGGGGTGTCGTGCAGCCCCGGTTCGGCGCGCAGCCGCCGACAGACCTCGTATCCGGTCATGTCGGGCATCACCACATCCAGGATGATCAGATCCGGCGGTTCCTCGCTGGCGGCGGCGATTCCCGTCGGCCCGTCGAGAGCGGTGCGAACCCGGTAGCCGTGTCGTTCGAGGATGTCCCGGCCAAAGGTGAGGAGGAGGCGATCGTCGTCGATCCACAGGATGGTCACCGGCCGGGCAGTGGCGGAAGGCGTGGCCCGCGGCGGAAGGGGATGGCCACAGTTCCGGCAGGGCACCTCCGCCTCGGCGTCCTCGACCGGCTGGGCTAATCGGCACATTGGGCAGATCACCGTCCCGTTCACCCGCGCATCCTCCTTCCCGCAATCTCATTGGCTCAGCAACAACCCGTTTCCCTGCACAGGGCAAGCTTCCGGCGCTTTGGCCTGAGGTCTGGCTGATCCCTCCGAGGGTCCTGGCGCCCACTTCTTGTCGTAGAAGACCGTCGCGCGCCTGCCGCGGCCGCGTCTCCCAGCCCCCGGACGCAGGAGTCAAGACGTTCACGATGGAGCGTAACGAACGGGTCATGCCTTGTCAACAGCTTAACGATCTTCTTACAGATATTTCAACAACTTATGCGCTTTCTCTATCGTCGTGCCTCAGAGATTTGCAGGCGGGTTCGAGGGTCGGCGCGCCGCCCCAAGGTCGATAGCCGCAGGACGCCGTTCGCTCGATGAACCGCTTCGTGAGGGCCGTGACCGTCCAGAAGATCAGCGTTGACCCGGTTGCGGCGCGAATGATAGCCTGCACCGAACCATCCGAAGGATGCCGGCGGCCGATGATTGCATGCGCGTCCGCTCGCCCCGACCGCTGGGGCCGTGGAAGGCGGGGACCACGACGCGGGGGCGCCCCGCGACGGATGAAGGAGAGGAGATATGTCTGAGCTCGCGACGCGCATCGGAGACGTCGTCAATGCCGTCCGTCTGGTGGACACCCATGAGCACCTCTTGTCTGAAGAGGAGCGCAACCGGGCGGCGCACGACTTCGGGTACCTTTTCCCACACTACGTCTCGAGCGACCTGATCTCCGCGGGGATGCCCCCGGCCCTCCTGGAGGCAGTGCGCGCCACGGCTCGCCCGGTGTTGATGGAGCGCATGGCGCGTATCGGCTGGATCAGGAAGCCGCCGCCCTTCGTCGCTCCGGCCGGGACGGACCTTTCCCTGGAGGAGCGCTGGGCCGCGCTCGAGCCGTACTGGGAACGGGTGCGGCACACAGGGTACGGGACCTGCCTTCGCCTCGCCATCCGGGACCTTTTTGGCGTTCAGGATTTGAACGAAAAGACGTACCAGCGGCTCTCGGCGGCCATTGCCGACTCCCGTCGCGTCGGATGGTATCGGCACGTCCTGAAGGAGAAGGCCGGCATCGCCGTGAGCCTCCAGGACGACTACCGCACCGCCGTGGACCGAGCGTTGTTCGCCCCGATGGTGCGCCTGGAGCATTTCGCCTGCGCGACGACGCGGGGCGATCTGCGGAACATCGAGGCCGACACGGAGCGGGCCGTCCACTCGCTGAACGATCTGGTCGGCGCCATGCGTGCCGCCCTCGACCGGTACCTCCTCGAAGGAGCGGTCGGAATCAAGATCGGGATCGCGTACCGCCGCGGCCTACGGTTCGAGAAGGTCACGCACGGCGACGCCGAGCGGGTGTTCGCCCGGCTCTTCGGCCACCTCGGGGAGGGGCCGTCTTGGGAGGAGGCCCGCCCCCTGCAGGATTACATGTTCCACCGGATCATCCAGGCCGCCGTCGAGCGCGATGTGCCGATCCAAATCCACACCGGCCTGCAGGAGGGGAACGGGAACGTTTTGGAAAACTCGAATCCGCTGCACCTGACCAACCTCTGCCTGGAGTACGGGCGGGCAAAGTTCGACCTGTTTCACGGCGGCTATCCGTTCACGGGGGAACTCCTCGCGTTGGCCAAGAATTTCCCCAATGTCTATCTTGACCTGTGCTGGTTGTACATCATCTCGCCATCGGCCAGCGCCCGCATGCTGCACGAAGCGATCGAGACGGTCCCGTCGAACAAGATCTTCGCCTTCGGCGGGGACTTCATCGTTCCCGAAGGAGCGTACGGTCACAGCGTCATGGCGCGCCGGGTCGTGAGCCGCGTGTTGACGGAGAAGGTGGAAGACGGGTATCTCACCGAAGAAGAGGCCGCGACGCTCGCGCAGCGCATCCTGCGGGAGAATCCAGCCACGCTCTATCGGTTGAAGCTGGACGCGTAAGGGGAGAAGCCCGGTCAACACAGAAAACCGCCAATGGAAAACCGGGCAGTGCCCAGGAGGACTCGCCATGGATGCCGAGATCATCAGAGCGGCGCAGGAGCTCAGGGAGCGGACGGTCGCCCGGCGGAGAGACTTTCACAAGCATGCTGAGGCGGCCTGGACGGAGTTCCGGACTGCCTCGATTGTGGCAAAGACCCTTCAAGGGCTGGGATATCAGGTTCTCACTGGGGATGAGGTCGTCGATCCCCGGGAGATGATGGGCGTACCGTCCGCGGCGGAGCTGGAGCGCCATTTTCGGCGGGCCCTGGAGCAGGGGGCTGATGCGGCCTGGGCCGAGAAGATGCGGGGCGGAAAGACCGGCGTTGTCGGCGTCATGCGATTCGCGAAACCGGGGCCGACGGTCGCCTTGCGGGTGGATATGGACGCGAACGATCTGATCGAGGCGGCCGAAACGAAGCATCGGCCCTTTTGTGAGGGGTTCGCGTCGGTGAACAAGGGGGCGATGCACGCCTGCGGCCACGACGGCCACACGGCGACGGGGCTGGGCGTCGCGGAAGTGCTTGTGAGCCTGAAGGATCGCCTGGCCGGAACCGTCAAGCTGATCTTCCAGCCGGCTGAGGAGGGTGTGCGCGGGGCCAAGGCCATGGTCGCGCGCGGCGTGGTGGACGATGTCAAATACGTCGTGGGCGCCCACCTCGGGGTGAACTTGAAGAAGAACGGCCAGGTCGCGTGCCGGACCGAAGGGTTCCTGGCGACCACGAAGGTCGACGCGGCGTTCACCGGGGTGCCGGCCCACGCGGGAGCCGCACCCGAAAATGGTCGCAACGCCATTCTCGCGGCGGCAACGGCGACGCTCAACCTTCACGCCATACCCCGACACAGCCAGGGGGCGTCGCGGATCAACGTCGGAGTGATTCAGGGCGGGGCGGGGCGCAACGTCATTCCGCCGAATGCGGTGATCAAATTGGAGACGCGTGGGGCGACGACCGTCATCAACGACTACGTGTACGGGGAGGCGGTCCGAATCATCGAGGCCGCGGCCGCCATGCATGGCTGTACCGTCGCGATGCAGCTCATGGGCGGGGCCGCCGGATGCGAGAACGACGCCGCGCTCGTGGAGCGAATCCAACAGGTGGTGAAACGTCAGGGTCTTTTCTCTGAGATCGTGCCGGCAGGAAACATCGGCGGGAGCGAGGACTGCACCTACTTCATGGAACGGGTGCAAAAAAACGGAGGCCAGGCGGCTTTCGTCATGATCGGAACGAAGTTGGCGGCCGGCCACCACGATTCTTTCTTCGATTTCGACGAAGAGGCGCTGGTGCCGGGGATTGCGCTCCTGGCGGGCGTGGCAGCGGAACTGCTGACGAAGGGATGAGCGCTGCAGAGGAGCAGAGGCGCGCGGGCGCGGAGGCGGCAGACGAGAGCTGTGGAACTGTGCCTTTCCGCTGTCGCTGTCGGAGAACGCTGTCGAGTATTAGTGACGAGGACACGGCCAGGGGAAAGCAGCAGGCAGCCGGCAGTGATCGTCCCTGTGCGCTACGCGCCATGCGCTTTGCGCTGCGCATAGGGCCGGACGCTCTGCGGCATGTGCTTTGCGCTGCGAGGAAAGGCAGAGGAACAATGAAGGCCATCGTGGATCTGTGTGTGGTACCGCTGGGCGTTGGCGTGTCTGTTTCCGAGTACGTCGTGGCGTGCGAGCGCGTGGTGAAGAAGGCGGGGCTCAAAAGCCAGCTACATTCCTACGGTACGAACATCGAAGGCGAATGGGATGCGGTTTTTGCCGCGATCAAGAAGTGCCACGAGACCGTGCACGCCATGGGCGCGCCCCGAATCTCGACCGTCATCAAAGTAGGGACGCGGACCGACCGTGATCAGACGATGGACGACAAGGTGCGAAGCGTTCAGTCCAAGCTGAACCGGTAGGGCGCCGCAGCCGTTGCCTGCTGGGGCCGTGCCCCTGGGGCGGTTGAAGCTGTACGGTGCAGCGCCGCATCCATCGTGCCGATGGGTACCCGGCGCAGGGGCACCCACCGCAGGTGGGTCACCGCAGGTGGACCTTTTTCAGAAGCCTGCTACGTCTCCGCTACCACGGGATTGCGGAGGACGCCAATCCCCGAGATCTCGACCTCGACGACATCGCCCGGCTGAATGGGACCGACTCCGCTCGGCGTTCCGGTGAGGATCACGTCGCCCGGCCAAAGGGTCATGGCCTGACTGAGGTACGAGACGAGCCTGGCGACGGAGAAGAGCAGGTCGGACGTGTTGATCCGCTGGCGGACCTGGCCATTGAGCCGCGCCGTCAGATCGAGGGAGGCGGGGTCGAGGCCCATGGCGATGACGGGCCCGAGCGGACAGAAGGTGTCGTACGACTTGCCGACCAGCAGACAGCCCATCTTCATCTCGGCCGACTGGGTGACCCGCTCGCTGACATCGTTCGCGCAGGTGTAGCCCAGGACGTGCTCCAATGCTTGGTCCTCCGCCACGCGGCGCGCGTGCCGACCAATGACGACAGCCAACTCTCCCTCGTATTCGACCTTCTGCCCCTGTTTCGGGTACACGATAGGCTCACCAGGTCCGATGACGGCGCTGGGGTGCTTCATGAAGAGCATCGGGACCGTCGGCGTGCTCAGGCTGCACTCCCTGATGTGCGAGACGTAGTTCAGCCCGACGCCAATGATGCGAGGCGCATCGACCGGCGCCAGCAGACGCACCGCATTGACCGAGTGACTCGTCGAGCTAGGCTTCGGCGGCTTGAACGGGGATCCCGCGAGCCGGCGGACGATCCCGCCCTCCTCCAGTACGCCATAGGCAACCGTTCCGTCGACCGCATAGCGCACGAGCTTCATGGTTCCTCCCGCCCCTCCGCCAGCCCCAGTTGATGGTGCCATTTGTGCTTCGTCTGCATTTTGTGGCAAAATTTTTCGGTTACGTACGCTCTGCCTCCTCTTGAAGATGGCTCCGTGGCTTGCGTACCGCTGGACCACGTCTCCCCCGGTGGGAGAAGGCCAGCCTCTCCTATTTCCACAAATCAGGCTCCATATTTTTCATCGAGCGGCAGCCACGCAGTTAACTTGAGGAAGTCGTGGGAGCGTCGGGCCGCGACGGCGGCCTGGGAATTCTGACTACGCCAGCGGCAGAACGCACTCGGGCGTGTCATGCGCCGGGTTGTTCACCCGCGTGCTCACCGGGTAGGCGATCATCTCGTCGGCAGGGTATGGCGTCAGGAGCGCCTGAACGGTTGGAACATCGCTCACGGTCGGGTCCAGCCACGCGCCGTAGGCGCTGGACGGGAGGATGACCGGCATCCGGTCGTGGATCGGCTGGACCAATGCATTCGGCGTGGTCGTCAGGATAGTGCACGTCTCGAGGGGCTGACCGTCCGCAGGTGCCCAATGATCCCACAGACCGGCGAACGCGAAGGGTTCACCATCCCGGAGCTTGATGTAGTAGGGTTGCTTGCGCGATCCATCTCGTTTCCACTCGTAGAATCCATCTGCCAAGATCAGGCAGCGTCGTTCCCCGAAGGGCTTGCGGAAAGCCGGCTTGGTAGCCGCCGTCTCGCTCCGAGCGTTGATCATCCGGTTGCCGATGGCGGGGTCTTTCGCCCACGAGGGGACGAGGCCCCAACGGAAGGGCCGGAACTCGCGACCGCCGACCTCACGGTTCTGGATGACCGCAGGGACTTCCTGGCTGGGGGCGATGTTGTAGCGCGGCGGGGTTTCGGGCCAGTTCGGGAGGTCAAAGAGTTGGCCGACGCGGATGGTCGCTCCGAGACTGAATCGACCGCACATAGATCAGCACCCCTCCATGCAGCCACGCGGTGGCGTACGGCTATTCTCCGCAGCCAAGGGTTCGGTGTCAACCAACCGGGTGCTCGTGCGCGGCGGGGACACCGACCGCCGGACCGGGGACTCGGGTGCGCCACCCGCGGCGGGCCGAACACTTGAGGCGATCCCCTCAGGCAAAAGACCTCATTTCCCAGCCATCATCGCTCTTGCGTCCGCTTCGCTCGTGCCGATCGGTCGAATCGCAAAGCGCTCGGCGAGCATCGCCCGAACCCTCGGGGAAAGGAACCCCGGCAGCGTCGGGCCGAGGCGGAGCCCCGAGACGCCGAGGTGAAGCAGCGACAGCAGCACGGCGACCGCCTTCTGGTCGTACCAGGCGATATCGAACGAGATCGGGAGATCGTTGATGCTTTTCGCCGCGAACCCTTCCATGAGCAGCAGCGCAATCTTGACGAGCGAGTAACAGTCGCTGCACTGGCCGGCGTCGACGATCCGAGGAATGCCGTCGATCTCGCCGAGGTTCAGTTTCATGAACCGGTACTTGGCGCAACCGGCGGTGAGGATTATCGAATCGACCGGCAATCGTTCGGCGACCTGGTGATAGTAGATGCGCGAACGGTCGCGCCCGTCGCAGCCTGCGATGACGATGAAGCGCCCGATCCTCCCCGCCCGCACGAGGTCGATTATTTTCGGCGCGGCCTCCGCGAGCTGGCGCCAGCCGAAGCCGCCCGTGAAGATCTGGGCGTCGATCGGCTTCGGCGGCGGCAATCGCTTCGCGAGCGCAAGGACTTCGCCGAAGTCTATCCGCTCGTTCTCGTCGCGCTGGATGTGGCGAACGCCGCGATAGGCCGCGGGGCCCGTCGTGAAGATCCGGCCGGCATAGGACGGGTTCACAGGCGTGATGCAATTCGACGTGACGATGATCGGTCCGTTGAATGTGGCAAAATCCTCTTCCTGATTCCACCACGCGTTCCCGTAGTTCCCGGCTAGGTGGGAGAATTTCTTGAGCTTCGGGTAGTAGTGCGCGGCGATCATTTCCGAGTGGGTGTAGACGTCGATGCCCGTTTCGTCGGTCTGCGTGAGCAGGTCCTCGATGTCCTTGAGGTCGTGGCCGGAGATCAGGATACCGGGATTCGTCCGGACGCCAAGCGGGACTTTCGAGACGGTGCTCTGCCCGTACGTCTCGTTGTTTGCTTTGTCGAGCAGCGCCATCGCGTCGATATTGACCTTGCCAGCCTCGAGCGCAAGCGTGACGAGTGCGTCGAGCGTGTGCTCTTGCGCAACGGCCGCGAGCGCGCGATAGATGAACGCGAGGATCGTATCGTCGAAGTAGCCCAGGATGTTCGCGTGGTACGTATAGGCGGCCATTCCCTTGAGGGCGTAGGTGATCATCTCGCGCAGCGAGCGGATATCCTCGTTGGCGGTAGAAAGAACGCCGACCTCGTACGACTTCTTGACGATCGCGGCCCGATCGGTGGAATCCCAGACAACATGCTCGTCCTCAGGCCAGGCCTTGATTATTGTCGAGGACTCGCCCCCGATCGAGTCGCGGTCCCCGTTCCCTTTCAAGGCATCCGCGTGTCGCGCCCGCAAGTCTCGTTTGATCGCAAGCGCCCCGGCGATCAAGACCTGAAGCCGGTCGGGATCGAAGTTGGTGTTCGTCACGGTCGAGAAGAGCGCATGGCAAACGAACATCCCTACCTCGCGATCGATCGCGGCGTCGCCGTTGAAAAGGGCAGTGTTCAAGATCCCGATCCCTTTGAGCGTATAGATCAACAGGTCCTGCAGGTTCGCCGCCTCCTC
>Ga0102851_10000882_pt1 | contig 16234 bp, 13 predicted proteins | sample Mud3Dept3metaG_FD_79558 | JGI IMG/M metagenome (GOLD analysis project Ga0102851, IMG submission 79558) | Freshwater wetland microbial communities from Ohio, USA, analyzing the effect of biotic and abiotic controls - Mud 3 Core 4 Depth 3... | ecosystem: Environmental > Aquatic > Freshwater >... | reverse complement strand
TGGTTGGCCAGCTATATCGGCGGGCAGTACCAGTTCCGCTTCGACAAGCTGGGCGAGGCCCAAGGCCTTGGAATTTACTCTACTGACTGTGCGGTGGACATTGGAGGCCGGCATGTCGTCATGGGAGACGGCGTAGTCTACATGCACGACGGAAACAGCGTGCAGAATATCCTCAAGGGCCGGGCTGCAGAAGCGCTGTTCGCTAACATCGACCCGGAGTACTACGACCTGACCTTCTTGATGCACTGCCCATGCTCGACGGAGGTGTTCATTGTCTATCCTCCGGTAGGCAGTAGCTCCTGCACCAGGGCCTATGTCTACAACTACGCGGAGAATACCTGGAGCTGGAGAGAGTTTCCTTCCTCGAACTTCGCGGTTGCGCAGGTGGTGTCTGATGCCAGCACGCCAAGCTGGCCGCTGAGCACCGATACCACGAGCTGGTCAAGCGATCCATTGGCGAGCTGGGACAATAGAGGTTATAGCCCGATCTCCGACACCATCGTAGCGGCCGGGGCGAAGCTCTGGAAGTTCGCTGATATTGCCACCTACGATGGGGTGAACCCGGTTGTTATGCTGGAGCGCACGGGCCTGCGCTTTGGCCAGGGCGGGCAGGTTGCCTTGATTCGAGCAGTGTATCCTCGTATCATCGGTGGCCCAGTGGATGTTCAGGTTGGATCACAGATGACGTTGGCTGGGGATATAACCTGGGAGGAGGCGCAGAGCTTCGACCCAGATGAGGATACTAAAATCGACTGTACTGTAGCCGGAGCCCTGCATGCTATCCGATTCAAGACTGATGGGGGAGAGTCCTGGAGGCTCAACGGATACGAGCTTGACATCGAGTCCATTGGAGAATACTAACGTCTATCCAGTCCCGCTGGAGCTGCTCGATCACTTTTGGGGGCGCGTAGCCCCTTTGCTGCAAAAGGCGATTGAGCGAGGGGCTGGAGAACTGGAGCTGGGTGATGTATATCAGCGGTTGCAGGATAGGCATATGCAACTGCTGGTGGCGGTGGAAGGGCCCACCATCCTCGCGGCCTTCGTGACGGAGGTCGTTCAATATCCCAGAAAGCGGGCCTTGCGAGTTGTGCTGGCTGGCGGGACTGGGGCTAAGAAATGGAAGGGAGCACTGAGGGCGATGCTGCACACCGGAGCAAGGGCGGTGGGTGCGAAGTCCTTGGAGGTGCTTGGAAGGCCCGGCTGGGTGCGCTTCCTGCGGGACCTGCCAACGGTTAAACTCAAGTATCATGTATTGGTGGAGGACATCTAATGGGACAGCTTGCATCATTGGTCGGTGGAACTGGGACGTCAGCTCCCCCTCCTGAAGCCCCGGCACCAGCTCCGGCTGCGCCCATTCCTGGTGGGCTGGCCCCGGCGCTGACTAACTATCAGCCGGCGACGGCAGGTACGGGGCAGACTGGAGGTGGGCTGGGTGGGTATTTATTGCCGGCGCGAAGTGGACAATATCTGCCTGCAATAGGTGCCGGCGCTCCCCAGGTCGGCTATGGCACCTGGGTGCCCCCGCGTACAGCCGTTCCTGGTATGTCCCCCACATCACAGGTTCCAGGCACCAGTTGGAGAAAGGCACAGCCGACGAGCTTCGTTGGAGGTGGAATGTCTACGCCGACGCCCGGCTCGGCGACGGGCCAGTCTGGCAGTTCCAACGCCCTTAGCCAGCAGGTTCTTGATGCCATAAGGCAGTCGAACTCAACGTACAGCACACAGCCCAGCGCGGTTGATCTGGCGCTGCAGTATATGGGGAGGTTCTAACATGGCCGGCGGCGGAGATGTCCCTGACACCCAAACGGTCAGTAACACGACCATCCAGAAGGCTGATCCTTGGGCTGGACAGCAGCCCTATCTGAAGGATCTGTTCGGCGCGGCCCAGAAGCTCTATCGCCAGAAGGGGCCGTATTATTATCCTGGTGATACGACTGCGCTGTTTACGCCGGAGGAGCTAAAGGCCCAGGAGAGTATGGCAGCCTACGCGACTGGTGGTGCGAGGGACCTCGCCAACCAGGGCCTCAATTCGCAGTCATTCCTCTTGGGCGACGTGCTGAAGGCTGACAGCAATCCCTATATGGCCGACTATGCCCAAGGGGCAATCAGGCCCGTTTGGGAGGCGCTGATGCGCGAGGCCATTCCGGGCGTGAACTCCGGGGCCGTTGCCAGTGGGCAGTACGGTGGCAGCCGGCAAGGTATCGCGCAGGGGATGGCGATTGGCGATGCTACGCAGAAGAGCCTCGACACGACCTCGAAGATGTACAGTGACATGTACGGCCGCAACCTCGACGCGTTGCAGAAGGCCGTGCTGACTAACGAGGCCGTGGTGAAGGGTGGGACTATGCCAGATCAGCTGCTGGCGACAGTCGGCGCTGATCGGCGGGCTATGCAGCAGGCTCTCATCGACGACGCACTGGCGCGGTGGGAATGGGAACAGGCCCTGCCTGCGGCGAAGCTTTCGCAGTACGCTGGCGCCATCCAGGGCAGCTATGGTGGACAGGGAACCAGTACGTCCACCGGCACGGCGCCAGGAGCCGCTCAGCCTAGCACGGCGCAGAGCCTGCTTGGGGCTGGCATGGCTGGGCTGGGGACGTATAGTATGCTTTCTGGCGCGGCGGGCAGCGCGTTGTTTGGCTCAGCTGCCACGGCATCTATGATTGCCCCATGGGCCGCAGGGGCCGTTGCCCTTGCCAGTCTCTTTCGTTAATTGGAGGTCACGATGGCTGGGATATTTGGTAGTAGCGCAGCGCAGGCTGCACCTGCGGCGATGGCTCCTCCGGCTGATCCATTCGACTTTGCGCAGCAGTCAGCGCTTCGCGCAATGGGTGCGCCGGGGCAGCCCTACAGTCCGGGATTCAACGCAGGCATGGCGCAGGGAATGGGACCAGTGGGCGCGAATATGATGGATGTGGCTGCACAGCAGCTCGCCGCCCAAGGCATTCCTCCTCCGGCGCCAGGCAGCCTGCAGCAGATGATGAACGACCCGGCACTGCGGGCGATGATGCTCGGGGCCATTCAGGGCACCGGAACGTCGGAGGAGGACCTGGCTCGGTTGAGGATAGCGGCCGGGAAACAGGGGGCCTATGCCCAGATCGGCCAAGGGGCCGGTGGACGACAGTTCGAGCCCACCGTCCCGGCCCTATACCAGCAGGCTGCCCAGCGTCGGGGCCGGCCTCCTCTGGGTCGTTCTCTGCGGGGTGAGTGATGGACATGAATCCGTTTGCTGAGCTTCAACAGTACCAGCTGGGCAGCTCCTTGATGGGGCAGCCGCAGGCCTCGGGCCCGGCGGTCCAGCCCGCAGTCCCAGCGCTTCCGATGGGAGGAATGCCCTCGGCGGCGCAGGCTGCTCCTCAGGCCGACCTCCAGCAGCGAACGGCGGGCTGGAGGAGTGCGCTGGATGAACTGAGTGCAAGTCCCGTTGCTGCGATTATGCTGCTGCAGATGGGCACGGCGCTGTCCAGTGGGCGAAAGTTCCCCGATGCGCTCCAGATGGGACTGGGCGCGGCAGGACGGGCTGGCGCTATCCAGAACCAATACGAAGGCCAGCAGGCTACCCGGCAGCAGGCTGAGCGTCGAACGACATTGGAGGAGCAACGCCTTGGGCTGGATGAGCGTAGGCTGACTGCGCAGGAGAAGCTGTGGGAAGCGCAGCTGCAGGCCCAGCAGGCTAGGGCCAGAGGAGGTGGCGGTGGCGGAGGAGGGGGTGGAAGTACTGGGGGCTTGGGAAGACTTTCTGGCCTAAAGACAGCGAATATTAAGGTTGGAACATCTACCATTCCTGTGTTTTATGGGATGTCGATAGACGACCAAGGGCGGCCGAAAGCTGTTGTCTATGATGTAGCTGGAAACCAGATTACAGATCCCAAGGCCATTAATGAGTTATTCTCCCAAGTGGAAACCCAGAGCTCAATGGGGTTGGATCGAGAGACTGCCCTTGCGATATATCAACAAGGGCCTCCAGATTCGAAAAAAGATCCAAGTGGCTGGCGGGACTATCAAGAGGCGCGAAAGGCGCTTGGACTGTCATTCGAGAGCCGGGAATCTACTGGGAAGGCTATGCTGGAGGGCATTAGACAGGCTGGTGGTCTTAAGGACAATACGGAACCATCTAAGCCTGCTCCACCCGCAGCTCCTGTTCCCCCAGCCTACGAAGTTAAGCCACCTCCACCAGTAGATCCTAATGCTATCAACTCTTTGACCGATATGTGGAACTATATGAACGCTCCTGGTACTGGTCTATATCCTTCCCCTTGGACAGGGGCTAATCTAAATCGGCCAAAGTAGCACGATAGGATAGGAGAGAGCACCGTGGAAGATCTAACACTCGACGACCTGAGACGCGAGTTCGACGTACCTGACATGTCGGATTCTGAAATAATCCGGCGAGTTAGCAAGATCTCCAAGGTACCAGAGTTAGATGTTGCTGACTATTTTGGAATGAAGATAGACGAGCCAGGCTTTGTCTCGGCCGTTCAGCGCTCTTACGGCGCTACCGCAAAGGGACTTGGTGAGCTGACAGGCATCGGGCCTATCCGGCGTTGGGGAGAGGATGTAGAGTTTGCAAACCCTCCAGGGATACAAGGCTTTTCCGACATTATGGAGAGTCCTTGGCTCGCGCTTAGAGAGGCAGCGGGGACGGCCGTGGGCTATGGCTCACAGATGCTCGGCCCCGGTGGGTTGGGTGCGGCGGCGGTTCGCGGTGGGGGGGCCTTGGCTGCTGCTGGGGCGCCAACGCTTGGCCGCGCGGCAGCTGCATTTGGTCGAGGACTGGCTGGTGCTCCAGGCCAGACAGCCGCGGCTGCATTGCCATCCTATGGCCAGATCAAGGAGACGCAAAGAGCTACTGGCACCGATGATGAATGGTGGTCGGAGTTAGCCGCACTGGCAGGCGCTGGAACGGTTGGACTGATTGAAACGAAGTTCGGCTTGAACCCTGAGATCTCCCGCGCCATCGCTGGGGCTACCACTCCTGCAGCAAAGCTGGCTGCGCTTCAGGCAGCGAGGATGGCAGTCTATGGCTCTACGCCAGCCAGGACCTTTGGCAAGACTGCTCTGAAGGTTGTTGGTGGAGAGGCAGGAGAAGAGATCCCACAGACCTTCGTGGAACGGGCAGCTGGTGGGCAAGCGCCATTCTCCGAGGAAGGCATTGGCGAGGCGGCCTTTGGTGCAACAATGGGGGCGTTGGGAGCGCTTCCCTTTGGACTGGGCATGGGGGGTTATCGAGCATTGAACCAGCCTCTTGGTGCCGCGACAGGAACAGAGCCGCTGCCGCCCATCAATCCGCCTACTCCACCGCCTAGCCCCGACTTCGTCGGCCCACCTCTGCCGCCAGTCCCCACTGGCCCAGACTTTGTAGGTCCGCCTGTTCCTCCACCTCCCATCGGGCCAGACTTCGTTGGGCCTCCAGCCCCGCCGGTTCCTGCCGGCCAGGACTTCGTAGGACCCCCTCTGCCTCCGCTTCCAGCGGGGCCAGATTTCGTAGGCCCGCCAGTCCCTCCGCCAGAGCTTACGCTCACTGACGCTGCCCCATTCGTGGATAAGACCGTCCTGGTCACTACCAACGACGGGGTGTCGTGGCTGGAGTCCACAACCGACGAGGAGCGAGCGCCGAACGAAACTGTCGTTATGGTGGATCGGAATGTCCTGATGCCATCGGACGAGACGAACAAGCTCGCGATGGAGATGGGCATTGCCCAGGACGAACTCGCGCTACTATTGTCCAGCTCAACCTACGATCCCACGCTGAGGCAGGCTCTCCTCGACAAGGCAAGGGGCAAAGGCTATCTTGGGATAACCTTCGCCAGTCCTGACGTCGCCAGCGGAGGGATGATCTTCTCCACGACTGGGAACTTTGCTGACCTCGCGCCGAAGGTTCCAACCAGCACGGTGCAGGACGACGTGCTGCCTCCGGTGCCCCCAGAACAGCTGGGGTTGGATCTTCAGCCTCCGCCAGTAGCAGTTCCACCCTCGGCTGCTATCTCAGTCGATACTGTCATCCAGAACATGAAGCAGTTCTACCAGCAGAAACTGGCAGAGCTGACGGCGAAGCTGACGGCTCGTGGGAAAACGCAACTGCCTCCGGTCCAGACCTCCTTTCCGCTGCCCCCGAAGAAGCAGAAGAACGACGTTGGGCTGGTGCATGGGGCTGTCAGCCATGCCGAGTATAAGTCCTCCATGGATCAATATGACATCCAGGGGAATGAACTTCCACAAGATAAAGGGGCAATAGTTTACGCTCTCGACAAGGCTCTGGAACAGGGCCAGCAAAGTGGGAAGATCAAATACCAGTACAACAATATCTATGAGGTTCCTGGCCTGGGAACCTACCTCTCCAATACTCCATACTGGACGGAGGAGGGTGTACGGGCTGCGTTAGCGGCAGGAAGGCGAAAGGGTATCACGCCCTATCTTAAGCTCCCGACTATCACTTTCCGGCCCACGGGTGGCCAGGCTGCGGCAGTACTGAAGCCTGGGACCATCGCTACGCAGGGGTGGTTCAAGTATCGAAACATGGTGGAGGAGAATAAAAGGCTGGGGATTCCAAGCTCGACCGACACGCTGAACCGGGCCCGATGGGAAGCGCACTGGTACAAGGCCATGATGCCCGTCATCCAGGACCTGTTCAACAAATATACGCCAGATGGGAAGCTGGTGGTTAAGCCCGACTGGGTAGAGGGTGGAGGATGGTTTTTGCCGCTGGGTGGTGGAGCGGGGATGATCAGCATTGGGATCCCCTATTCGAGCTACCTCCTGGCTCATTCTTCCAAGATAAAATCCGGCCCGAATGGTGATTATCTGGGAGCTGATCTTACTGTTGCGAAGAACGAACTTGCCCAAACGAAGGCGAAGGTTTTTACTACGACAGTCCACGAGGGCTTCGGCCATTACCTCATGGCCCACACCTTCGAGCAGCAGCCCGCGGAGGTTCAGGCTGCGGTGGTGAATGAATACCTGCAGTGGCTGGACAAGATGACCAAGCCGGGCGTGACCTGGGGCGAGATGCTAGAGTCCGCCGGGCTCTACATGAAGGGCTATGGCTGGTTTAAGTCTGAGTATGGGAAGAAGGTTGGCGCGACTGTGGCAGGGCATGGGCCAGACTATTGGCTGAACTTCGATGAGTACGTTGCTCGACGCGTCTCGGACCTTTTGCAGAAGCGTCTGCTGGAGAAGGACTTGGACGTGCGGGGCCTGCCATTCTGGCGGTCCATCGGCGCGAAGCTGAAGCAGTTCTTCCACGATGCGTACAAGAAGTGGATGTGGAAGGATTCGAGCCTGGAGATCTTTCTCGATCGGCTGTCGGTGGCGAATAGGCTGAAGTACCTGGATACGAAGTTCGCCAACGGGCTGGTGAATCCAGAGGCCATTCCGGACTCGCCGACTAACCCCAGCCATCAGGCCGCGCAGGACCTCATAGCCCTATCTGTGGCTCCAGCATCCAACGCATTCAAGGACTGGTTTAGAGAAAGTAAGGTAGTTGATAGTCGCGGAGATCCGTTGGTACTGTATCATGGCACTAACGCAGACGCGGACTTTGATGTTTTCATCTCTGGAAGCCACTTCGGAACAAAGACCCAAGCTGACACTAGAATTAACACGCAGCCTGGTATTGATTGGGATTCTACGACACCTCCGTCGAGGATCATGCCAGTCTATCTATCTATCCAGAATCCTCTCCACGTTGACGATGCAGACTACGGCGCGGCCGGATCTACCAGGCACGTTCTGCAGTCTGCTGGAATGTCGAACTACGAAGGGTGGAACGATCCTCGCTTCTGGGCTTACAGTATCTACAAGAAAACTGGAAGGCACGAGGGATGGACTCCCTCTGATCTATTATCTATCAATGCCTCTACGTTTGCGGAGAAGTTTGAGGCCCTAGTTAACAGTGGTCTTGGACAGTACTACCTGCGACCCCAAGAGGCGATTGGAAAGATCCTACGGGAGGATTATGGATTTGATGGGGCGAGCTACATTAACGCCTTCGAGGGCTATGGAAAGTCGTGGATAGCTTTTACTCCACGACAAGTGAAGTCTGCTACAGGAAATGATGGGTCCTTTAGTAGGACGAATCCTAGCATACTGTATAGCGTAGCCCCACCAGTTCCATCACCGACCCGGACTTTCGACTCCCTCAACAGGGCCTTCGGGACGAAGCTGAGGTCGGGCGAACTGGGCAAGAACCAGGCCCGGTTCAACTGGTTCATGAAGCACATGCTGACCCTTCCGCAGATCGAGCGGGAGAACTGGACCATCCCAGGCGTGAGAGGGTTTGTCGATGCGGCCCGTCGCTGGTGGGGAACGAAAGGCCAATGGGTAGCGCGATTTGATACCTGGGTAGACGACGTTCGAAGAAGTGGCTATGGCAAGGCGGAGCTGACGAAGCTCTGGCGCTTTGCGAATGAGGTGACGGTGAGGAGTGATGAACTGGGGCGGAAGCTCACCCCAGTGGAACTGGCGGAGGAGGCCCGGAAGGTTGGAGGGCTGGACGACGGGCTGCTGGCGCTGTGGAGGAACGGTCGGCAGGTGCTCCAGGACGCGCTGGATAAGCTGGAGCAGCTGGCCGAGGGCCGGATCAATGGGATTTGGAATCCCAGAATAGCCCAACAGAAGGACGTTGCTACCAGAATCACTATGACCGAGGCTAGGGATGAGGCTCTGAAGAAGAACCGCGAGGACTTCCGGCTCATGCGGAACAGGGATTACTGGCCACTGTCCCGCTTTGGGGAGTTCACTGTGCATGTGGTGGCAGAGCAGGACATGGCCTACATGGGCAAGAACTTCAAGAAGGGCCAGACGATTCTGTTCGAACTCTACGAGACGCAGAAGGAGCAACAGGCGCGTAAGCTGGCGCTAGGGAGGGCCTATGGTGCGGCCGTGAAGGTCGCAGCAGGAAAGGTGGATGAGAGCCTGTATAGCTTCTTGGGCCTGCCGCCCAGCGTGCTGAAGATGATCGAAGGGGAACTGATCGACGCGGCAGAGGAGTACATTACCGGGGATGAGGCCACGGATAAGGAAACCCGAGACCTTCTCAACAAGCAGCTGGATGCACTTCGAACGGTGATGCTGCACTTCACGCCAGAGAATGCGTTCAAGCAGCGTCTGTTGCGGCGGAAGGGAACGAGAGGTTTCACAGACGACGGGCTGCGTGCAATGGCCTCGTTGGGGCAGAGCCTCGCTGGGCATATCGCCCGGGCCGAGCATCGAGGAGAGATGGATGAATCGCTGAAGGTGCTGGACCAGCATCGGCGGGCCGTGGAGTTTAGTACTGATCCCGCCCTGGCCACCGAGGGGAACAAGTTGGGGGATCTGTTGAATTATCTCCGCCAGTCCCAGAAGGACATGATGAACCCAGGGGAGGACCTGGCCAACCTTCGAGCAGCGGGCTTTCTGTGGTATCTGGGCGCGGTGCCAAGGGCCGCCCTCATCCAGGTCGCGCAGCCCTTTTTCACCACCTACCCCTGGCTGTCGCATCGCTATGGGGATGGAAGGGCAGTGGCTGAGATGGCGAAGGGCTATACCCTTCTGCGAAAGATGTTCAAGAACCAGGCCGGGATGCTTGATCCCCATTTGGAGAAGGCGATTGCGGATGGGATACGAGCTGGGTTCCTGAACCAGAGCCTCTTTACAGAACTGGCCGGGATTGCCGAGGGCTCCAACCTCCAGCGGCTGCTGCCGGGCAAGTTCTTCAAGAGCCAGGACGCTGCCAGCCTGATTCGGAAAGCTGGATATTATGCCAGCTGGATGTTTCAAAAGGGAGAGGAGGTGAATCGACTGGTCACATTCCGCGCGGCCTATATGCTGGAGCTGAAGAAGCTACTGGGAATGGAAGGTGGGACTGACGCGGAGGTGGCCGCGAAGATGCGGCAGCTGGCTGGCACACCCGAGGGGGTGGAGGTCCAGGACCTCGCGTTCCGAGCGGGAAGGACTGCCGTTGAAGGGACGCAGGGAGAGTATGCGCGATGGGCCCGGCCGCAGCTCATGCGAGGGAAGAAGAGCGCCATCTTTCTGTTCAAGATGTACACGCAAATCATGAGCTACTTCGCCTTCCGAGACCCCGGGGCCTGGAGGTTCTGGGCGATCCAGCTCGCGATTGCCGGGGCTTTGGGACTGCCCTTTGCGGGAGACGCGGAGGAGCTGTTGAATGTGATACTGCTGAAGCTGGGCTGGACGAAGAAGGATCTGGAGCAGTATGCCAGAGAGTACGTGGCAGAGCTGGGAATGAATCCAGAGCTGGCCATGCACGGGCTGGCGCGGTGGGCTACGCCCTGGGACCTCAGCGCGAGCATGTCGCTGGGGCATATTATCCCAGGGGTAGAGCCCCTCGCGAGCGCTATGATACCAGGCGGGAGCCTGAGTAACTCCGCTCTCCGGCTGCAGCAAGAGGCCCTGGGTGCGTTGTTCAGTATTCCACTGAACTGGGCCAAGGCCGTGAGTTCGGGGGAGGAGCGAGACATCGAGGCCGCGCTGCCGACGGTAGTGAGGGATGTTTATCGAACCTATCGAAGGGCAAGGGAGGGAGGAGAGCGAGGCCGAGGGGGTGAGATGATGGCGGATATTGACTGGAGCGATCCCCTGGATGTGGTGACGCACCTGGGGCAGGCCGCCGGCTTCCGCCCGAAGGAGATTGCCGTGGCACAGGAGCGCCAGTGGGCCAAGACGGAGGTGGAGCGATACTGGTCAGGCCGGCGCGAGGCGGTGGTCGGGCAGTTCTATCATCTGTTCAAAACGGGACAGGCGGCCGATCGGGAGGCACTGGCTGATGTGATGGAGGCCGTGCGGAAGTTTAACGCCGAGGCGCCTTATCCGGAGCTGGCGATTAACTCGAAGCAGCTGCGGCAGGGGCTGAAGGAAAGCCTCCGACGGCAGGGGCTGAAGGAGGAAGGGCAGCCGGCGGCGAAGAAGTACCGCAGGCTTTATTCCGAAATCGACATGGGCTTTGCGCCAGCGCCCTGACTTCGAGCTGCTGCGTCGTAGAGTTCTTTCTCCAAATCCACGACAAGGGTTCTTCCGTTCATCTGTCGCAGGCCGATAAGGCCTGCGCGGATGGAGGAGGCCAGGGCGTCTTCTACTTCCTTGGGGGAGAATGTCTTGACGAGCATCTTGAATAGCGCGGCCTTGTCGATGGCGTAGTGGGACGCGACCAGCTCCCGGACAGTTTCGGATATCCTGGCATCGGGTGTCTGGCCCACGAGTTCGAAAATGCGTGGAAGAAACTCTTCCAGCTTTGTGACTATGGCGGCGGCGTCAGCGAGGTGGTGCCGGTCGATGATGAGCGTGTCGGACTCGGCGGCGGACAGTATCATGGCGAGCTTGTGAATATGGGTCTGCTTGCGGGCCCAGTAGCCACCCCACTTTGATTCCTCCAGTGGCATGTTGGTTGTCTCGTGGTAGTGCTGGGCATACCACTGCGTGCCCCACTCGATGGCGGACTGGGAAAGCGTCATGGGCCCGGCGAGCTGGCTGATCAGCTCCAGATCGTGGACGAGGTCCTGCTCGCGGGCGTGGAAGTTCCGGGGGATGGACAGGGCGGGATAGGCGACCAGCTGACGTTTGGTGTCCCCATAGACGAACACGCAGCGAGAGGTGAAGCCTCCGCCGATCATGTAGTCAGGGAAGTTTCCCGCAATCCACTTGGGCGTGGTACAGGCCAGGATGTTAAGCCAAGGGTTGACGATGATATCGCTGCCCTGGGTTTTGGTCTTGCGTTCCCAAACGCCGATCTGACCATCCCAGAGTGAGACCAGCACATCCACCATGGCCCTGTCGTGCGGGTCGAGGAAGGTGCCGAACTCCGAGCTGACGATAGTCAGGCAGGACATCGGGATGAACTCTTGGCCTATGAGGACTTCCTCGGCACTGGCAGCTAGGCCTTCGGTGAGGGCCTGCCAGGTCACGCTGTCCGGGCCAAACTTGATGTCCTGGTTCTGGCGCAGGAGCTTCATTCCAATGCTGGCGGTGGTGGACTTGCTGACGATTCCGGGCGGAGCGACGAAGATGATGTAGTGGTTGGGCGTCCACTGGAAGTAGGCCTGTTCGATCCAGACCCGCCGGCGCAGAGCCCCGGCCAGCACACTAACGGCGGTCCAGAAGTGGAAGATCTCCGGGGCCTCGGAGTGGCCGGAGTAGTCAAGGTAGGCGTCGATCCAGTTGGCAAGGCGGCGTGACATTGCGATCCCCTCTCCCCATGATGCAAAGTGCCGGCGGAAAGGCCCCCCTAACCGCCGGCAAAAACTCTCCTACTCCCAAACGTCCGCCAGCTCGCGCCGCAGTTGCAGGGATTCCTGATGTTCCTCGATCTTCTTGTGGCGGTGGTAGGCAGCGGGGTTTGGGTTGGTGATTGGCCGGTCAGGTTCCAGTGGGTTGGTCTTGCGTGTCTTGAATAGATAGGTGTGGTCAGTCCACTTTCGATCCCAGAAATTCATGCCGCGATCTCCCAGTCAGATGATTTACAATCGCCCCATGAGGTTGGGCTGATCTTCAACCCGACCGGGATTGTGAGAGGATCGGCGTAGGGGACTGGGATGAGGAGCTGCTGACGGACTTGGGGAAGGAGGCTGGGGGCTGCCGGAACTGGGAGCTGAAAGACAAGACTGTCGTGGACTTGGAGGAGAAGGCGGACGCTGGGAAGATGGGTGTAGATGTTTAACAGTCCATGGTTGATGACGTTGGCTACGGTGGACTGCGGAATCCACGCAAGGGCCTCGGGGAGGATACTTTCGATCCTGTCGAAGTATGTTCGACGGAAGCCGAAGGCATTGCGGATGCTGCGAGACTGCTGCAGGCTGGCCTCCACCCGTCGGTGCCAAGCCTTGATGCCTGGGTGGGCGGAAAACCATCGACGCTGCATGGCTTCGCTCTGGGCTACGGTGACGCCAGCCGCCATTGCCATTGTGCGGGGGCTACCTCCGTAGTTCGTCCCATGTACCCAGCTCTTCGCCTGCTGCCGAGTGCAGTGCAGGACCTTTGCGTTCTCGCTGTGTAGGTCCACGCCCTCGCGGAGCATGGCTTTCATCTCTGCGTCGTCAGCTTCCCAGACCACGACCTGGAGGTCGGCCCGGTCGAGGTCTGCATCGCAGATGACATAGTCAGGATCGGGAATAAACAAGCGCCGGATGTTGGGAAGCTTGCGAGGATCAGGTGCTGGCATCGTCGTCGTCCTCGAAGAGCTGCTTTTCCAGGTCGAAGGTGTCGTCGATGGTGACTGTACGGTAGTCGTCGCTTTTCCACTGGAGGAATTCCTCCAGCTCGTGAGGCTCGCAGTAGGTCCCGTCGGGCCAGATGTGGAGCTTGCTGGGAGAGATAGAAGGCTTGAACAGGGGCATTGGTTCAGCCTCCATTCCGAAGGAGGAGCAAGACGAGAGAAAGGACTCCAAAGCCGATTGATACTCCAGCAAGGACTAATGAAACCCTCGCCCAGAAGAATGCTTTTGCAAGAGCCTCATCTCGTTTCCGCTGTATTCCATAGACGGACTCTCCGTGAAGATCGTCAAGGTTATGGTCAGTAAAGATACCCATGGCTATTCTCCCGCATTCTTCACTAAGAGTTTAACGGCCCATTGAATTTCATTAACTGGCCTTGGAATTTGGTTGGGGTCCTCTCCTAAGTCAATGGCCGCCTCTCTCCAGGCCCGTCGTACTTGGTATAAGGCTTCCGCCTTTAGCTTTGTGCAGACCGCTTTTGCTACGGAGGAGATCTTCACTGTCTTATCGCAGCATTTATACCCGCTCTTGTATTCCGTCGCGAATAGGATTCTGATCTGCTTCGACGTTGTTCCGTCTGGGAATCTCTGCTTGATCTCTCGAACTGCCTCGATGTGCATCACTCCCCCTTGGGGATGTTCTGGAGGTTGGTGCCATAGCCGAAGGCATCGGCCCGGCTGGAGAAGCGCAGGGTTTCCGTCCCCACGGGGTTGTAACTGGACCTGATGCGCTTGTCCCAGTCGAGAGGCGCCTGGATAAAAGTACTGAGGAACACGCCGGTGCTGCGATACCGCTGCATCGCGCGTGTTAGTGGCAGTAACAGTGGTTCCCGCTTGCCCAGCTTCTCCAGCGCCTCATCATCGGAGGTGATGTTGCCAGTCTTGCGGTTGCGGAGGGGGGCCTGGCCCAGGACGTTGTAGAACAGGTCCTGTTGCTGCTTTGGGCTGCGATACCAAGGCTTGGCGTTGGCCTTGGCCTCGGGGAGAAGCTGTGCGTACTGGTCGAAGTACTGTTCGTATTGCTGCTGGATCGCCATCAGCTCCGACATGAGCTGCCCTCGGAGGTTGGTGTTGATGGAGACTCCTTGGAGCATCATCATAAGTAGGGGCTGGAACAACGCCATCTCGAACGCGAAGGGCTTGGTGAGTTGAAGGTCAGAAAGCGTCTGCTCAAGGTGTGGGCGGAGTGCCCAGGTCGTGCAGCAATCCTTGCAGTTGTATCTCCAGCGGATGGAGTCGTCAAGTTTTGCGTCGGCTTCTTGGGACTCGTCTTTCCAGTATCGGTGCCACGGCAGGTACATGCTGGAGAGGAAATCTAACGCCTTGGGAAGGCCCGGGAAGGCCACGCCCTGGGCTATCATGGTGTCAAAGGCCGGGATGACGGCCAGTCCCCAATGCCGGGCGATATACTGGGCATCGTAGAGAAAGTTCTGCCCAACGATGGGGCGGGAGGATAATAGGCGTCGAAGCGCCAAGACGATGGTGGCCTCGTCCTCCAGTGACCAAAGCCCGTTGGGCTGCTGAAGGCTGAAGAAGGGAAAGCATATGGCCCGGGTGGGACTGGTGGCGAAGCCTATGCAGTCAATGTGCCCCACGCGGGTTTCGATGTCGCAGGAGAGCGGCTCGTCCGACCGGGCCAGCTCGTCGATAGCGGCCAGTGCGTAGTCGAGCGTGTGGGGGATGTCGAAGTCCTCGGCAGGGCGTGGCGGGGCCCGGCCTGCAATGGCCTCTGCCACGCGCCGCATGTCCTGGACCGCTATGAACCGCCAGCTCCACTGTCGGAGGATAGCGGCAGGATGATAGGTCGGAATGACAAGGACGTTGGTGGGATGTGGTCCTCCATAGGCCGGTCGGAGGTCCAGATAACTACCTCGCCACTTGGTAATGCCAGTCTCGCCTGTAAGTGCCCAGAGGGCAGTGTCTCCCAAGGCCAGGATGACACTGGGGTTTGTTGCAGCCACCTCCTGTCTGAGTGCTTCAAGCCCGGAGGTAATAGCAGGACTGCACCAACGACCGGCGAGAAACTTATGGTCCGTGGTGGCTTGGGTTCTGGTGGCAAAGAACGTACTGATGTCATTGCCTTCAGGGCGCTCCATAGTAACGTTGGTGATGCGGCAGTCGGACCGGAGGATGCCCGCGTCGTGGAGCATGCGGGTTAGCTCCTTCCCGGACAGTCCGACAAAGGGCTCGCCGGTACGGACCTCGTCAGAGCCCGGTGCCTCGCCGACGATCATCAGCCGGGCTGGCGTGGGGCCGGAGGGTTTGCACTGAGGGATGGTCATTGCGTGCCCTCCAGCCTGGTGACTGCGATGCCGTAAAAGCTGGGGTGGATCTCAATACCTGTGGCTCGCAGGTGGGCCAGGTTCGCGGCGGGAAACACCGTTCCACTGCCCATGAATGGGTCCAATACGGACTCGCCAGGGAGGCAGCTTCGCTTCATCAGGTCGAGGTAAAGGCCCACGGGCTTCTCGGCCCCGTGGGTGCGGTTGAGGACTGGCATTGGGACTTGAATGACATCTGGCTGGCCGACTGTCACCATGCGCTTCTCGCCCTTGGTAGCGAACAGCAGCGCCTCGTAGGTGTTCCTCGGCCCGTGGTCAGGCCGGGGCAGCATCCCATTGCCCTTGGCCCAGATCATTGGACGGCGCCAGACTGACCAGCCCGCCTCGGCGAATAGATCTTGGAGCACCGGCCAGTGCGTGATGTCGCAGAAAATATAGCAGTGCGCCTGGGGTTTAGCGAGACGGAAGCTTTCCGCCGAGAGCCAGTGCATCAGCTCCAGCCAGGTTTCGTAGCTGTCATCATACTGGTGCCCGAGGATATTGAAGGTGCTGTGCTCGTCGGCAGAGATCCCATATGGGGGATCGGTGAGGATAAGGTCGAACTGGGCGTCGGGCTGAAGGCGGAGCCATTCACGGCAGTCAGCGCAGACCGGGGTGTGTGGGCTTTGGGACTTGGCCTCGAGGGTGAACTGCTGCCCAAGTTCTTTCGCACGCTGGAGTTGGGCCTTACGACGCAGGACCCGCATTGCG
>Ga0102851_10000881_pt1 | contig 16234 bp, 15 predicted proteins | sample Mud3Dept3metaG_FD_79558 | JGI IMG/M metagenome (GOLD analysis project Ga0102851, IMG submission 79558) | Freshwater wetland microbial communities from Ohio, USA, analyzing the effect of biotic and abiotic controls - Mud 3 Core 4 Depth 3... | ecosystem: Environmental > Aquatic > Freshwater >... | reverse complement strand
CAGGAAGTAATACGGGCGGAGTAGGCGGTTTTCTGAGGTAATAGACACAGGATGCACCTAACATCGGCAGGATAAGCCCCAGGGTATTCTCATATGTATGCGATAAGGGAAGTACTGAAAGGAACCTGTCACTTTCATCAACGTACTGGATCTTTTTGCCTTTTTGTGCATTGAATGATATATTCCTGTGAGTCAGCATTACACCTTTCGAACGACCGGTTGTTCCGGAGGTATAAATAATTGACGCAAGCTCCTCTTCTCCCGGTTCGTAATTAACTGAAGGATTGGCATCAGGATCAAAAATCAGGGATTTTTTTACTGAAAAAATCACCGAAAAATCTTCGATCAGAATAGCTGTTTCCAGACTTTCAGGTTTTTTTCCTTCGATCCTGGAAAGAAGTCCTGAGGAAATAAAAAGGACTTTTGCTCCTGAATGTTCAAGCACGTTTGCTACTTCCGTGACGGAAAAATCGGGAAGAATCGGAACTGCAACGGCCCCCATGAATGTAATTGAAAAGTATGCGATGGGCCAGTTTGGCATGTTCGTGCTCAGGATTGCGACCCTGTCACCGGGAACAATACCTGCTGATTCCAGTAATGCCGTCACAGCCCGGATCTTTTTGAATGCTTCTTCAAAACTGATGGTATCCTCACCGGCAAATCCATAAGCCGGGGCCTTGCCGGATTTCCTCAGGGTCTCAGCGAAAAGTGCAGACAAGGTTAGTTTAATTCCTTCTTCTTCCATAATAAGCATAAATAAAATGCATGCAAAGTTAAACAATTATTGATTTCCAATGTAATAACAATTATTACTGCTATAATGTTGAGCGGAAAGCCCTATATGAAAAAGCCCGATTATCCGGGAGAATAGTTAATTTTGATAGTTGAATGATTAAAAAGACCTATGGATGCAATTATCAGGGTAACAACAGAATTCACGTTTGAAATGGCGCATGTTCTGAAAGATTATGACGGACCATGCAGAAATGTACATGGCCATTCATACAGGTTAATGGTAACAGTGTCAGGTATCCCTGTTAGCGAAACGGGAAATCCAAAAAGGGGGATGGTGATCGATTTCAAAGACCTGAAAGAAATAGTTCTGAAAAAAATCATCAACCGGTTCGATCATTCTGTTGTAATCAGCAACGATTTTGACACCGAGAAGACAAAAATATTGTCAATGACTTTCGGGAATACCGTAATTGTTGATTACCAGCCGACTTGTGAAAATCTTGTTGCCAGTTTTGCACAGATACTTAAAGATGAAATGCCCTATAGGGTGCATCTGCACAGCCTTAAACTTCACGAAACTGCAAAGTCATATGCAGAGTGGATTGCATCAGATAATGAATAATTGAGATATGCAGGATAACCAGACAAAAAAGCTGTTCTTGCTGGATGCGTATGCATTGATTTTCAGATCATATTATGCATTCATCAGGAATCCGAGAGTCACTTCCAAAGGGGTCAATACTTCGGCTGTATTTGGATTTCTTCTGACGCTTGACGAGGTTTTACAGAAGCAGAAACCTTCCCACATTGCAGTAGTATTTGATACCCCTGCCCCAACTTTCAGACACGAGATGTTCAGCGCTTATAAGGCCACCCGTGATGAAACTCCCGAGGACATTAAAATTGCCGTTCCCTATATCAAGAGGCTTATAGAAGCATACAAAATCCCTGTCATTGATTATCCGGGGTTTGAAGCTGACGACATTATCGGAACTCTGGCAAAAAAGGCTTCGAAGAAGGGATTTACGACATATATGATGACCCCTGACAAGGATTATGCCCAGCTTGTATCTGACAATATATTCATGTTTAAGCCATCAAAGAGCGGCAATGAATCAGTGAAGTGGGGTATTGAGGATGTAAAACGTGAATTCTCGGTGCAGGATCCGGAGCAGGTAATTGATATTCTTGCACTTATGGGAGATACTTCGGATAATATTCCGGGGGCGCCAGGGGTCGGTCCCAAAACGGCTATGAAGCTCATTTCTGAATATGGGTCCATTGAGGAACTGTTTAAAAATACGGATAAGCTTAAGGGGAAGCTGAAGGAAACAATTGAAAACTTCAAAGAGCAGATTGAGCTCTCCAAAAAACTTGCAACAATAGCACTGGATGTGCCGCTTGAGCTCAGAGAAGAAGAATTAGTAACCGAAATCCCTGACGTTTCCAGACTAAAAGCACTCTTTGATGAACTTGAATTCAAAACGGTTGCCGGCAGGATTCTGACCGGCATAGAAAACCAGAAAAAACAGCCAGCCTCAGATACCCCGGAAAAGCGACCTTCCGTGGAATCCGGACCACAGTCTCAACCCTCTGAAACTACCCAGGGATCGCTCTTCTCAGTGGATGAAGAGAGCATTGTTCAAAAACCGAAATTTGACATAGGAAATGTTGACCATGACTACAGGTTGATCACAGATGAAAATGATCTTAAGAACATTATCGGGCTTGCTCTGAAGCAAAAGGAGATTTGTTTTGATACTGAAACAACAAGCATTGATGCTCTTGATTCAGAGATTGTGGCACTTTCATTGTCGTGGGAAAAAGGCAAAGGATATCTTGTTCACTTTCCCGAATCAAGGCAAAAGACTCAGGCTCTTCTGGATATCATAAGGCCGCTGTTTGAAAACAAGGATATCCTGAAAATAGGACAAAACTGTAAATATGATATCCAGGTACTGGGAAACTATGGAATTGAAGTCAGAGGTCCGCTGTTCGATACTATGATTGCCCACTATCTCTTAGAACCGGATATGCGGCATAATATGAATTATCTGTCGGAAATCTATCTGTCGTACAGTCCGATCCATATCGAATCGTTGATTGGCGAAAAAGGAGCGTCACAGAAGAATATGAGGGCGGTGGCTGCTGAAAAGATAACGGAATATGCTGTTGAGGATGCTGATGTCACACTTCAGCTTAAGAAGATTTTTGAACCGAAGATAAAGACAGAAGGCCTGGCAGATCTGGCTGATGAAATTGAAATGCCTCTGATATATGTACTTGCCGAAATGGAAAGAAACGGAGTTATACTGAATGAGGAGGAGCTGAAATCAATCACTATGGGATTAAGGGAAGACATTATAACCCTGGAAAAAGAGATCTATGAGCTGGCCGGAACGGAATTCAATATCTCCTCTCCGAAACAGCTGGGAGATATTCTCTTTCTCAGGCTTAAGCTGGATGATAAAGCAAGGGTGACCAAAACAAGGCAGTTTGTCACCAGTGAGGAGATCCTTCAGCGGCTTGCACACAAGCATCCGATAGTTAATAAAGTTCTGGAATACAGAGGATTAAGAAAGCTCCTTTCGACATATGTCGAAGCTCTTCCCCTGCTCATTAACAAAAAAACCGGGAGGATCCACACTTCTTTCAACCAGGCGGTAGCCGCCACAGGCAGGTTAAGCTCAAACAATCCTAATCTTCAGAATATCCCGGTAAAGGATGAAAGAGGGCGGGAAATAAGAAAAGCATTTGTACCGGCTGAGGGATGCATTTTCCTTTCAGCAGACTATTCACAAATAGAGCTGAGGCTGATAGCTCACCTTAGCAGGGATAAAAGCATGATTGCCGATTTCCTTTCCGGAAATGACATTCATGCAGCTACGGCATCAAAGATATTTGGAGTGGATATTAAGGATGTAACCAGGGAGATGCGCAGCCGGGCCAAGACTGCAAATTTCGGTATCATTTATGGCATATCATCATTCGGATTGTCAGAAAGGCTCACTATAGGCAGAAAAGAAGCTAAAGACCTTATTGACGGATATTTCACCTCATATCCCGGTGTTAAGGCCTATATGGAAGAGAGTATCCGCAAGGCAAGGGAAAAAGGATATGTAACAACCATGTTTGGCCGGAGGAGATACCTGCGTGACATCCATTCGCGAAACCAGGTGGTGAGGGGAAATGCTGAAAGGAATGCCATTAATGCACCATTACAGGGATCTGCCGCGGACATTATTAAGATTGCGATGGTCAGGATTCATGAGAGGCTGAAAAAAGAGAAGTACAGATCAAAGATGATCCTCCAGGTGCATGACGAGCTTATTTTTGAGGTCCCGGAAGGGGAGCTTGAAAAGCTTAAGGAGATGGTTATATTTGAGATGTCGAATGCAACCAGGCTTGACGTGCCGCTGAAGGTTGACTGGGGAATGGGGAAAAACTGGCTGGAAGCGCATTGACCCCCTGCCTCACTAAAGCGAGGGAGCAGTCCCGCAGAGCAGGACAGGGTATTTTAGTAAAATGATAAATTAATTCTATGAACATTCTCGTACTTTTTTTCGGTGTACTGGCTGAGGTCACAATGACCGGATCCAAACATTATACGGGTGTCGGATCGTTCGGAGATCTGAGGCTGAGAGTTGAGGATGATTTCCCGGAAATAGCTCACTATAATTACAGGATCGCTGTAAACAATGAGATAATGAATGAGGAGCCCGTCCTTAAGGACGGCGACGAGATCGCTTTTATGCCTCCGTTTGCGGGAGGTTGAATGAATATACATGGTTAATGATTTTTTAACAGAGGGACCGGTAACCCGGGATATTATTTCGGCTGAGCTTTCAAAGCTTGGCAGCATGACGGATTCGGGGGGCCATTCGGTTTTTTTCGGTCAGGTGAGGGCAGACCTTTCAGGAGTAAGGAGGGTTAAAGCGATTGAGTATTCGGCTTACGGATCAATGGTGGTTGTTGAAGCCGAAAAGATAATAAATAAAATTAGGTCGGAGTTCGAAGATGTCAGAGAGGTCAGGATCATTCATTCCGCAGGAATTGTAATGGCAGGTGAGATCTCCCTGTTCGTTCTGGTATCAGCCGGTCATCGTCAGCAGGCAATGGAAGCCTGCAGCAAAACAGTTGATCTCATAAAAAAGAGCTTCCCGGTATGGAAAAAGGAGATCTTTGAAGATAATACCCACGAATGGAAGCAGGATTATTTTGCCTAGACAGATTCCTGATCATTAATTCCTTTAAGAAAACCGGCATTACTCTTTTCGGTTCTGTCCTTTCCGGTTATCAGCGATGGACCGCTCCTTCCCTTCAGGGTTGAGTTATACCTTTCCCTGTTATTAAGGATTTCAAGAGCTTTATTTATCTGCTCATCTTTTTTTACCGACCAGGCGATTGCACCAGCCTCATAGAAAAAACGGCCGATGATCTCTTCTTCGAGAAACTCGGTTATTTCATCCCTGAATGTTGCCAGATCCTGATCGAGGCTATGGGTAACATCCTTTTCAAGTTCAGTGAAAAGATCCTTGTGCAGATCGTAGTACTTCTCTTTCTTTGCATTGGTAATAAGCTCATTAAGAGATGTTTCCGTAATTGTCCTGTAGTTAAACTTACGTTCAAGAAGGAAAGTCCGGAAGTCGGAATAATCCTTATCGGTGATTGAAACCTGGGAAGGAGTTTTTATTTCAGGATGCGACCAGTAATATTTTGTTGCAAAATCAAAAATGTAATTCCTGATGTACAGTTCAGTGGATATAAGGCTTACAGGATCGGTGCTCATTTCAAAATCCGGCGTGATTCCCCCGCCATCTTTGACTATCCGGCCGTTCCTGGTTTTAAATTCCGAGATCAATGAGTCAGGTATGATCCCCACGCTTCCGTCATCATTCGGGTGCGAAAAATCAAGAGCCTGGATGCATCTTCCTGAAGGTATATAATATTTTGCCGTTGTGACCTTTAGCTGGGTATTATAGCTCAGCGGCCTGGTAACCTGGACAAGACCTTTGCCGTAAGAGCGCTGTCCGACAATTATACCCCTGTCAAGATCCTGGATCGCTCCGGCAACAATTTCCGCGGCTGAAGCGGATGCCCTGTTTATGAGTACGGCAACAGGGATTTTTTCATCAACGGCAGTTTTTGTCGTTTTGAAAGCCTCATCAAACTGTTTTACCTTGCCTTTTGTTGACACCACTTCATTTCCCGGACCCACAAACAGATTTACGACCTCAACAGCCTCGGACAGCAATCCGCCCGGATTACTCCTGAGGTCGAGAATGATCTGTTCAGGATTTTTGGTTTTAAGTTCGAGAAGTGCTTCTTTAACATCGCTGATACAGTTCTGGGTGAAATTTGAAAGTCGTATATATCCGGTATTGTTATCAAGCATTCCGGAGTAAGGTACCGGGGGAATGATTATCCTTTCCCGTTTCATGAGATGGTCGGATTCTTTCCCGCTTCTTTCTATGGTGATGGTAATTTCAGATCCCGGGTTGCCCTTAAGCTTTTCACTTACCCTGTCGGTTGTCAGTCCCTTTATAGTGACACCGTCAATTTTTTTGACCAGGTCGCCTGCTTTGATACCTGCTCGGTCGGCCGGAAAACCTTTATAAACCTCAATTATTACGACATATTCTCCGCTGCTCCTGACAAGAGAACCTATACCTCCATATTTTCCGGTGGTCATAAATGCAAATTCATCAGCGTCCGATTCAGGATAATAAACTGTGTACGGATCGAGGCTTTTAAGCATGTTATCAATGCTGGTTTTAATAACCTTATCAGGATTGATCTCGTCAACATAAAACGTGTTAAGTTCTCTGAAAAGAGTAAAAAATATGTCGAGATTTTTTGCGATTCTGAAATCACGTGTCTCCTGCAATGCCAGAAAACCGGTGCTTATGCCTGCCAGGATCAGGAAACTCAGAATAATTGCCAGTCTGCCTTTGTATATCTTTTTCATAAAAAATATTTACTGAATTTAGAACGACGAAATTACCAAGAATATTTCTGAAGTAATCTGATACCGGGATAATTAAGTCAATTTTAACATTATTTATCTTTCTTTCCGGCTTCTGTTATAAGTTTGGCAATCAGATCCTGCATCGATTTTTCGACTGTCAGGTAATCCGGCACGGGATTATCCCTGAAGATCACAATAAATACAATCCGGGTGTTTTCTGACCTGAGAAAGTCATAAAGGATGTGTTTATTTTTTCTGTAGGCCTCCCGCATTTTACGTTTCAGAAGGTTCCTGATAACAGCATGGCGAAAATATCTTTTCGGGACACTGAACGCAACCTGGGCCGGAAAGGGCATCTCATTACCGCTTTTTAACCATATCACTTTATAGTACGGCATATAAAAAACATTGCCGTTATCCATAAGACCGGCTATTGTCTTGCGGCTGCAAAGCCTTTCACTTTTGCTGAATGTTTCCTTCCGGGAAGACATATAGATAAACTTCTGCCTGAGAGCGATCCAGGGTTATTTCAACGATGCTTCAGGCAAATGACTATGATGAAAAGATCTTATTTTGAATTCCTGTTATGCTCCTTAAGAAAATTATCCAGAGCCATTGTCATTGAAGGAGCTTTGGGATTCGGGGCATTTATGTCGAGCCTGAGGCCTTCATGTTCAACAGCGCAGGCGGTTGTGGGCCCGAAAGCTGCTATTTTGATATCGCCCTGGACAAAATCAGGGAAATTTTCTTTCAGTGATTTGATGCCTGAGGGACTGTAAAAAACAAGTATATCGTAATCAAAATTCTTCACATTCGAAAAGTCACTGCTGATCGTTTTGTAAAGAGTACCAATTGCATACCTTATGTTGTTCTTGTCAAGAAGATCCGGAATTTCCGCATTATGCGGTTCAGACAATGGAACAAAGTATGTATCTTCCTTATGCTTGACAATCACATCAATCAGATCCTGGAATTTAGCTTTCCCGTGAAAGATCTTTCTTTTCCTGTAAACAATATATTTCTGCAGATAAAATGCAACGTTCTCAGTTATGCAGAAATATTTCATTGTATCAGGCACTGTGACCCTGAGCTCGTTGCATACTCTGAAGAAATGATCTATCCCGGTCTTGCTTGTGAAGATCACGGCAGAAAAATCAAGGATATTGATTTTCTGATGCCGGAAATCCTTCGAAGGGATCCCTTCTACCTGAACAAATGGTTTGAATTCAATTTTTAAGTTGTACTTTTTTGCCAGATCGAAATATGGAGATTTCGGGTTTGGGGGTTCTGGCTGCGAAACTAAAATCTTCCTTATTTTCAACTCCTTACAGTTTTAGTTCAACCTCTCTGGAAACTTTCAATAATCTAAAACAGGCCTGTTAAATACTTCAATAATATCAGTACCGGAAGAAATTCCAGCGCACAAAGGTACAAAATCAAATATAATATTGAAGTATTACGCTTCACAAAAATAAAAAAGAGCCGTAAAACTCGCATCAGGTAAAAGAGTCCGGTTACTGCAAAGCCTGAAACAAAAAGCAATTTTGGCGGGAAAAAAGAGGTATATGATAAAAGGATGGTGAGAATAAACAGGATAAGTCCCATGAACCTGTATGAATGGTAAACTGTTACAAGGTACTCGTCAAATATTTCCTCCCCGTAACTTATTTTACCTGTCAGGTAACATATTATATGCCTTGATGTAATACCGGCAACAATAATTGCGAAGGAGATCAGCCAGAAAACAAAACCAGGGAGCCTGTCAGGTATAATGTCGTAATATTCGGCAGCGAAGTAACTGAAGAGCGCAATATTAAAAAAAGAAATAAGGTTGATAAGGGTTGATTGCCAGTTGAAAAGTGCCCCTGTATCACGCAGGGCCGGATCGCCGATCCCCCTGAATAAGAGAAACTTTTTAACTTCCCGGAACAACCTGCCATAAAAAGCGCTCAGGGTTGCATAGAGAATTGCCGAGGCAATGACTATAAGAATTATCCAGTCAGCATGAAATGACCGGGATGGGATCTCTTCGCCATCTTTCAATTGTTTCTGTAGAGCTACCATGGCTTCGGACTCCCTTTTTCTGTTTATTTCGGTAAAAAGGAAAGGGAATTTTCCTGAATAATCCGTGTTAATCCCTGCTTTCCCGGGTACAGAATAAATCAGATCGTATAAAGGATTTTTACTGCAGACTGCAGTTGTATCAACTGGTTCATCAGAAATGATCATGTCTTTCTCCGGCAATTTCAGACAGTATATTATTTGCGAGGCGGCTGGCTCCGATCCTGAAGAATTTATTGCTGAGCCATTCTTTGCCAAGGCAATACCTGACTATCTGATAATATGTAAGTGCATCAGGTACGCTGGTAATACCTCCGGCCGCCTTGAATCCCACTTTGATGCCTGTTTCAGAATAAAAATCCGATATTGCCCTACACATTACAAATGCGGCTTCGGGAGTTGCAGATATATTTATTTTACCGGTTGAGGTTTTAATAAAGTCAGCGCCCGCATCCATAGCAATCATTGAAGCTTTAAATATCAACTCACGATCACCAAGAAGGCCTGACTCCACTATCACTTTAAGCTGTTTGTCCCCGATAGCTTCCTTTATTTCCCGGATTTCATTGGCTACCATGGCATAATCATTCGCCAGGAATGCACCTAAGGGTATTACAATATCTATCTCATCGGCGCCTCCGTCTACAGACATTTTACATTCTGCTACTTTTATGCTCCTGAATGTCTGAGAAGTGGGAAAGGCTCCTGCCACGGCAGATATCCTTACATTTTTGGCGGAGAGTTTTTCCTTTACTACTAAAACGAAGTTTGGATAAACACAAATTGCCGCAACATTTGGAATATTCGTAAACCGGCTTTGAAAGCTATTGACAGTGCCGGTAAGATGTATGATATCGGTTTTACTGTCAGTTGTATTCAAACTGGTCAGATCAATAGAATTCAGAATGCTCATCAGCAAATGCTTATCGGCCTGTTTTGGCACGGACTCAAGAATCACTTTCAGGCCCCTTTTAATTTCTGAGTCTGATGGGCATGATTTGATCAGTTTTTCATATAGTTTTGTCATATCTGTCAGGTTAAATTAATATGTGTAACTATGAAAAAAAAGCACGGGATTAATATAATGTTTTTTGTATTCATATATGTTTTATTTATGAATTTAAGTTGTTCTTCAGTATCCAAAGAAGAAAAAGAAGGGATTTTATTGAAAACCGACCGTGATTTTTCCGGAATGTCGGTGAAAGAAGGTATGATTGAGGCATTCCTCTTTTATATTGCTGAAGATGGTGTCATTCTGCGTGATAATTCCTATCCGTCAAAAGGCAGAGAAACTCTTCGTCAATATTATTCGGGTAGAAGCGATACGTCATTTATCCTGAGCTGGGACCCTGTTTTTGAGAAAATTTCGGAAAGCGGAGACCTTGGATATACATATGGAATATGGACAAACACAATCAGAAAGACAGGGGAAATGTCCCGGGGAACCTATCTGACTATCTGGCAGAAACAAACTGACGGATCCTGGAAATTTGTTCTTGATTCAGGGACACAGGGATTACCTGCAGCAGATAACAATTTGTAAGAATCTAAGTTATAGGCTTTATGTTTCTTGCCAGCGAAGCAAAAATCCCCAGGATGCAGAGGACCGAAAAAATCATAAAACCGGTTCGCATTCCAGCTATTAATCCGGGATATGTCGTTGGAACTATAGCCTCCTGGCCTATGTAAACGGCAAGAAGCATCATTGCTATACCCATGCTAAGCATCTGTCCCACCATCCGCATAGTACCCACAACACCCGATGCAACGCCCAGATGCTTTTTCTCCACAGAGCTCATGATTGCATTGGAATTGGGTGAAGAGAAAAGGGCAAAACCAATGCCCATAATGGTCAGCAGGCTGATAATCATATATATAGAACTGGTTTCATTTACAAAGCAAAGCATAATTAATCCTGTCGCAGTAAGTCCCATACCATACGAAGCAATTACTCCGGGATTATATTTATCAGACAGCTTTCCCGCCAGTGGTGATAACAGAGCCATCATAACAGGTTGTGAAATCATTATTAAACCTGCGGTCCGGGCATCAAATCCCTTAAGATACTGGAGATAGAGACTGATAAAAAATCCTGTTGCCGAGGTAGCCGAATAGTGTATGAGAGCTGCTATTCCTGAAAATGCAAAAACCCTGTTTCGTAAAATAAGCCTTATATCGAAAACCGGATTTGCTATCTTTTTTTCAAATAAGAGGAAAAACAGTCCCAGTATAATTCCGCTTCCCAGGAAGATCCATCCTGCTGCCGAAGGAAGTTTTGAGAAACCGTACATAAAAGAAGCAAGTGAAACGCCATAGATCAGTGATCCCTGCCAGTCAAACTTTTCACCTTTTGCCTCAGCCCATTCCGGCTTCATCTTTTTTAATATCAGGTAAAGAGATGCTATTCCGATGGGAACAAGAAATGCAAAAATGCTTCTCCAGCCAAGGTACTGGGTTAGCAAACCGCCCACAACAGGTCCGCTTGAAAGTCCGGTATAAACAGCGGTAACGTTTATCCCCATTGCCCTTCCGCGCTCTCCCGGGCCGAAAACGGAAGTTATAATTGCCAGGCTGGTACCGAAAATCATAGCACCTGATATACCCTGTAATATTCTGAAAATTATCAGGGATTTGATGTTCCATGAAAAAATTATCAGGAAGGTTGATAATGCGAAAAGAGAAATTCCGTAAGTAAAGATCTTCTTTCTGCCCACTATATCTGCAAGCCGGCCGAAGGGCAGGAGAAAGATCGCAGATGAGAGAATGAAACTGCTTACAATCCATCCGAGCTCAATTGCTGTGGCATTGAAATCTTTGCCTATTGAAGGCAGGGCAAGATTAATTGCCGAGCCGAGGAAGGGAGTCAGAAAAGCAGCAAATGCTGATACCAGCAGGACAGATCTTTTCAGTGATTTTTCATCAGAACGGACAATGATTTCCTGCATAAGTGCTTACTCCTTGTTTTTGGTGTCAATTATTATAGTGACCGGTCCGTCGTTGTATATCTCAACCAACATCATTGCCCCGAACTCACCTGTTCCAACCGGTTTGCCAAGCAATTCCGTAAGTCTTGCAACAAATTTTTCATAGAGAGGAATTGCAATTTCCGGCGGAGCTGCTTTTATATATGACGGTCTGTTACCTTTTTTTGTTTTCGCATGAAGGGTGAACTGGCTCACAACAATGATATTGCCTCCGGTCTCCAGAAGGGAACGGTTCATTACCCCGTTGATGTCGTTGAATATTCTGAGCTGGACAACCTTGTTGCTCAGCCATTCGATATCCTCCTGTGTGTCAGCTTCCTCGATCCCTGTCAGAACAACAAGCCCCGGCCCGATAGACGTAAGGATCCCTTTTTCTGTTGCGACTGATGCTTTGCTTACACGCTGAATAACCGCTCTCATTTGAACCGTTTTAAGGTTTGCAAATATACAATCAATTTCAAAAAACCCGGAAAGGATTTTTTATGTATGTTTGAGCGATTTCTTTTCATCTCATGGATTTTATTACAATTGTTGCCGTAGCTCTTGGCTTATCATTTGACACATTTGCAGTTTCACTCTCCTATGGTGTTGTCCGATATAAGATTCTTTTCTGGCAGGCAGTACGGATAGCAATAGTTCTGGCAGTATTTCAGGCAGGACTGCTTGTAACAGGGTATTTTATGGGTTCGGTGGTCAGTGATTTCTTTAAAGTTGCAGACCATTGGATTGCCCTTGCATTGCTTTCATTCCTGGGGATAAAAATGATAGTTGAAGGAATCAATAGGAAAGCGGAAGATGAAATAAGGGATTATTCAAAAACCTCAACTCTTCTTACTGTTGCCATAGGGACGAGTATTGATGCATTTGCAGTTGGCATCAGCTTTGCCCTGCTTGACATCATAATCTGGATCTCCGGGATTATAATCGGGGTTGTGACATTCATGGCTTCAATGACGGCAATAAGGATTGGCAAATCAGCAGGAAAAAGACTGGGTCAGAAAGTTGAAATAATCGGTGGAATTATTCTCCTTGCCATCGGAATAAAGATTTTTCTTGAGCATATACTGGCAGCATAACAGATTTATAGCCTGCCAGTCGCATCTTCTTCTGTTATTTTCTTCTTAAACGCAACGCATTGCCAATAACCGAAACTGAACTGAAACTCATTGCTGCAGCTGCAATCATTGGGCTTAGTAAAATTCCAAAGACTGGAAAAAGAATTCCGGCAGCAATCGGCACACCGACGGAATTATAGACAAAGGCAAAGAACAGGTTCTGCTTAATGTTTCTCATTACCTTATGGCTTAAGTCTTTTGCATGGACAATTCCATTCAGGTCACCTTTTACCAGTGTTATTTCGGCACTTTGCATGGCAATATCTGTCCCTGTGCCCATTGCTATCCCGATGTTGGCCTGGGTAAGTGCAGGTGCGTCATTAATACCATCGCCCGCCATTGCCACAATGTGCCCCTGTTGCTGCAATTCTTTAATTTTATTGTATTTATCATCCGGCAGACGGTCGGATTCAAAGCCATCGAGGTGTAACTCACCTGCTACTGCTTTGGCGGTATATTCATTATCGCCGGTCAGCATGATAACTTTCACACCCATTTTCTGCAAAGAGTGAATGGCTTTTGCAGAAGTTTCCTTTATTTTGTCGGCAACTCCGACAATACCTTCCAGCTTATTGTCCATGATAAGATACATTACGGTTTGTCCTTCAAGCTGCCACTCTTTTACAAGTCCCTTTTTTTCATCATTCAGTGATGCCTTAAAGTCTTCCAGTAACCTGTGATTTCCAAGTCCGATTTTTTTCCCCTGATAAATCGCTTGCACTCCTTTACCTGTAATTGATTCAAAATTATCTAATTCTTTTAACTCTACTTTTTTCTCTTTTGCACCTTTCACAATAGCTTCGGCGAGAGGGTGCTCACTATTGATATCAATCGAAGCGGCAAGCATAAGGATTTCCTCATCGCTTAACTGACCAAATGATTTAAATCCTTTAAGGCTTGGCTTTCCTTCGGTAATAGTGCCTGTCTTATCGATAATCAGGGTATCAACTTTATTCATTTCTTCGATAGCACGTGCATCTTTCACAAGAATACCCATTTGTGCCCCCCGGCCAGTACCAACCATTATTGAAATCGGTGTGGCAAGTCCCAGTGCACAGGGGCATGCAATGATCAGAACAGACAAAGCATTGACAAATGCATAGACATAAGCCGGTTGAGGTCCCCAGATTGTCCACACTGCAAAGGTTATCATCGAAACTGCAACAACGATCTGTACAAAATATTTAGCCACAATATCTGCCAGTCTTTGTATCGGAGCTCTTGAGCGGCTTGCTTCATTTACCATTTCAATGATACGGGCCAGCAAGGTATCGTTTCCCACTTTTTCGGCTCTCATTTCAAAAACGGTTTTTCCATTTATTGTTCCTCCGGTTATCTTGTCCCCTTTCGCTTTGTCTGCAGGCATAGGTTCCCCGGTGATCATACTCTCGTCAATAACTGCATTCCCTTCAAATATAACTCCATCTACGGGTATCTTTTCACCTGGTTTAACCCGAAGAATATCACCTGCTTTAACTTGTTCCAGAGGAATTTCTTCTTCCTGTCCGTCGTGTATTATCCTTGCTACCGGGGGAACAAGGTTCAGCAAAGCTCTAATGGCCGAATTTGTTTTGCTGTGGGCTTTTAGCTCCAGGACCTGACCCAACAGTACAAGGGTAAGTATTACGGCGGCGGCTTCAAAATACAGATGAACACTTCCATGCATGTCTTTAAACTGTTCGGGGAAAACAGAAGGAAAAAGGAGCGCAAAAACACTGAACAGATATGCTGATCCGACACCAATGGAGATCAATGTCCACATATTGGGCATCCACCGGCGGATGGAACTCCAGCCCCGCTTAAAGAAGCTCCAGCCTGAGTAGAATACGACAGGTGAGGCTAAAAGGAATTCAATCCAGCTCCAGACTTTTTTTGAAGCAATATTTTCGAGATGAAGAAAAGGGATCATGTCGGACATAGCAATAATAAATACCGGAATACTTAATGCAAGTGCAATCCAAAATTTTTGTGCCATTTTTTTGTAAGCACTTTCTTCTTCGCTGGTTTCAACTCCTTTTTCCGGAACCAGAGTCATACCACATTTAGGACAGGAACCTGGTTTATCGCTCCTTATCTCAGGATGCATCGGACAGGTATAAATTGTTCCGGATGGCGAGATACTCTCCTCTTTTTTAAGATGCATACCACAAACCGGGCAATCTCCCGGATGATCATATGTTTTATCTCCTTCACATCGCATGGGGCAGTAATACCTGCCAATTGCCCTTTTAGAAGATTCATGTTTATGATTGTGGTCATTCTCATGCTGATGCTCAGAATGATTATGTGTAGATTTGGGTTTATTATTTTGATTATCAACACCAGCGGGTACCAGGCGCATGTTACAAACCGGGCAGACACCTGGTTGGTGATAAACTTTTTCACCCTCGCATTTCATCGGACAGAAGTAATTAACTTTATCACCTGATTCCGTTTTATTATCAGAAATTTTCATATTTCTTTATTGAATAATATGATATCTTTAATTCAATTTTACAACCAATCAGTTGTAATAATGGATAGACAATGAATCGTTTTTGCAAGAACAAATCGATTTTTTTAGATGTATAGTTTAGTTTGGAAGATATAGTTTTAATAATTTTCAGTTAGGCTTTCTTTTGATATCTGAATCCAATTAATGATTAACGCTTTTTCATCATTGGTAAGTTGTGCATCCTTGTGCATCAATTTATAGGATGGCAAAGGCATTATATCGTCATTGATGACATCTTCAATTTCTTCCAGTTTACTCAGCTGTTTTCTTGTTGAATAAGAGCCAAACTCACTAAAATTCAGCTCATCTTTTCCCTGAGTTATGTGTTTGGTTAAAAACCAGCCGATAGGTTGAACATGAGAATACCAGGGATAAACGGTGTTATTGCTATGGCAATCGTAACATGCATTTTTCAGAATAACCTTTACGCTATCGGGGACCGTAAATGCCTTTGCAATGTCAGTTGGTGAGGGCTGTTCATTTATATTCCGTTCAGAACGGATAAACTGAATTGCTACGAATATTATTCCCAGAGCTAATAAAATATATCTGATAAGTTTCATGGCTATTTAAGTTCTTCTGTTATCGTACCGCAATTTAACATTTCTTTACCAAAGTAAGGATTCTGAATCTCTTTCGTTTCGCTTAACCAAAATGCACCTTTCCCATTATTATACATCAGACAAAAATCTTTATACAAAACCTGTCCACTGCCAAAAGTTTTTATTAAATCATAAATGTCTTTGCTCAACATTTCAAAATGCTCCCTTTGATGTTCAATATTCCCCCCGTTGGCACCTATGTGTTCTGCATGTTCTATTGCATCGGCTTCCACATCTTCATAAGTTTTCTTTAGAGCTTCGGTAAGGGCGGATTT
>Ga0102851_10000880_pt1 | contig 16240 bp, 14 predicted proteins | sample Mud3Dept3metaG_FD_79558 | JGI IMG/M metagenome (GOLD analysis project Ga0102851, IMG submission 79558) | Freshwater wetland microbial communities from Ohio, USA, analyzing the effect of biotic and abiotic controls - Mud 3 Core 4 Depth 3... | ecosystem: Environmental > Aquatic > Freshwater >... | reverse complement strand
CTTCCACGATGTAGATTTCGCAGAACTTCGGATCCCGTTCCTGGCAGTCCGCCAGCTTGCCGGGAAGCAGACCGCTGTCCAAAGCGCCCTTCCGGCGTGTCAGATCGCGCGCCTTGCGCGCCGCTTCGCGCGCCCGCGCGGCCTCAACCGCTTTCATCAGGATCTTGCGGGAACATTGCGGGTTTTCTTCCAGGTAAGCGCCCAGGTTCTCGTTGACCGCAGTCTCCACAATCCCCTTGATCTCGCTGTTTCCGAGCTTGGTCTTGGTCTGGCCTTCAAACTGCGGGTTCCGCAGTTTCACGCTGACCACGGCCACCAACCCCTCACGGACATCCTCCCCTGTCGGGTTTTCCTTGAGGTCCCTGAGCAGGTCGTGCACCTGTGCGTACGAATTCAGCGTGCGGGTGAGCGCGGACTTGAAGCCGATCAGGTGAGTGCCGCCTTCGTGCGTATTGATGTTGTTGGCAAAGGAGAAGACAGTTTCGCTGTAGCCGTCGTTGTATTGCATGGCCACTTCTACTGCCACATCCTCTTTGCGCGTTTCGAAGCTGATGGGAACCGGGTGCAGCACATTCTTGTTCGTGTTCAGGTGCTCCACGAACGAGACGATCCCGCCCTCGTACTTGAATTCCGCGCGCCGGTCCGACCGCAGGTCTTCCAGAACAATCTCCAGTCCCCGGTTCAGAAAAGAAAGCTCGCGCAGCCGGCCGGCAATCGTGTCGTAATTGAATTCGAGGGTCTCGAAGACCTGTTCATCCGGCCGGAAGGTGATTTTTGTGCCCCGCTTCTTCGTTTTGCCGCTTTCCGCGAATGGAGTGACCGGCTTGCCCCGTTCGTATCTCTGTTCATACACCTTTCCACCGCGCCAGATTTCCAGGTCCAGACTTTGGCTGAGCGCATTGACGACAGAAACACCTACTCCGTGAAGCCCGCCGGAGACCTTGTACGAATCGTTGTCGAATTTCCCGCCGGCATGAAGCACTGTCATGACCACTTCCGCAGCCGACTTCTGCGCCTGCTGATGGAAATCGACCGGGATGCCCCGGCCGTCGTCGACCACCGTGATGCTGTTGTCGATGTGAATGGTCACTTCAATTCGCGTGCAATGGCCGTTGAGCGCCTCGTCCACCGAGTTGTCGACTACCTCATAGACGAGATGATGCAGGCCGTCCACCGATGTCGACCCTATGTACATGGCGGGCCGCAGGCGTACAGCCTCCAGGCCCTCCAGAACCTTGATCTTGTCGGCTCCATAGGCATCCTCCGCCGTTTGCGTTGCGGGAGCGAATCCACTGCTCGCACCCGGCGCAGCAGTCGCGTTCCGGTCCTTTTCCTCCGTGCGCGGCATATCTTCCATTTTTTCTTAAAACTCAGAGAAAACCTATTTGTTTATAACAACTTATTCGCTCTGATTCGAACCTCAAATTATACCATGAAACAGTCCGGAAAATGCAGCAAATTATAACGGAGAGGAAATATTTATCTCTTTTGAATTTGGCTATTTACAGTCACCTTTGGGAAGGGGGGCGGGCTCTCACCCGGACGCGGCGTGAATCCTCCCCTCATGCACTCGAAACTTGCGGGCGTTGACGCCAAGATCCGGGAGAACATGCCCTTTGGCTGAGGTGAGAATCGTCTGGGTACGCAGGCCCAAATGATCCAGGAACGACTGCAACCGGAGATCATCCAACTCCGCCTCCACATCGTCCATCAGGAAGACGGGGTAGAACCCGCAGGTCTTCCGGTGAATTTCCATTTGGGCGAAGTAGAGAGACAGCAGGCAGCTGCGCTGCTGTCCGGCGGAACCGAAATCCGCCAGGGCCTTTCCGTTCAGCAGGAGAACCATGTCGTCCCGGTGCGGACCGACGGAAGTGAATCCCCTCCGCTCGTCCAGCTTCCGTGCTTTTCGAATTCTCTGCCGGAATTCATCCTCGACCTGATCTGCATTCCGGCCCTCCGGGGAAGCGGTGGATTTGTAATAAATCTCGATATTTTCCCCTTCGCAGAACGGGTTGCAGAATTCTCGCCGGATGTCATCCACATGAAGGCGCCGGTTGAACAGGATGCGGCTTCCTTCCTGCACGAGTTTTTCTTCCCAGCTTTCCAGCAGAGTCAGGTCTATCCTCTCCCGTCCGGCTGCGGAAGATGCGAGAAGACGGTTCCGCTGCAGCAGCGCGCGTCCGTAAGCGGCGAGGCGGTGCATGTGTCCCGGGAAGACCGCGAGCATGGCGCGGTCGAGGAATGCACGCCGCTCACCCGGCCCTCCCCTCACCACTTTCAGATGCTCCTGGGTGAAGGCCAGGACGTGGAGATTTCCGATGAACTCAGCCAGGACGGCTGGTTTCCTGTGCAGGAAAAGCCGCTTGTCGTCCCGGGGGAACAGGGAGACACAAAGTTCTCTTGTCAGTCCTCCATGCGCGACCAGGCCGTCCACCCGGCACTCCTGTTGACCGTGGCGCACGCAGTCTTTCGGCGTCACGGTCCGGAAACTGCGTCCGTAGCCCAGGAAGTAGACGGCTTCGAGCAGGTTGGTTTTCCCTTGCCCGTTCTGACCGAAGAGGAGGTTTGTGCCCGGGCAAAATTCGATCTCCTCAAGATCGAAATTCCGGAACTGATAGAGGCGGAGACTGATTACCTGCACACCTAGAACTTCATGGGCATGACGACATACCTGTAATCGAGATCGGTGGATCCCGCCGGAGTGAGCATTCCCTGCGTCTCGCAATCTTTTACGATGATGTTCACGGCATCGGATCCGCAAACGTTCAGGAAATCCAGGATGTAGTGCGGATTGAATCCGATGCTGATTTCCGTCCCTTCGTAGGAGACCTCCACCAGATCGCGGGCCTCCCCCGCTTCGGCGCTGCTCGCAGTGATCTCGGCGACACCGGGGCTGAACGCCATGCGCACCGCCCGCAGTTTCTCATCCGACATGACGGCCGCGCGCCGGATGCCTTCGGCGAGGGCGCGGTTCGGTGCAACTATGTGCTTGTCATTGTCGCGCGGAACCACCATCTCATAGTTGGGAAACTGGCCGGCGAGAACCCTTGAGATGAGTCTCTTCCCCCGGACCGAAAAGTACAGATGGTTTTCGTCCTTGGCAAAACCGACGATCATCTCTTCCTCCCCGATGAGCCGGAGAATCTCCACCATGGTCTTCCTGGGTATCAGGGCCCGCACTTCGGAATCAATCCCGGCAATCTCCGCGGTTTTCGTCACCAGAGCCAGGCGGTGCCCGTCGGTCGCAACCATTTTTAGTTCCTGCGGATTGAGAATCAGGAGCGCTCCGTTCAGAGAGTATCTTGATTCTTCCTGGGTGATCGCAAACATGGTGCGCAGAATCATCGCCTTGAGAACGCCACCGGGCAGGCTGATACTCTCCGCGGGGACCGGAGGAACAGACGGAAAGTTCTCGCGCGGCAGCCCTACTACCTTGTACTCGGACCTTCCCGCCCTCAGCTGCACCCAGTCGTTCGCAAGCAGCGCGAATCCGATTTCCGAATCCTCCGGGAGCAACCGTACGATATCAAACAGCTTTCGTGCCGAGACCGTCAGGGTCCCCGGCTCCGCCACTTCCGCAGCACAGCCGCAGCATATGCTGACGTCCAGGTCGGTGGCCGTGATATCGAGTTGGCTGCCCGAAGCTTCCAGCAGGATGTTGGAGAGGATCGGAATCGTGCTTTTTTTCTCGATCACTCCCTGAACGAGGTTCAGTTCATTCAACAACAGGTTTCTCTTGACTTGGAATTCCATGAAGCCTTGCTCCTTGGAAAAGATTCTGCGAAGCACTCGATTATAAACAAAAGCTCTCTTTTGTGCGACGGTGAAGTTGACTGCGGAGCACGTTTTCTATTCTGGAAATATATACACTCTATGTCTTCCAGAATAAATAGTAGGTGCGGTGAATATGTTGAAATCGCCGGCAAGGTCTGATCTGTGAAGGACATTAGATCTGGATGAAAAACAGGTGAGCGGAGGAAATCGTGAAGGAACTGTGGAAAAAGGGAAAACACGGACGGAATTCACAGGTGCTGAAAACGAGAGGGGGTGAAAAAGAGGAAGTATGCGAGGGAGTGAAGGCACTTGCGCTGTTGAAGACTGTGTGCAAATTGCGCGGCGCCCGGCGACCGCCAAAGACGTCAGGGTCGCGGCCATGAAGATAGAGATGAAACGAGGTTCCTACCGGAAGGAAGGAAGGATCTTTGTGAGAGCGGCGGCGATTTCGGAGTCTTTCTTTTTTGCCTCCTCGATTTTCCGGATCGAGTGCAGCACGGTGGTGTGGTGCTTGCCTCCAAAATCCTTGCCGATCTGGGGTAGTGACAGCCCCGTGACCTGTTTGCAGACGTACATGGCGACCTGTCTGGGTTGGGAGATCCGGCGCGAGTTGTTCTTGGATTTGAGCTGCGTGGGCTTAAGGCCGAAGTAGGCAGCGACCGCACGGATCACCATCTCGGACGTGATCGAGCGCCTGTCATCCGTGAGCAGGTCCTTGAGGACCTCCTTGGCGTAGCCGAGGTCGATTTCGGATGGGTCCATGCCGTCGAGGGAAGCGCGGGCGGTAAGGCGGATCAGCGCGCCCTCGAGTTCACGGATGTTGGAACGGATGCTGCTGGCCACATAAACCGCGACCGAGTCCGGCAGCGCGATCAGATCGGACTCCGCCTTTTTGCGCAGAATCGCGATCTTGGTCTCGAGATCCGGCGGTTGAATATCGGCGATCAGCCCCCACTCGAAGCGCGAGTGGAGCCGCTCCTCGATTGTCGGAATCTCGCGCGGCGGGCAGTCGCTGGTGATGACGATCTGCTTCTGCGCGTCGTAGAGGGCGTTGAAAGTGTGGAAAAACTCCTCCTGCGTCCTCTCCTTTCCTGCGAGGAACTGGATGTCGTCCATCAGCAGCACCTCGATGTTACGGTATTTCTCACGGAACTGGATCGTGCGGTCGTAGCGGATCGAGTTCACGAGCTCGTTCATGAACCGTTCGGAAGACATGTAGGTGAGGCGCAGCTTCGGAAACCTGCTCTGAATGGAGCGGCCGATCGCATGCATCAAATGAGTCTTCCCGAGGCCCACGCCGCCGTAAATGTAGAGAGGGTTGTAGGCTTTCGAAGGCTGCTCCGCCACCGCCAGGGCTGCGGCGCGGGCAAACTGGTTGCTGGCGCCGACCACGAACGAATCGAAGGTATATTTTGGATTGAGCTGGAAAGAGTTGCAGTGTTGATCCGGATCGGGCGTGTTTCCCCCGGGGACCTCTCCGGAGGCTGCGGAGTGCACCGCAATCTTCAGCTCAAGCGGCGAGTGCGTTGCATCCTTGACGGCGTCGCACAGCAGATCGGAGTAGTTTTCCAGCAGGCATCGCCGGAAGCTTTCCGTCGGAACCATGAGGTGGACAGCATCGGTGTCACGATGACTGAAAACAATCGGCCGGAACCAGGTTTCGAAACACTGCGGATTGACCCGCTTGCCGACGGTTGACAAGACTTGGGCCCAGACTTCCATCTTTCCAGACTCGCCAGGGAATAGGGTGAACCGCGCGTAATCTAAGCGATCTCCACTGGTTGTGAAAAAATTTCCACAGAACTTTCCACAGTTGTGGAAAACACAAATCCACCGAGCAGCACCAACCTGTCCCCTGCTTGCTGCCCCGCAACTGTTGATTCGGGGGAATGTCAAAATACCGGTGAACCTGTGTCAGCGCGAAGCGCTTTGACCCAACAACGCAGGTGAAAGTAGCATACGGGTTCCACGCATGCAATAAAAAAAAAGAAAAAGATTTTTTCGACTTGATGGTCTGAAAACCCTTGACTGTAGCGGCTTTTCAGACTATCCGGCACTCGCGAGTCGACTGGGAGCGGGCGCACAAACTTCCACGACGCGGAGGCCCGGACGGGCGGCTTTTTGCTAATATCGTATAGGAATTTGCGTCGCAGGAAAGACAAGCCTTCTGGCTGCAAGGGCTTCAGCGTGGACCTCCGAAATGGGGCAGAAGGCGCCGGTAGGTCGCGGAAAGCTGCTCCGGCAGGACCCGGGTTTCGGACACCACGGAAAGGAAGCTGGCGTCCCCGGTCCAGCGGGGGAGGACATGCATGTGGAGGTGCTGTTCGACTCCCGCGCCTGCGCTCTTGCCGATGTTGAAGCCGAGATTGAGCCCCTCCGGGTGATATTCCGCCCGCAATGCCCTCTCGCAGGTCCGGGCAGTTTCGAGGAGCGCGTGAAGTTCGCCGTCCTCGGCGTCGCAGAGCGAAGGGATGTGCCGATTGGCGATGACAAGCAGATGGCCGACGGTATAGGGGAAGAGGTTCAGAATCACGAAGAGGAGTTTCCCGCGGAAGAGGACGAGGTTTTCCCGGTCCTTGTTCTCCTCGATCAGGATTCGACAGAAAACACACCCGCTATCGGAGTGATCGATCCCGGTGATGTAGTCGTAGCGCCAGGGTGTCCACAGTCGATCCATTGGCGGCCGATCCGATCTCCAGCCTGGGTGTGATTTGCATTGCGACGTTCCGGGACTTTCGGGGGCGGAAGATCGCCCCGCAACGGGAAAAACCGGCCGGCCGGCAGCGCTGTCCTCCGTCTGGTCATCCCGACTGCGTCCGTGTTCCTTTGCGGCTCGAGAATCCTCCGGGCTACAGGTTGATCAGATCCTTGATTTCCTTGCCCGGCTTGAAGTAAGGAACCTTCTTCGCAGGAACTCTCACTCCGGTTCCTGTCTTGGGATTGCGGCCCTGGCGGGAAGCACGCTGACGTATGCGAAACGAGCCGAAGCCCCGGAGTTCGATTTTCTCTCCTCGCTGCAGGGAATCCGTAATGCTGTCCAGAACTGTCTGCACAATCACTTCGGCATCCTTCTTGGTCAGATCCGACTGGGCTGCCACTTCTTCCACCAACTCTGCTTTTGTCATTGTGTTTCGTCTCCAGTCTATTTCCAAATGTATTGAAACCGTATGTGAGACTCAGAACGATCCGGATTCAGGGAGAGCGCCGATCGTGCGTCTCCCAGCAGTATATCCAAGATTGAGAATCTTTTCTTCGGCGGAGTGATAACTTTCGGCTTGCCGGCGATGCCGGCGAGTTTGCCGGCCGCTTCGATGGCATCCTGCAAGGTGCCCAACTCGTCCACCAGGCCGACACTGTGTGCCTCCGCGCCGGTATATACGCGACCGTCCGCCAGTTCGCGCACAGCTCCTTCGTCCATTTTGCGGCTGGAGGCCACCGCCTGCACGAATTGATGGAACATGCCGTCAATCAGGTTTTGGAAGTACTTCCTCTCGGCTTCCGTGAGAGGGCGGGAGGGGGACCCGCTGTCCTTGAACTCTCCGCTCTTGAACACCACATCCTGGAGCTTTGCCCACTTGAGGAGCTCACCGTAATTCACCCATTCGGCAATCACGCCGATACTGCCGGTGATGCTGCCGGCGTTGGCGAAGATCCTGTCGGCGCCGCAGGCGACGTAATACCCTCCGGAAGCGCCGACGGAAGCGATGCTTACCACTACTTTTTTCTTGGTGTCGGCGCGGAACCTGCGCACCGCCTCGAACATTTCCTGCGCTGCGGCTACCCCGCCTCCCGGGCTGTTGACGCGCAAAACTACCGCGCGGACGCCTCCGGCGCCGCCGTAGCTTTCCAACTGCTCCACAAAGTCCCTAGAGTCAAGGATGATCCCCTCCAGGTCCAGCACGGCGACCTGGTTCCCGGAAAGCGAAAATGAAGGGCTGGAATCCGGGGACAGGAAGACCGCGAGAGCGAGCAGGGAGAGGGCGAACAGGAGAAACACCCCTCCCCCCACGACCATCCACAGCAGCAGATTGGTACGCCGTTCCGGCATTCGCTCGAATCCTGCCGACTCCAGATCAGTCGGTGTTGGGTTTCTTCAAACGCTGCAGTTGATCTCCGAGCCGCTCTCCCATGGATGCGCTGCCGGAGTCGGATGACGCCATGTAGGAGGTGAATTCCAGCCTGGGCTCATCCTCCTTCATCGCTTTCAAGCTCAGCCCAATCTTCTTCTCGGCCAGGTTGAGCTTGATGATCTTCATTTCGACTTCCTGGCCGACATTGAGGAATTCGGTGGGTTTTTCCACATGCTTGTCGTCCAGTTCGGACACATGGCACAGCCCCTCGATCCCTTCCTCCAGCTCCACGAATGCGCCGAAGTTGGTCATGCGGGCAATTCTGCCGCGGACGACCTCGCCGAGATTGTGGCGGCTGAACCATTCCTCCCAGCGATCCGGCTCCAGCTGCTTGATGCCGAGGCTGAGCTTCTGGCTTCCCGGATCGATGCTCAGGATGACCGCCTGCACCTCGTCCCCCTTCTTCAGGACTTCCGAAGGGTGCTTGATGCGTTTGGTCCAGGACATGTCGGACACGTGGACGAGGCCGTCGATGCCCTCCTCGACCTCGACGAAGGCGCCGAAGTCGGTTACGTTGCGCACCTTGCCCGTGATCACGGTTCCGGGGGCGTACCGGCTCTCGATGATATCCCAGGGGTTCGGCTCGGTCTGCTTCAAGCCGAGCGAGATTCTGCGCGCATCGATGTCGATGTCCAGCACCACCACCTCCACCATGTCGCCGACGTTGACGATCTTGGAGGGATGCTTCACGCGTTTGTTCCACGTCATCTCGGAAATGTGAATCAAGCCCTCGATGCCGGGCTCGAGCTCGACAAATGCGCCGTAGTCGGTCAGGCTGACCACCTTCCCCTGAACCCGGATGTTTTTGGGGTAGCGCATGTCGGCGTGCAGCCACGGATCCTCGGTGAGCTGCTTGTAGCCCAGAGACACACGGCCGTCTTCCCGGTTGAACTTGATTACTTTCACCTGAAGCTTGTCGCCCACGGAGAAGAGCTCGGAGGGATGATTGACGCGCCCCCACGACATGTCCGTGATGTGGAGCAGACCGTCCACGCCTCCCAGATCGATGAACGCCCCGTAGTCGGTGATGTTCTTGACCACGCCCTCCATCACTTTGCCGTCTTCGAGAACCTCGAGCGTCTTGGCCTTTTCCTCCTTCATGGACTCTTCGAGCACGGCCTTGCGCGACAGCACGATATTGCCGCGCTTCTTATTGACCTTGATCACGCGCATCTCGAACTCTTCGCCCCGCAGGCTGTCCAGATTCCGCACGGGCCGCAGGTCGATCTGCGAACCGGGCAGGAATGCCCGCACGCCGATGTCCACCGCCAGCCCGCCCTTGATGCGCTCGATCACCCGGCCTTTGACCGTGGTCCCTTCGCGATAGGCGCGTTCGATCTCGTCCCAGATCTTCATACGCTCCGCCTTTTCCCGCGAGAGCACCACGTAGCCGTCGGCATCCTCGGTCTGCTCCAGGAAGACATCCACCGGATCGCCCACCTTGATGCCGATCCGCCCCTGCTCGTCCATGAACTGGGCAATCGGGATGATTCCCTCGGACTTGAATCCCACGTCCACAATGACCCCGCCACCCGAGATGGCGATCACTTTTCCTCGGATTACTTCCCCCTCAGAGAAACTCTGAGTCCTGTGCTCATGTGCCTCCAGAAGGGCTTCAAAATTGGCTTCTTCCGGTTGCTCGGCGTCCAGGGCGCCCTGGGGCCGGATGGGAGCGCTTCCCTCCGCAGTACCTACTGCAGGTATCCGCGCGTCGTGAACATCTGACATTCTCTCCTCCTAAAATGACCCGAAACAGCAGCCAGTCTGCTTGTTCGGGATCTCATGAAACTTCATAATTGCTTTGTGATCTGGCGGGAACAGAAGCGGGTTACCCGTAGGGTCCAAAATCCAAGTATGCAGCGAATACAAGGGTCATCATTCCTTTGATCACAAAAAGTATGAAACCGCACATATATACCCCACGGCCGGGACATTGTCAAGTGCAAGCTCTTATGGAAGTTACGGTTCTCAAAGACCCGGCGCACAGAGCCGCGACCGCCAGGGAGCGGCGGGTTTTGATGTGTTGGTGTATCACCCGCCCTCCTGTATGGTGGCGGCTGCGCAAGGAATCTTGGGAAATATCCAGGGGATCTGGTATTATGAAGGTTTTCGTGAGGCTCGAATGAAAAAGGATATCCATCCCCAATATCACAAAGTGCTCGTGAGTTGTGCGTGCGGGAATCAGTTTGAAACCCGCTCCACCAAGAAGGAAATTCGCCTGGAAATCTGCTCCGCCTGCCATCCGTTCTTTACGGGAAAGCAGAAGCTGATCGACACAGCCGGTCGCATTGAACGATTCCAGAAGAAGTACGGCATCCAGAGCCAGAAGTAGCGGGCGCATTTGCGAGAGGACCGGGCCATGCCGGGAAACTTCAAGAAGAGCTCGCCTGAAGACATTCTGGTTGGCGGGCAGGCCGTCATCGAAGGGGTCATGATGCGTACGCCTTATGCGTACGCCGTGGCGGTCCGGCGCGTCGACGGCTCGATGGCCGTCAAGACAGAGGCCGTCCGCCGTCTGGCCGACATCTGGAAGCCTCTGACCTGGCCGGTGGTCCGCGGTTTCGCCGTCATGGTGCAGGCCCTGGCCCTCGGCATCCGCACGCTCAACTACTCGTTTAACGCCGCCATGGCCGATGCACCCCCTGAGGCGAATGCCGGAGAACCCGCGCCCGCGCGAAAGTCTGCGCAGGAAACCGGATGGCTGCCGGTAGCTCTCTCGATGGGCGCCGCCGCAATCATAGGCGTCGGCCTGTTCATCCTCGCGCCCCTCTGGCTCACGGTCTGGCTCAAGGGCTACTTTGCCGCCGTCCATAACTGGTTTGTGTTCAACCTTGTGGACGGAATCATCCGGGTGGTCTTCTTCCTCGCTTACATCCTGCTCATCAGCTCGATGAAGGACATACGGCGTGTCTTCCAGTATCACGGGGCCGAACACAAAGTGGTGCATACCTGGGAGGCACGCGAAGAGTTGACGGTTGAGAACGCCCGGAAAAAATCCACCCTGCACCCGCGCTGCGGCACCAGTTTCCTCCTCTTCGTCATGGTGGTCAGCATCGTGGTGTTCTCGCTCTTCAAGTTCCAGGGGTTCTGGGCCATCTTCCTCACACGCGTGATCCTGATCCCGCTCATCTCGGGGCTGTCTTACGAGTTGATCCGCTTTTCCGCGCCCCGATGCGGGAAGGGTTTCTTCCGGCTCGTGGTCCTGCCGGGCCTGACTCTCCAGCGTATAACGACCAAAGAACCCGGCGACGATCAGCTTGAAGTCGCCATACGCGCCCTCCAGGAAGCGCTCGCACTCGACAGCATAAAAGCGCGGGAGGCCCGGGCTGCTTAGCAGGCCTTCCTTGCGCGCAAGTCTCCCGCTGGCCGGACCCCGGGATATAGCCTATAATCTCGGCAAGAGACCTATGATTGACAAGTTGAATGAAATCGAGCAGAAATTCGAAAATCTCAACCGGCAACTGGCCGATCCCGCGGTTCTCTCCAGTCCGGCCACCTATCAGAAGCACGCCAAAGCGCACCGGGATCTGAGCGAGATCGTGGAGAAATTCAGGGAATACAAGGATCTGCTGCACGGCATCGAGGAAACCAGGCTGCTGCTGGAGGAAGAGGCGGATCCCGGGATCCGCGAACTCGCCGAAGACGAGCTGGCAACATTGCAGGAGCGAGCCGAGGCTTGCCAGAAAGACCTTCAGCTGCTCCTCATGCCGAAGGACCCGAATGACGAAAAGAACGTGCTGCTCGAAATCCGCGCCGGCACGGGGGGAGACGAGGCAACCCTGTTTGCTGCCGAGCTGTTCCGCATGTACAGCCGTTTTGCGGAGCGGAACGGGTGGCGCGTGGAGGTTACCGAGGAGCATTTTTCCGAGGTGGGCGGGTTCAAGGAAATCATCGCGATCATCGAAGGCGAGCGCGTGTTCAGCAAGCTGAAGTATGAGAGCGGCGTGCATCGCGTCCAGCGTGTGCCGGCCACCGAGGCGAGCGGGCGCATCCACACGTCCGCCGTTACCGTCGCGGTTCTGCCCGAAGCGGACGATGTCGAGATCGTGGTGGACCCCAAGGACATCCGCATCGACACCTTCTGTTCCTCCGGCCCCGGCGGGCAGTCCGTCAACACCACGTACTCCGCAGTACGCATCACTCACCTGCCCACAGGCCTGGTGGTCTCGTGCCAGGATGAAAAATCCCAGATCAAGAACCGGGCCAAGGCGATGCGCGTGCTCCGCTCGCGGCTTTACGACATCGCGCTTCAAGAACAGCAGAAGTCGATCGCGGAAAACCGGCGCAACCAGGTGGGGAGCGGAGACCGGAGCGAAAAGATCCGGACCTATAATTTCCCCCAGAACCGGGTGACGGACCATCGCATCGGCCTGACCGTGCATAGCCTCCCCGGCATCCTGGACGGCGAAATCGTGCCCATCGTCGAGGCCCTGATCACGCACTTCCAGGCGGAAAAGCTCAAGCAGGCCGTGCTCAGCTGACGGCGGCGCGGGCTTCGACGCGCCACGCGGCAGCGATCGGCGGCCAGGAACACGGATTATTCATCAATCCTGAGATGGGGACGCTTGAAAGCCATGAGATCGAAAGCGGAAGAACGCTGGCGAGAGCTTTTGCCCCCTCCGCTGGGATCCGCGCGGTGCGGCAAAAGCTCCTCCACGCCGCCGAATGCCTGACTGGCAGCACCCGGCGGCGTTATTCCGCGTCCAGAGTATCTCAGCCCGCTGTTCATGAATAATCCGGTTTGATGCGTCGCAGCGTGTGGATGTATTGCAAATGGAGAGCTCCGCTCAGTCTGCAATCTGGCTGGCGCTACGCCGGGCGACCGAAAGGCTCGGCGGCGCCGGAGTCGAGTCACCTCGGCTGGAAGCCGAACTGCTCATGACGCACGTGCTGGGATGGCGGCGGGCGCGGCTGCTCGGCCACGCCCACGATCCGCTCGATCCCGAGGTGCTGGAAGAGTTCGAACGACTCACGGCACGGCGGGTTGCGGGCGAGCCCCTGCAGTACATCACCGGGGAATGGGAATTCTATGGACTGCCTTTCCGGATCACCCCGGCAGTCCTGATTCCCAGGCCCGAAACGGAGATCCTTGTGGAGAGGGCCCTGAGCCTGGCAGACACGGCAAACACCCCGCTCCGCTTCGCGGATGTGGGAACCGGTTCGGGATGCATCGCCTCAGTCATCGCCCGCGAGTTGCCGGGTGCCCGGGGTTTGGCTACGGATGTCTCCCTGGATGCCCTGGCCCTGGCGCGCGAGAACGCAGTCCGGCTCGGAGTGGCGGAGCGCATCGCATTCGTCCGTTGCGACCTGCTCGGCTGCTGTGCGGAGCGGCCGCTTTTCGATCTGATACTCAGCAATCCCCCTTATGTCGCCGCCTGTGCGGCCGCCGATCTTCCCGGGACCGTGCGTGATTACGAGCCTCCCCTGGCGCTCTTCGGAGGAAAATCGGGGATCGAGACTTACCGACGCCTGGTTCCGCAGGCCGCGTTGCGCCTTGCGCCTTTCGGGCACATACTTCTGGAGGTAGGAGCCGGCCAGGCTGACCCGGTGGCCGGCATCGCGGAGGGTTGCGGGCTGATGGTGAAGGAAGTCATTGAGGATCTTCAAGGAATCCCGAGGTGCGTATTATTGCAGCGGACGTAGGGGCGACCGGCAGGTCGCCCGGAGCTTCGCGCATTGAACGGTTGGAAGTTTGAGTTGTCGTGCAGCGGGCGACCTGCCGGTCGCCCCTACGATTGGATTGGAAGGCGGCATGGACAAGATGCGCGTGACAGGAGGCAAGCCGTTGCAGGGCGGTGTGCGGATCAGCGGCGCGAAGAACGCCGCCCTGCCTGCGATGGCCGCCGCGCTCCTCACTCCGGAGACGGTCGAACTCGAAAACGTACCGCGTGTGCAGGACATTCTTACCGCGCGCCGCCTCCTGGTGGAAATGGGGGTGGAATCCGAAATCAGTCAGGGCGGGACGGCCAGGTTGAGCGCTCGGGGGCCGGTGTCGGCGGAAGCGCCGTACGAACTCGTAAAAACGATGCGTGCCTCCATCCTCGTCCTGGGGCCGCTCCTGGCAAGGTTCGGCCGGGCGCGCGTGTCGCTTCCCGGAGGCTGCGCCATCGGTGCGCGGCCCGTCAACCTGCATCTCAGGGGTCTTGAGACAATGGGCGCGGCGTGCGACATCGTTCACGGGTATATCGAAGCCCGCTGCGATCGGCTCGCAGGCGCCCGCTTCCTCATGGACACGGTCACTGTCACGGGCACCGAGAACCTGATGATGGCCGCCTGCCTGGCGCGCGGCGAAACCGTGCTCGACAACGCCGCGTGCGAACCGGAAGTGGTAGACCTCGCCTGCTTGCTTCGGGAAATGGGTGCGAGAGTCGACGGCGACGGCACGCGCACGATCCGGATCCAGGGCGTGGACGCGCTTCACGGCTGCGGACACGCGATCATACCGGACCGTGTCGAAGCGGGCACTTTCGCCGTGGCCGCCGCCATCACGCGCGGCAATGTCGAGATTTCAGGATGCCGCCCGGATCATTTGGGCGCCCTCCTGACCCAGCTCGAGCGGACGGGGGCGGGAATCGAGACCTCCGGCATCGACACGGTCCGCGTGCGCGGCAAGGATCCCATACGGTCCTGCGACGTCACCACGCTCCCTTATCCCGGCTTCCCGACCGACATGCAGGCCCAGTACAGTTCCCTGATGACGCAGGCGCAAGGCACGGCCGTCATCACGGAAACGATTTTTGAAAACCGCTTCATGCACGCCCAGGAACTGGTACGCATGGGAGCGGATGTCACCATCGACGGACGGCGTGCCGTGGTCAAAGGCGGCAAACCGCTCACCGGCGCCCGGGTGCTGGCTTCGGATTTGCGGGCGAGCGCGTCGCTGATCCTCGCGGGGCTGGTGGCCCGCGGCGAGACCATCGTGGATCGGGTGTACCACCTGGATCGCGGATACGACCGGCTCGAAATCAAGCTGGCCGGCCTGGGAGCCGATATCGAACGGATCAGATGAATCGGGGATGGGATCATGCCAATGAAATCGCCTGGATGCATATTTTGCCGGGTCGTTGCACGGGAATTGCCCGCGACCCTGGTATACGAGGACGATCAATGTATTGCCTTCGAGGACGTCAATCCCAAGGCCCCGTGCCACCTGCTCGTGGTGCCGCGCAGGCACATCCCGACACTTAATGACGGCGGCGAGGAGGACGAAGGGCTCCTCGGCCACCTGCTGGCGGTGGCGTCCCGCGCGGCCCGGGAAAAAGGAGTCCGGAGTTTCCGCACGGTGATCAACACAAACGCCGATGCGGGCCAGACGATCTACCACCTGCATGTGCACGTGTTGGGGGGGAGAATCATGCGCTGGCCGCCAGGCTGATAATGGAAGATCGGGGACGCGCACCTGTTTTTCATAGAATATGGCTGGATTGGCCGACAACAGAGGAAGACGGGTGAGCGTCGCCGATTCTCAGTACTCAGGAGGCAACCATGGCATCAGAGGAAAGACCTTTACAGATCATCGCCGACTTCACGAAAAGCTCGCCGCGGATATACGCCAATTACGTGCAGGTCAGCATCTCGCCGATCGACTGCACGCTCACTTTCTGCGATGTCATCGGTCCCACCAATGACGAAGAGGCCTTGCGCATGCAGAAAACCGGCACGCTTCCGGCACCGGTCCGGGCGGTGCTGGTGATCCCGAACCAGATCGTCGACGGCCTGATCCAGGCGATCAAGGACCAGCGCGACAAGCAGGTGGGGTTGGGCAAGCCGACCGGAACCACGGTTCAATAGCGGCGGGCGACCTGCCGGTCGCCCCTACGGGATTACGGCATCGCGTGACAGATCTGCCGCGCCGATCGCCGGCTCCTTTTCGCAGGCTGCGGCGATCAGAGCATGGGCACCTTGATCCCCTTGCGCGCGGCGAATTCCTTTGCCTGGTCGTAGCCGGCGTCGGCGTGGCGCGCGACGCCGATCCCCGGGTCGTTGGTGAGCACGCGCTCAATCCTGCGGCTCATTTCCGCGCTGCCGTCCGCGACGGTTACCTGGCCGGCATGCATCGAGTATCCGACGCCGACGCCGCCGCCGTCGTGGAAGGAAACCCAGGAAGCGCCGCTGGCGGTGTTGAGCAGGGCGTTGAGAATCGGCCAGTCGGCGACCGCGTCGGAGGTGTCCTTCATGGACTCGGTTTCGCGGTAGGGCGATGCGACCGAACCACAGTCGAGATGGTCCCTCCCGATCACAATCGGCGCCCGGACCTTTCCGCATGCCACCAGGTCATTCATGCGCAGCCCGAAGGCGGCACGCTCCCCGTAGCCGAGCCAGCAGATGCGGGAGGG
>Ga0102851_10000878_pt1 | contig 16260 bp, 14 predicted proteins | sample Mud3Dept3metaG_FD_79558 | JGI IMG/M metagenome (GOLD analysis project Ga0102851, IMG submission 79558) | Freshwater wetland microbial communities from Ohio, USA, analyzing the effect of biotic and abiotic controls - Mud 3 Core 4 Depth 3... | ecosystem: Environmental > Aquatic > Freshwater >... | reverse complement strand
CAAAACTGCCACGAATTCCACGAAATATCACAAAAGCCGCATCGGTTGGCTCGCATCAAGGGAGATAATTCTTCGTGAGAATTCGTGAAAATTCGTGGCTTTATTTGCAGACCCTTTACTGTTCCGAGCCGGCCAAACAGTTACCCGATTCCGATACTGATCTTGGGGGGGCTTCACCGGGTCTTAAGCTCGACTTGCAGCACGTCCTGGAAGGATTCGGTCATGAATTTCTTCATCCTGGCGATGAGCTTCTTTTCCGCGACGCGAACCGCTTCGCGCGAGATGCCGTAGCGGTCGGCGATCTGCTGCAGCGTTTCGGGTTCCTCGGCGATCAGCCGCCGCCGGAGAATCAACCGGTCGCGCTCGGAAATCGTCTCTTCGAATTCCGCCAGCTTCTTCTCGAGCAGGTCGCGGAATTCACCCTGGGCGATCTTTTCGTCCACGCTCTCTTCCATGAGGTGGAGGCTGTCAATATAGCGGAGGCTGCCATCATCCGCTCCGATCGGCGCATCCAGGGAAATGTCGAACGCCGACATGCCCTGTTCCACTTCGAGGACCTCCTGCTCGTCAACCCCCAGGTTCTGCGCCAGAAGCTGGGCAGTGGGGGCGATGCCCTTGGCCTCGAGTTCACGCTTCTCGCGGTTGAGGTTCATCAGGATCTTGCGCCGCTCGTTGGTGGTTCCGATCTTGACCATGCGTTGATTGTCGAGCAGGAATTTCAGGATGTAGGCCTTGATCCACCAGGCGGCATAGGTAGGAAGCCGCGTGCCGCGGAAGGGGTCGAACCGCCGCAACGCCTGCAACAGTCCGACATTGCCTTCCTGGATGAGGTCGAGGAGGTTGCGGTAGACCTTGTGGTACATCATCGCGATCTTGACGACAAGCTTGAGGTTCGAGGTGATCAAACGGTACGCTGCTTCCCGATCTCCGGATTCCCGGTACCGCACCGCGAGATCGTGTTCCTCCTCCCGGCTGAGCGCCTTGAACCGGCTGATTTCGAACAGGTACCTCTTGAGAGGGTCATAGGGGGCGAGCTTGTCCGTGTCCAGCTCCAGGTCTTCGTCCTTGAGTTCGAGAAGGCCCCGAATTTCTCTCTCAGGTTTCTCTTCAGCCTCTTCCGCGATTTCCATGCCTCTCCAATGACAACAGATTTTTATTATACGGGAGAGGGGACCGAAAGACAAAAGGGGGTGGGGTTTGCGGGTGCAATCGGAAGTGAGACGCAACAAAAAGCTATCTGTCAATTCTCATTTGTCAATTGTCATTTGGGGGTTCGGCATTGGCTCTGCGCGCGGGTACTTCACCCGCTCCGAACGCGATCAGGACCGCACGGGCCGAAATTTAGCAGCGGCCAGATGACAAATGACCATTGACCATTGAAAAATTCATTTGTCGTTGATCGTTGCGCGACCTGAATTTTGCGTGGATTGAGTCTCACTTCCGATTGCCCCCGGGGGTTTGTCGAGAATCAACCGCTCTCTCGGTGTCGCGGCTCGGAACCTCCGTATGGCTTCCGGGCTTTGCATCGCAGGGCATCCGGGTCGGGGCTCAAACCTGCCATTCGACCGCTTATCGCACACTTCGTCGCGGCATAGGCTTCCCAGGACCACGGACGCAGGTGTGCTCCCTGCGCTACCAGCGCAGGAGTTGGAGGAGACGCAGGACTACCTCATCATTCCACTCATCCAGCGTTTCGAAAGGAACGAATCCACGGCCGGCTGCCGTCCCGTGTAAGCTGCCGGCCGGGCCGGTTTGATGCCGGGCGAAGATACCGCGCAGATCCAGGTGCGAGGGATCATGAGGCTGCCGTTTCCTGAGTGGGGTAATCGGATAGACGCTGTGCCGGGATACACCGGTTTCATGCGGAAGCGAACTCCGGTCATAGGCTGTGCGGCGGCCCGGATCGCTTAGGGTCTCATATGCGTCCTGGATCTCGCGAAACCGGTCTTCGGAGGAACCCGCTCCGGCATCGGGATGATATCTTTTCGCCAGAGTCCGATAGGCGACGCGGATATCCTTCTTGCTCGCGGTCGGCGGAATTCCCAGGATCTTGTAGAGATCTTTGCTCATAACTCGGATAATATATTCTACCAAATCAGGAAGGGAACTGCGAGCGGGAGACTGAATTTGGGTGCAATCGGAAGTGAGACTCAACAAAAAAGAACCTGCCAGTTATCATTTGTCAGTTGTCATTTGGGGGCTCGGCAGGCTGGCTCTGCGCTCGGGTGCTTCACCCGCTCCGGACGCGATCAGGAACGCACGGGCCGAAGGTTTGCAACGGCAGATGACAAATGACCATTGACCATTGATACGTTCTTTTTTCGTTGATCGTTGCGCGACCTGAATTTTGCGAGGATTGAGTCTCACTTCCGATTGCGCTCACTGAATTTGCCCGTCTCCAACTATACGGAGGGAAAATGGCGTACGAGAACCTCATCGTTGAAAAGCGGGGTCCCGTGGTCCGGATCACCGTGAACCGGCCGGAAAAAATGAACGCATTGAACGTGCGGACGCGGGAGGAATTGCTGGCGGCATTCGAAGAAATCGGTGCGGACAGGGAGATTCGGGTGGTAGTCATCACGGGCGCGGGGGACAAGGCCTTTATTGCCGGCGCCGACATCAGCGAGTTTTCCGGCAACACGGTGCTCGAGCAGCGTGAGATCATGCACAGGAGCCGGGCGTTTGATGCCATGGAGGACTGTCCAAAGCCCGTGATCGCCATGATCAACGGGTACGCGCTTGGCGGAGGGTGTGAACTTGCCATGGCCTGCGACATCCGGATTGCCTCGTCGAAGGCCAAATTCGGGCAGCCTGAGGTAAAGCTCGGTCTCATCCCCGGCGGGGGAGGGACCCAGCGCCTGCCGCGACTGATCGGGGAAAGCAAAGCCATGGAACTCATCCTGACCGGCGACATGATCACCGCCGAGGATGCGCTGCGCATTGGCCTGCTGAATCAGGTGGTGGCTCCCGAAAGCCTCGAAGCCACGACCATGGAGCTCGCCAACCGGATCGCCGGGATGAGCCCCGTGGCGCTGGCAATGGCGAAGAAGGCTGTCAAGAATGCCGCGCGCATGAATCTTGCCACGGGGCTGGAAGCGGAGAGCGACCTCTTCGCGCTCTGCTTCGCGAGCGAGGACAAAGAGGAGGGAGTGCGCGCCTTCCTCGAGAAGCGTAAACCCGATTTCAAGGGAAAGTAACGTCCGGCCGGCTGTGCAGCGCCCCGCCACGAAGTCTTATGTCGACCGGAAACCTCGGCCGCGCGATCCTGAGAGACACCACCGTCCCTCCGCATCGGCTTTTAGATTTCCGAGGCCTGGATTGTTGGGATTGATGCACGGCTTTTCTTCTGCGCGACCACGATCAGTGTCCGGCCCAGCAGCACATCCCTGGACGCCAGGATGCGGCGGATTTCGCGATTCGCGGCGCGTTGTTGCGGGTCCCTCTCTTTGCGCATGGTGCGAATGCTGTAAAGCCGGACGAGGGGTTTCAGGACATACAGGGGAATGCAGCCGCGCCTGAACAGGTCGGTAGTTACCTGCGTGATCCCGAAACCCTGGGTGTGAAGGATATGGCGCAGCCGGTAATAGGAGATCGGGTGGATGTGGTCAAAGACGGGCACGAGACTGAACTCGTTGATCGGGCGGGGTACGAGAGAATAAAATCCCGAAAAAAGGAACTTCAGTCTCGAGGCCAGGTTCAGGATGTTCGGCGTGGAAAGGACCAGACGCCCTTCCGGCCGGAGCACACGGTGACACTCGCGCACAAAATGAAACTGATCCTCCAGGTGTTCGATTCCCTCGATGCAGCTGATGAAATCGTATTTTCCCTCCGGCAACGGGAAGGGCCGATTCATGTCGAGATAGATGCAGGGAATCGGGCGCACCTTGAAAAATCCCGGATCGATATCTCCCCCTGTGACCTCATACCCCAATTTGTGAAGCTGCCAAGCGAGCGCGCCCTCGCCGGCGGGGATTTCCAGGAGAGTTCCTCGGACCGGGAACCGGGCGAAAATCTCCAGTACTTTTCTGTGCGTCTTTTCGTGCGCGATGATCTGCAGGCGTTCGTAGGACTGTGTGGCGTCGTCCTGGGGATTCGGGGCGCGGCTGTGCATATGGGCTCCGGGAGTCGCTGATTGATATCAGAGCCCCGGATCGGAGTCAACCGTTGCGGCAAAGTCGTATCAGTTGCGGATGCCGTAGTTGTGCTTGAGGTCCTGCAGCCAGGCGCCTGTCTGCATGCACACCCGTTCGAAACCTTCCCAGGTCAATCCGATGCGTTTTTCTGCCCCTGACAGGTCCGGCGTGCTTGCGGGCGAGGCCTCTGTCCCGTCGCGGACAATTTTGGCGGCAAGATTCGCGAGGACTACGGCATCGAGCATCGGATCAGGTTCAACCGTATTGACCTCATGGTGGCGTGCGATTGCCTGTGTGATGGGCTCGGGAAAGGACCATTTGTGGGCCATGGCGCTGCCCACTTCCGCATGATCACAATCGAAGAGCTCCCGCTCGGCCTCGACAAAGGTGATATTCTTTTCCTGGCAGACGGCATGGATGCTGGGAACTTTGGCGCTGAGGTAGCGCACCATGACCAGCTTGCCGATGTCATGCACCAGAGCCGCGATCGCGGACGCTTCCGGGATCTGTCTGTTCCGGGTTTCTTTGATGATGGCTTTCACCGCCAGCGATGCCGCCGCACCGTGCAGCCACAGGTCGTCCTCAGAAAGTCGGTATGCGGGTGCGGAAAACTTCATGGATCTGAGGTGGCCGATCAACATGATGTCAAGAAGGGTGATGGTTCCCAGGCGGACGATCGCATCCCGGATGTGCTCGATGCGCACGCGGCCTCCGAAGGCGGCGGAATTCGCGGTTCGCAGGATATTGGCCGTAATGGCTCCGTCGTACTCGATGGCCTGTGCGACTTCGGTGAAATTCACGTTTTCATCGTGCAGCGCCACGACAAGCCTTTGGACCGTGATCGGAAGCGGCTCAAGACGGTTGATCCCATTCAATATCTTTTCCGGTATGCTCATGCGATCCTTCCTTCGGGATTCCGATCCCTCGTCGGCTCTATCGGCCGGGGCGGTGTTGCTGTTAGCAAAAAGAGGGGCCACCGTCGCCTCCCGGCGGGCACGGTTCCCCGTTGACCGCCTGTGAAGTTGCGCCTATGCTATGGGCTCGCGCCAGTGTACAAACGTTATTCATTGACCGGTCCTGAGCGAACCCCGCGCCTTCCAGGCGCAGTGGTTTGCTTTTGCGCGCAGCCAGAGGCTCCCGAGGAATCGTCATGGAGTTCCCGGTCTCCGGAGTAGAAACGCCCTTTTGGGTGCCGATCGCCGTCGGCTTTATTATCTCCTATTTCTGCAGCATGGGAGGTATCTCAGGGGCATTTCTGATTCTGCCCTTTCAGATCAGTTTCCTCGGCTTCACGAGCCCGGCCGTCAGCGCCACAAATCTCGTGTACAACATCGTCTCGGTCCCGAGCGGGATGTACGGTTACTTCCGGGAGCGACGCATGGTATGGCCGCTGGCGGCGGTCGTCATCGCGGGCGCTCTGCCGGGTGTTTTCGCGGGCGGATGGATCCGTCTCGTCTACCTCCCCAATCCCGACACATTCCGTTATTTTTTCGCCTGGGTGCTGACTTACGTGGGTGGACGACTGGTCTACGACACGATTCGAGAGGCCGCGCGGTCCGGGAGCGCCTCCCCTTCTTCCGAGGATTCTCCCCGAAACCCGGATCGCGGCGTGGAGACTGTGACGTCAGGCTGGCATCACCTCACCTTTGTGTTCCGGGGACGCGAATACCGGACGGCTGTGTGGAGCATCACCCTGATTTCCCTGGCGGTCGGTGTGCTGGGCGGCATCTGCGGCCTCGGCGGCGGGGCCATCATGGCGCCCTTCTATGTGGCTGTGCTCGGCCTGCCGGTCCACGCGGTGGCGGGTGCGTCGCTCATGAGTACGTTCGTGGTATCCGCCGGCGGCATACTTTTCTACCAGTTCCTGGCGCCACTTACCCGCTCCGAGGCTGCTGCAGCCCCGGACTGGCTGCTGGGGTCGCTGTTCGGGATTGGCGGAATGGTCGGGATGTATCTGGGCGCGCGCAGCCAGCGCTTCGTTCCCGCCCGGTGGATCAAACTCATGCTCGGGTTCCTGGTGCTGTTCGCCGCCTGGCGTTATTTCCGCGGTTGACAGTGAGCGCAGGCTTCGGCCAAGTGAGCGCGGCTTCAGAGGGTGTCCAACGGTTGCACAACGGCATGCGGAGGCGCGAAGCGCCGGCAGGAGGGAATAGCCCCGCGCGTCAGTGCGGGGTTATCGCACAGCCGGAAAGGAGGCCCGAAGGGCCGGCACATCCCATATATTTCCGGAAATTTAGTGCCGCGCCTTCGGCGCTCAATCATGCTGCGTTGCCATCCCGGCCTGACGGCCGGGCCTATTTACTGCCGGCCCTTCGGGCCTGGTCGCGCCGTGATTCAACCGTTGGACAGCCGCTTCAACCCGCGTGCTTCAAAACGGGTAACTTCCCGGCGCCGGTTGTCCGGCGTTCAGCGGATGGCCATACGTCCGCCCGCCGCGCAGGGCATGCCAAAGCCACGCTTTCCAGGAGTGGGCGCTTGGCCGGTTGCGGCCATCGGCTGCGCTATGTCTTCCGGTTGGCGATCATCGGGTGTGGTCCCGCAGAAGAGACAGACCGCCGGGATTCCCATCCGGATGAACGGATAGCGATCGCTGCGGCAATAGAACCGGTCCGGGTGGGTGCGGTTGTTGTAAACGTAATCGGGATGGATTGGCGCACAGAATCGCGCTATAGTGCCGCTCTCGCTGCCGTCCTGATCATGCAGCCACTGCGGGGGCCGACCATGGGTTACGTTGAAAAACATCTGATGAATGGGGAGAACATCGTTTACCGTGCCAGGCTGCACTATTTCGTTTTTCTGCTGCCGGTGGCAATCGCGGTGTCCGGCCTGATCCTGGCCCTGTTGATCTGGCGCTTCTCCGAGAACGGGCCGGCTGCGGCAATCGTCGCGGTATCCTTTCTCATTGTGTCACTGCTCCTTGCCGTGCCGCGGTTCATCCGATACCGGACATCCGAATTCGCCATCACGAATAAGAGAGTCGTCGTCAAAGTCGGGCTGGTCCACCGGCACACTCTCGAACTCGTACTTGCGAAATTGGAAACGATCGGCGTGGATCAATCCGTTCCCGGGCGGATCTTCAACTACGGCACAATCGTCGTCACCGGCACGGGCGGCACACAAGAGGCATTCAGGGAAATCGCCAATCCGATTGAATTTCGAAAGCACGTCCAATCCGAACTGGACCAATACGGCCGTTCGTCCAGGCCTTGAGGTGTGATCCGCCGCCGACAAATCCGATAGATCAGTTCGTGGAACCGCGTTATTATGGCGGTCACTCGAGCGGCCGGGACTTTTTCGAGGCAGCCGCCATCGGCAGTCTTGCGGCTGCCATTGGGAGCATTGCCGCGGAGGCAGGATTCGATCCGGGTCCTGAAAACGGAGGGCAAGCAGTGACGGTGTGGGGTTCCGGTCCGCATCCCGCACAGGATTTTCCGGTGGTTTTTCTGCAATGTAAGGGGGTGCCATGAAATCCAACAGATCCGTTTTTGCACGATCCTTGATAGCTTTATTGTTGCTGGCGATGAGCTGCGGTCTCGTGGCTGCCCAGAGCACCGGCAAGGCGGCGGGACCAGCCGCGCTGCGGGCATTGAAGACGAGGCCCGAACGCACCAACTACGCCGAGACCAGCCGCTACCAGGATGTGATCGACTTCATGAACACGGTTGACGCCGCTTCGCCGCGCATCCACCTGACCAGCTACGGCTATACGTTTGAGGGCCGCGCTCTGCCCCTGGCGGTCATCGGGGCCAAGGATGCAAGTCCCGAAGCCGTCAAGGCATCGGGAAAGACACGGATCTACGTCCAGGGAAACATCCACGCAGGGGAAGTCGAGGGCAAGGAAGCGTGCCTCGAGTTGCTCCGGGCGATCGCTCTCGGCCAGCACGCAGGCTGGTTCAACAACCTCGTGCTGCTGATCAATCCGATTTACAACGCCGATGGCAACGAGAAGATCAATCTGACGAACCGCGGATCGCAGAACGGTCCGGTCGGCGGCATGGGTCAGCGGGCCAACGCCCAGGATTACGATCTCAATCGCGATTTCATGAAGCTGGATGCTCCCGAGTCGCGATCCTTCGAGCTCATGATGGCTCGCTATGACCCGCATATCGTCGTCGACCTTCACACCACGGACGGCTCGGCGCACGCCTACCAGTTGACCTACGCGCCTCCGCTGCACCCCTTGACCTCCCAAAGCGTCACCGAGTTCCTGCGCAACGGCCTACTGCCGGCGGTGACCAAGGTCATCCGGGCGAAAGACGATATGGATTTCTACTATTACGGAAACATCTCGGGAGGCGCCAGAGGCGGAATGGGCGGCGGCCGCGGGGATATGCCGGGTGCGCGGGGAGCTGCGGCGGCGGGGCGAGGCGATGTGACCACCGGCCGCGGCACGGCCCCCCCGGCGCGTGGGGCCATGCCCGGTGGCCGTGGCGGCGTTCCGGGCGAGCGCGCCTTCTTCACGACGGAGCCGACTGCGCGCTTCGGGATCAATATGGTCGGCCTGCGAAACCGCATGGGCATGCTGGCGGAAATCTTCAGCTACATGCCGTTTCAGGACCGGATCAAGGCGGCGCGTCGGTTTGTGGAAGAAATATGCAACTACGCGCAAATGCATGCGGCCGAAATCCGCCAGGCGGCAGAAGAAGCCGATCACCAGTCCATCGCGGGTAAAGAGGTCGCCTTGCGAGGCCGCGCCGTGAGGTCAGCCGAGCAGGTGGAAATCCTCATGGGCGAGGTAACGACGGAGAAAAATCCATACACAGGCGCCAACATGCGCAGGCGCATCAGCACGCGCACTCCCGAAAAGATGTATCAGTACATCTCCTTTGAACCGAGCGAGACCACCCTGGCGCCGAAGCTGTACCTTGTGCCTGCCACTCTGCGCTTCGCACTGGACCGTATCGAAGCTCATGGGATCGCGTTCTCCCGGCTCGATCAGACGGCGAAACTCCAGGTCGAGCAGTACCGCATCGAAAGCTCGACGCTGGCAGAGCGGGAGTATGAAGGGCACCGGATGCGCACGATTACCGGGAAATGGGAACCGGCGGAAGTGGAGGTGTCGGCGGGTACGATCGTGGTGCCAGTGGACCAGCCGCTGGGCCGACTGGCCCTCATGCTGCTGGAGCCGCGCTCGGAGGACAGCCTGGCAGCCTGGGGCCTGCTGGACGATGTCCTGGAAAGGGTAAAGCCGGAATTCTACCCGGTGTTGCGCACGCCGGAGGCCGCTCCCGCAAGCAAATAAAAATGTACTTCGTCAGGCCATTACCGGGGGGACCCAGGTCCGAGACGTGAGGGGCTCCCTCCCGGTCGCCCCAACAGGCACGCAGGGCCCGTGTCAGCCGGCGCTTTGTGACGGGCGGGTTGTCAGGATGTCAGCCGGCGTCAACCGGCGGATTTGCCCCGGGGCGAGGGTGACCAGCGCACGCACAGATCCGTCCGCGTTGCTGAATTCAACTTCGTAGGCGATCGACATCTGGGTGTATAGGTCTACAATGGTCCCGATATCTCCGGCCAGGATCTGATCGTCGGGCCTGTCCACGGTCGCAACCACGGTTTGCAGCAGCTGAAGGTCGTTCATCCGGGCCTCCTGATTCGGGCACAGCAGTTCGAGTGGCAGTCGGCTTTGGAATCGCTCGCTTGAATTTACCTCAGATGATCTCCCGGCGATAGGGAAATCAGGCGTTTTAAAGCGTGCGGGCTGAAGAGGGTGTCCAACGGTTGACACCCGGCAAGCAGAGGCGCAAATAGCCCCGCGCGTCAGTGCGGGATTAGCGCACAGCCGGAAGGGAGGCCCGAAGGTCCGGCACATCCCATATATATCCGGAAACTTAGTGCCGCGCCTTCGGCGCTCAACCATGCTCCATCCCTATCCCGGCCTGACGGCCGGGCCTATTGACTGCCGGCCCTTCGTGCCTGGTCGCGCCGTGATTCAACCGTTGGACACTCGCTAAAGCCCGCGCTCACTGGACGACGGCCGGGCGCGCTTCCTTCATGGAGCGGAGCTTGATCAGGAAGATCTCGGTTTTCATCGGAGAGAAAATCTCATCGATACAGAAAGACCGCACCTGCCCGTTCCGTACCGGTAAGACGAGAAGGGCCTCGAACATATCCTCCGCATCATTCCAATGCAGAAATGCGATGCACTCCTCCCCCGGGTGCAGCAGGGAATTCGTTCGTTCGGGCGTCCCTCCCGCCGGCATTTCCGCGACTTCAGGAACCCGCAGGAATTTCAGTGAAGCGCCTGCCGGAGTCCCCCGATAGCGCCGGAAGACCTCGAACACCGAAGCCTCATGCTCTTCACCGGCGTGCGAGAAACCGGATTCCGGATATCGTGGCCTGAAATCGGAGGTTTGCCGGATGCGCAGATATGCCACGGCATCCACGCTCCGCCACAAGGTTGGCAGGTCATAGCTGCCGGCGCCCCTGCAATCCTGATCCGGTTGTCCGGAATCAGCCGGAAATACCGTCGAGGCGGCAAGCATCCATGAAAGGGCCACGATCCGAAAACTGTTGGTCACGCGCTTCCCAGGAGTTGTCACATTCGAATCCGACGCACAGATCATACATGTTCCCGGATAGATATGAGAGTAGTGATCTCGACGACGCCCGACCTTTCCAGATTGCGGATGGCATTGGCGACCGCTTCAAGATCCACGTCCGGGTATTCCGGCCCGAGCACGTAGGCGAACTTGGATTCGGTGCTGCCGACCTGCAGGTTCCCGCATTCGGCACGGACTGCGTTGTAGATATCCAGGATGCTTCTCTTGCCGTCGATGAAATAGTTGACGGAGGTGTTGCCGAAGCCCGCGAGCCGCGGCGCCGCTGCTCCCGGAGCGGTTTTGGTTGCAGGAACTCCCGGAGCGCCTGGGGGCGCCGGCGCTCCGCGGCCTCCCCGGCCCTGTTGCTGCGCCTCCTCGGAATACACCTTGAATCTCCTGCGCGGAATCATCCTGGCGTATTCGCGCTCCTTGTCGGTCAGGGCAAGAGGTGCGGGTTTGACGCCAAGCGCGGCGCACTGGTCCCGGTACACGGAATCGAGGCGACGGGCGGCGACGTCCCGGCTGGATTCGAGGCCGCCGACGAGCGTCCGGATCGCGGCCTCCAATTCCGGGGACTGGGCGAGGGTGCGGACCGATTCGACGCCTCCCTTGGCGCGCAGGAATGCGCCCGCGACTTTGTTCTGCGCCGCGGCGTGCCCGGCATGGATTTTGGCAGGATCCGAGCCGATCAGGCGGACACTCTGGCGGGCCACCTCGGCGATCCATTTGTCGCCGTTCGCGGCGGCTTCCCACGCGAGGTTTCTGGCTTCGGGAACGCCGGCGTTCGCCAGGTAGTAGAAAGCGGAAGCTGCCATGAACCCGACACGCTTCAGTTCGGTTGGATCCACGTGAATGATCCGGTCCTCGCTGCTGTGGTAGAAATTGTCCGGCCAGTAGTTGAACTGCATGGCGGGGATTGCGGCGGCAAGGAACACAGAATGATCGCTGCCGGAGGTGATCGTGGCCAGCGGGGCCAACCGGTAGTTGAAGGGGGCGTTCACGCCCTGGGCTGCGCGGATCTCGGCCTGGTCGGTGAACAGCAGAAGATTGGCGATGAGATCATTGAGGTAACTGGGGCGGCCGTCAGGGGTCATCTTGACGCGCAGGTAGCTGTCGGTCGTTTTCATGTTGGCGCCGGTCATGTCGAAATTGAGGGCAGCCAGGAGCTTGTCCTGCAGGTCAGTGTGCTTGTTCATGAAGGCGGTCGACCCGGAGATTTCGTTGCCCCAGAGGAAGCGGATCGTGCGCCGCGGCGGCGGAAGGGTTTTGTCCCGGATGAGCCGGGCGAGCGTCCGGCCGATCTCCAGGACGGTGCCGACACCGGTGCAGTTGTCATTCGCGCCCGGCTTGCTGATGGTCTCGTAGGCGTGGGCGACATAGAGGAACTCCCCGGCCGCAGGATCGGAGCCCGGAATCGCCGCCGAAATCACGTTCATTCTCGAGGGATATGTTTTCGTCCGGACATGGGCCCGGACGACGACTTTTTCGCCCCTTTCGATGTAACCGCGGATTTCGAGGAACTGGCGCAGAGAAAGAGCGAAGCCGAATCCGCCGCGCTCGGGCCTGGGGGAAACGCTTGCCCAGCCGATCTGGTCGAGGGAGTAGCCGGCAGCGTTGCCGCTGACTCCGGCGGACCCGGTCCCGAGGGCGCCGGCGGCACCCCGCTGATTGACGGCGCCGTTGAACACGGAACTTACCGACCCGGATCCCAGCACGATCTTGCCGGCGACGTCCTTGCCGGCGTAATCCGCTTCCCGGCCGGCGCCGACGTACACCACCTCCGCTTCGACATCCGCATTCATGCTGCCGGAAGCGAGGGAGGAAGGCACCTGGTTGAGGCTGGCGATCTTCTTCTCGACCGGCTGCAAGAGCCACAGGTCCCCTTCCTCCGCGTCCCACACGGCGCGCGCCGGAAAGAACTCGACCAGGACATCGGAAAGGCCGGACTGGATCGCAGCGTCGCGGATATAGGAAGTTTCAAAGTACTGGTTCTGATACTCCTCCGCCTGGCGATCGCGCGTACCCGAGAGCATCTGGACGTGAAGAAATGCCTGTTCACCCGAAACCTCGTTGAGGATCGGATTCCTGATCGCCGGCGGCACCAGACACCGGTCCGGCGGCATCTGCGCAACGAGCGCGCCGCCAAGCGCGACAGTGAGTGTGAGAAAGGCCAGCCGCACCATGGGCTGCTTGCTGGGATTCTTGCAGGTCATGATAGTCCCTCCAGACGGCGGAATGCAATCCCGGCCGGCCACGCGCCGGTTCCGGGAGAGCCGGCTCAGGAATCTCCGCCACCGGCGGTCATCTTATGAATGGATCCGCACAAAGTCAATGCAGAGTCCGGACCTTCGTCATGCCGGTCGGCAAAACCGAACCGAAATGATTTCGAAGTACCTTCTTTTTTTGAGATCCTGGTCGTCCAGGGCTGTTTTTCCCTCTGTTTTGTGCCGCTACCCGGGCTGACCGGGGTTATGGCTTTCAGCAGCCTTTCCAGGGATGCCGGAGCATCCCGGATTCCTTTGCGAGGCAAGCCAAACGATGTATGATCGTGGCGGGAGGGGAAGAGGGAATGATAAGAGACCCAGCCTTGCTGGTGGAGTTCGAGAACGCGCAGGTGCGCGCTCAAAAGCCGGACTACCATCGCAATCTGGAGATTTTCGAGGCGCTCTACTCGGAAGCCGCCGCCCTCGGGATTTTTCCGCTCACAGATCCGCTCGAGGGCATCGAGATTGACATCCGGCTTGCGAAGGCCATTCATGTTCAAAGAACTGCTTGAGGAGATCGCCCGCGCTCTCGATGAATCGGCCATTCCCTATATGGTCATCGGCGGGCAGGCCGTGCTGGTATACGGCGAGCCCCGTCTCACCAAGGATATCGATGTTACTTTGGGCGCGGATCTCGAGAGGCTGCAGGATGTACTTGCCGCCGCGCGCCGGGCCGGACTTTCACCGCTTGTAGATCCCGAGGAGTTCACCCGCCAGACCATGGTTCTGCCTTGCTCTCACGCCGCCACGGGGATCCGTGTGGACCTCATCTTCTCAAACAGCCCGTTCGAGCGGCAGGCCATCGCTCGTGCCAACAGAGTGAAAATCGGCGTCACCGAGGTGTGCTTCGCGTCTGCGGATGACCTGATCATTCACAAGATCATCGCGGGGCGGCCGCGCGATCTCGAGGACGTGAGATGCATCCTGCTCAAGAACCCTGCCGTTGACAGGAAGTATGTCCGGCGCTGGCTTGAGGAATTTTCATCCGCACTTGGCGAGCCTTTCACGGCCGTTTTCGATCAAATTGCCGGCGAGATGCAGTAGCCTCGAAACCAGCCCTGGCCCTGGCCAGCGAGCAGACTTGTGGTCGCATTTTTCTGCCGTGGTGGAACGGGGAAATGCTATCTTTCACGCATGCAGACTCCGTTCCGATCCGGCATGCCGCAGTGTTCGCTCGAGACCTATGAAATCGATTTCGCCGGCCGTCATCTTCTGCACCATGTGCTCGGGTGGTGGGCGGAGCGCAAGCCGCAGGATCCCGTCATCATCAGTCATGACTCTGGACGAGTGGTCGACTGGCTGACCCTGGACCGCGTTTCTACGCAATTCGCTCTGGACCTGCTTCGCCGGGGATTCCGCAAGGGAGACTTTCTGGCGGCTTCGCTGCCGATGTCTCTCGAACACATCTATCTCGAGTATGCCTGCTTCAAGCTCGGGGTTGTGCACGCTCCGCTGGACCTTCGCTTGCGCCCGGCCGAATTGGTCCGGTGCATGGAGATCCTCCGGCCGAGAGGATACGCATGCCTGGCTCCGGAACAGGCTTCCGCGGTCCGTGGCAGCTGTCCCTTCGTGGAGCACTTCCTCGCGCAATCCGAGCTGGCCGGGTGGATCGAGCGCGGGCCGGCGCCCGTGACACCGGGGCTCCAGGCCGAATTCGCCCGGGTGACCGGCTCCATCAGGGAAGGGGACCCTGCACAGGTCATTTTCACTACCGGGTCCACAGGTTCTCCCAAGGCGGCATTGCTGTCGCACCGCAACATCACCTCGCAGAACTTCTGCCTCGGGAGCGCCTTCGGATTCGGCGAAGAGTGCATCCTGCTCAACCTTCCCCCTTCGCACGTCGGAGGGCAGGCGGAAGTGCTGATGACGGCGCTGTTCTGCGGCGGGACGGCAGTCACTCTCGGTGCATTCGATCCTGCGAAGTCCCTCGACGCCATTCAGAAACATCGCGTGACCATGCTGGGCCAGGTCCCTGCGATGTTCCAGTTTGAATGGCGGCTTTCCGACTATGACCGGTATGACCTTTCGAGCCTGCAGAAGGTGGTCTATGGCGGCCAGCAGGCTTCCCGCCAGTTTCTCGAACGCATGGCAGGGATGGCGCCCTTGATCGCGACCGGCCTCGGCCTGACGGAGACCGCAGGGTTCTGCACTTACACCCCCCTGACCTCCTCGGTCGACGAAGTGATTTCCGGCATCGGGTACGAAATGCCGATGTATCCGATGTCGATCCGGCATGAAATGAAGGAAGATGGCACGGGTGGAGATTCCCTGCCCGACGGGCAGATCGGCAATATTTGCTTTGCAGGGCCCCAGACGTTTCTCGGCTACCTGAATGATCCCGAGGCGACTGCGAGGGCCTTGTCCTCCGATGGGATCCTCTACACTGGCGATCTCGGCTGGAAAGATGAACGCGGCCTGCATTTTTCCGGGCGGGCGAAGTGGGTGATTAAGCCTGCAGGTTACCAGGTTTTCCCTGGCGATGTGGAAAATCACTTCTGCGCCCTTGTAGACAAGGTCGCGAGTTGCGGGGCAGTTGGCGCAGAGCACCGCCTCTTGTCGGAAGCGATCGTTGTGTTTGTCGAAAAGAAGCCCGGCGCCGGGTTGAGTGTCGAGGAACTCAGAAAGCACGCGCGCGGCCTGGCATCCTACCAGAGGCCGATGCACTACGTGCTCCTCGAGCCCGGCCAGATGCCGATCAACCGCGCGGCCAAGGTCGACTACGTGCGCCTGAGCGAGCTCGCGGGGCAGCAGGTTGCCGGAATGCGGGCAAGAGGCGGCTGGGACCGTTGAGTTCCGCTTTTGACCTTGGGATGCAGAAAGGCCCCGGAGCGCCTTTCGGGTCTCCGGGGCCTTGGTGTTTCTGCGGTGATTGTGACAGTCGCTCTAGAAGTTAAAGCGCATCACGATCTGGATGAGTCGGCCGCCCGGATCCTGCTGCTGGTTCGAATCCGTGTAGGCCGAGGTGATCTGGCCGCTGGAGAGGCCGCCCCAGCCGCTGGTGCCGTAGAAGTTCGCGTTGTTGAAGGCGTTCAGGAACTCGCCCCGCAGCTCGAAGTTCGCCTTTTCCGTGAACCGGATCCTCTTCACGACGCTCAGGTCGAAGCGCATGAAACTCGGGCCGCGGAAGTAGAGGTGACGGTTGACACAGTCGCCTTCGACGACCGCGTAGCAGCCGCCGCTGTTTGCAGGCGCCAGGTAACGCCCGGTGGGCGTGCCGCGCGTGAAGCCGACGACGTCGTAGCTGGCGGCTTTGTAGGATTCGTCGATGATGTCCTTCGGATAGTAATAGATTTTCTTATTGGCATCATCGTACCAGATCCCGAT
>Ga0102851_10000875_pt1 | contig 16276 bp, 16 predicted proteins | sample Mud3Dept3metaG_FD_79558 | JGI IMG/M metagenome (GOLD analysis project Ga0102851, IMG submission 79558) | Freshwater wetland microbial communities from Ohio, USA, analyzing the effect of biotic and abiotic controls - Mud 3 Core 4 Depth 3... | ecosystem: Environmental > Aquatic > Freshwater >... | reverse complement strand
TTCGATTTGAAATACTTATAGAGCGTTCCTGTCCCGAACTCTGCTCGCCGCGCAATATCGCTCATCGTTGTGGGAAAGAATCCTTTGGCCGCGAATACCTTTTCGGCCGCCGAAAGAATCTCTTCACGATGTGCTAAATACTCCCTCGCTTTCCTGGTTATTCTTTCAGTCTCCATCCTCATTCACCTTTGACGAATCTTAAGAATATTTATTCACTTTATGAACCACGGTTCATCTTATTGTAAAAAAAAGAGGGTGTCAAACTAATTTTTAGCGAACCCCTTTCGGGAGCGTCAAGGATCAACGGATGACATCCTTGGCCCTGGTTTGGATGAGACGGCAACGATCTTCCCGCTCACTTCCAGAATATGGACGATAACCCCTTTTAAGGATTCAATCATGCCCAGGTAAATCGGAGAGGATTTAGGCACACAAATTCCTTGAATTAACCTTTCCTCATGTACCTCGGAATATCCATTTGCAATCTTGAGCATGACCCTTCCCTCTTCTCCGATCCGTTGAGCGAGGAGCTTATCCCGGGTCGTAACGAGGTTCGGAAGGTTTTCTAAGAGCCTCATCGCTTCTTGAAAGACGTCGTTCACTTCTTTGACCGCCTGATCACTAAAGAGGATATGATTTTGAGACTTCGCTCTTAGCCCATCCAAAATTCCCTCAATATTGTAAGTCATGCGATCCAGGCTGGAGGCGATCGAGAGATAAGGTTTTGCCCACTCCCTCCCTTTCTCGGCCGATGGACTTTTTGAAATAATGAAACTGGTCAACTCTGAAGAATATTGATGAAGCTTATCTTTGACCTCTTCCGCTTCTTTGGAAGATCTCTCTGTTGGCCCTCGAAACCCATCGAAGGCCAACGCCAGCATCTTTTTCAGGCTCTCACAGACCGGAATGATCTTCTCCTTTATTTCTATATCCATTTCCCTCCCCCTACGATCCCCACAAGAAATAATATCCGAATCTATCCACTCCCCTATCAAAGACTGTGTCGCAATTGGATGAAGGGGAGAGAATTCTAAAAAACGGGAACAGTCAGCCGGGTGAGAAAGCTTTAGAGCGGCACGTCTAAACAATTAGATCCTGAGGCCTCAAGACCACGAAAGCATTGCCGTTTCAGGAAGAAACACTTTTACCATACCGTAAATGTCCGCATTCTAAAGCTTTGGAACTCGGCTGTTTGTTCCATCCATTCAAGCCCTCCGCCCCATTATGACACAGTCTCTCAACGGGGGGGAGATCAAGCTCATCTAAAACAATTTTAACTGATCTTTCGGCTGCTCTTCGGTCTTTCTTTCTGGGAAGAGATTGATCTTCCCATAAACACCGTCATGGCCTGGAATAATTGACACCTTGCCTTGTCTCATTCGGACAATCCCGTCAAGGACATTTGGTGGAGCAAACGAGGCCAGCTCCTCGGGGGTAGCATCGAGAAGAATTCTAAACTCTGATCCTCCTCTCTCAATTAACCGTTCGTACTCAGCCTCCTCTCCCTTTGTCCCGACTCGAACACCCAGTGCCTCAGCAATGATTTCCTCCAGCGGAATGAGATGGATCGAAGGAATGGCATTCTTTGGAATAAAACCCTTCTGACGATCGGCCAGTTCCTCCACGCGATGCATCACTCCGATCGTTAATTTCTTCTGACACGCAGGGCAGAGGGAATGGTTTGCTTTCGTTTGAGAAGGAGAGAAGATCACGCCACATTGACGGTGCCCATCGTAATGATATTTTCCCTCCTCGGGGAAGAATTCAATGGTGAAAAGAAGCTTCTTCCGGTCCTTCCTCCGAATCGTCTCTGCGATCTCATGATAATCCAATGCAGCATCGAAGGCATTGGCTTCCCGTCCCAACCGATTCGGGGAATGAGCATCGGAATTGGAGATGAGGGTAATGGGATCGAGCGCCGACAGCCTCCAGTTCATTTCAGGATCTGAGGAGAGACCTGTTTCAATCGCATGAATGTGAGGAGACAGTTCCTCGAAACATTCCTCGATGCTGTCGAATCCTGAATTGGCACCGAAGATCGAAAACCACGGTGTCCAAGCGTGAGCAGGAATGATCAAGCAATCCGCGGAAATATCCAAAATCATCTTCGCCAATTCTTTTGCGGTGAAGCTGAAAATAGGCCTCCCGTCCGAGGAGAGTTTCCCAAGGTTTCCCAATTTTGAGCGAATGGCCTCTGCCACTTCAAAACTGGGGGCAAAAATGAGGGTGTGAATGCGCCTCACTCTTCCGTTCTGACTGTAGATATTGCTCACCTCTGTGGTCAGAATATACTGAACGCTCTGCTCCCCTTTCCTCAATTTGAAGAGGCCATTCCCCAGAGGTTCTAATTTTGATCGCAACTCTGCGAAATAGGTTGGGTGGGTGAAGTCCCCAGTTCCGAGAAGAGCAATTCCCTTTTTCTTTGCCCATCGGGCAAGGGTCTCCACTTCCATATCCTTGCTCGTAGCCCGGCTGAATTTAGAATGGATGTGAAAGTCGGCAATGAATCTCATAACCAAAACCGATTAAGTTCAAATGGCAAAGTTCAAATTTCAAATCAAATCCAAATTTCAAAGGTTCAAAAATTCTGACTTTGAGCTTTGTCATTCATTGGGAATTTGAACTTTGACATTTGGCATTGAATTCTCTGAGCCTTCGAATGGCTTCCATCTTTTCATGATCCCCAACCTTAGCTCTCTCCACAGCACATCTCAACACCTCAATCGTCTGATCATAAACCTTTCTATCCACGGGATAGGGATGACCATCCTTTCCCCCATGAGCAAAACTGAATCGAGCCGGGTCCTTGAAACTGGGTTTGACCCCGTGAATCAGTTCTGAAATCAAACTCAGCGCCTGAAGGCTCTTAGGACCCACCCCTCTGATTCCAAGAAGTTCTTCAAAATTGTTCGGAGAATATTCATAAATCTGCTTGAAAGACTTATCCAATCTCTCAATTCGAATCGCCTCCATGGGAACAGGATGCGCTCTCGGAAGAAAAAGTTCGTTGATCTTTCTTCCCTCGGAAACCAAAAATTCCGGTTTCTCATGAGAAAGTTCTGTCATGGATTGTCTGGTCTTTTCACTCTCTTGAGCAACCAGGTTCAGACCTCCTTTTCTTTGATCACAACAGACTGCCCAGTGCGGTTCACAGACGAAATCCCTTATCCCCTGACTGAACCAATGATATCTCCGAGCATATCGGCTTTCTTCATTCATCCCCTGTTGGACCACGGCCCACTGCCCGGACTGGGTGAAAAAGAAGGTGTGATGATAGATTTGGTACCCATCCTGAACCGCAGCGCTATCCACCTTTGCAGACATCCGGCTCGCATAAATGAGTGGCGTCCCATTCGTGGTGCTTCGATTGCAAATCTCCTCGATTTCAAAAGGAGTTCTTCTGGAGGTTTTTCCTTTCCCTCCTGCAATGAAGAACCCCAGTTCCCCTTGCATCCCCTTGATCCCCTCTTTCAGGGCACCACAGACCGTTGTCGTCACACCACTTGAATGCCAATCAAACCCCAATGCACAGCCAAAGGCCTGAAACCAGAAGGGGTCAGAAAGTCGCAAGAGCATTTCTTCCGCTCCGTAACCATCGATGATAAAAGAGGTGACCTCCCGTGCAAGGCTCTTCATTCTTTGAAAGAGCCAGGAGGGGGCCTTTCCGTAATGGAGTGGTAGATGGGCGACCCCGGTCTTCATTGTGTACCATCCCTACTAAACGTTTAGAGCCTTTCTAGAGCAGATGTAAATTACCAATACTTACCCTTCGGAGTCCCTCTTTTTCAGCCGCCTCTTTGCAGCGAATGGCTAAACCCCTCGGAGTCACGGGAAGATCTTTGAAAAAGAATTGAGGGTAAAAAGCTAATAAGGTATAGGGAATGTCTGGATTGAGAGAAGCCATCCATCTGGAAATTTCACGAACTTCTTCCTCGTCGATGTAGCCCGGAACGAGAAGGGTACTGGCAATCAATAGGGGTGGCTCCGGCCTCTTTTTAATCCATTCCGCAACCCACTCGAAATTTCCCTTTGTCCTTTTGTTGGAAACGCCACAGAGGGCAGTATGGAGGGAGTCATTCCATGCTTTGATATCAAATTTGATACAGCCTCCTGACGTCAAGGAGAGATCAACCATTTCTTTTAAAAGGTCTGGGTTCATCGAACCATTCGTCTCCCAGCAGATCCGGAGAATCCTGCCTTTTGCCCTCTCTATGGCCTTTTTGGAAACCTGGATGGAGTGAGGAAGCTGCGGTGTGGGATCTCCACCGAAATAGCAGATACAACTGGTACGATCATCGACTGCATGGGCAAGCTCTTCAGGGGTGACTCTTTTTGTATCCCACACCCGTTCGCGGTGTCTCCAATTCTGACAAAAAAGGCAGTTGAAAGAACACCCGTGATAAAAAACAGCAAGGTTTTTATACCCATATTCCGGTTCTGAATGATAAGCAAATTGAGGGTAGCCTACGCCTGTCCCTCCGGGGCAGACCCAATCCGCTACGCAGTTTGTAGGGAGGTCATCATAGTACCAGCTCACATTACCTTCCTGGGATGAAACACCTTGAAGCTCTCCTTCTTTTTGAGTTCTCAGCCCACAATAGCCCCACCCTCCTTCTGGAATTCGGCATTCATTGGTGCAGATCTTACAAGATCTACCCGAGACATCTCGCGGAGGTTGATCGACGAGTTGAAAAAGTCTTCTTGAATGATGGTGCGCTTCGACAATAACGGGCTCAATCGCCTCATCCCCTGATCGAAGACATTCCAAACAGAGCGGTAGGGTTTCAGAAGAGGGCGTCATCGTCCTTCCACAGGTAACGCAACCCTTTCTTACACGGACAGCTCGATTTTCTAAATACCGCTCTTTCACCCCGTTAGAAAACCCCACTCTCTCTATGATGTTGCAAAATAAGCCACGGCCTTCTTCATGGAATGGTAGAAGTAATGTCTTGACTTCCTAACGGGGTTCACTCCACGACCTTATAGACGACGTCGTGCTCTCTCACTCGGTCTTTTACTTTAATCCCGATGTCTGCCCCCGGCCCCGCTTCCGGAACATTTTTGTTCTCAATCTGCATGGAATCGACGCCCTGGGTGACATCGGTCGTATGGCCGACGATATGGATGGTATCTCCAACCTTTAATGACCCCTCTGATAACCGTATCGCGGCGACACCGATCTTCCCGAAAAACTTGATAACCTCCCCTACTTTTTTCTCTTCCATCTTTTGCCTCCTCTTAAAGTTTGAATTCGACTCCTAACTTTTCCAGCCCCTTCAGAACCTCTCCCATCTCAATCCCCCGCAGGCATTCAAAGTCTTTGCATTGGAAAAATCTCTCTTGAGGGCAGGGAGAGCAAGGGATTTCTCTCCGAACGACAAATGTCTTTTCCCCTTTGGGCGACCAAACCCTTTGATCCGTTGGACCAAAGATGACAATTGTTGGAAGTCCCAATGCCGCGGCCATATGAGAAACACCGGAGTCATTTCCAACGTAGAACCAGCATCCTTCCATGACAGATCCCAGTTGGAGAAGAGTCAGGCCTTTTGCCATAATGAATTCGGTTGGCCTCGTCCCTTCAAAGGCCCTCTGGACTTCCGGTCCTTCGGCCGGGCCAAGAATGATGAGGATTTTTGAGCCGGAATGGTCCTGAAGCGTGCGAGCAAGGTTTACAAACTGATCGAGAGGCCAGACCTTCTTCTTACTCCCACTTCCGGGATGGAGGATGATCACCTTTGATCGCTCTTCTGGGGCCACCCCTTTGCTTTTCCAGAAATCCCTTGCCCATTCTCGGTCTGACTCGTTCAAATGCAGTCTCGGATTTGAATCAGAGGCGGGAAGCCCGAATGAACTAAATTGTTTGAGAAGATGATTCGTTGCGTGGACCTTGCCATCCCAAGGGGGAAAAGAATTGATGGGAATAATTTGGCCCTGACAAACCCTTCTCAGATTGCCCACGACCGTCCCTTCCCCATCTCTTCCGAAAACGACGATCAGATCAAACCTTTTAAAGAATTCGGAGAGCGTGAAGTCCAGTGCCCCTTCTCGAACAAAAAAGGTAGCCATTCCTTTCTGATCGATGGAAAAGATCTCCTCTGCATAGAATCGCTTCTCCACCAGTTCCAAAATTCTTGGATATCCCATGATGGCCGATTTGGCGTTCGAAAAGGCTTTTCGAATGGTCTCGAGAGCAGGTAAGGCGAGAATGAAATCCCCAAGGGCCCCCTGGTGAACCACCAGGAACGATTGAACCGTAGACATATTTTTCCAACTGGAGGAAGTCATGATTTACCTTCTTGCCGGTCAGGAGATTCTTTCAAGACGCTTTCGAACGTGCTCATCATTCGGCGTGACCTGGAGGACCCTTCGATACTCCCTTCTTGCCTCTTTCCATCTCCTCTGATCCTCATACAGGACACCCAAATTGATCCTTGCAAAGAGATAGTTCGGATTGATACGAAGGGCCTTCTTCAATTCAGCGGCGGCCTCTTTATATCGCTTCCGATCACTATAAAGAAGAGCCAAATTATAATGGAGATCTGCATACTGAGGATTGATCTGAACTGCCTTTTTCATATACCGAAGGGCTTCGCGGGTACGGCCCATCAGACCGTACACATAACTGAGGTTTGCATACCCCATTCCATAAAAGGGGTCGATCTTCAAAGCCTTCTGAAATTGATGAATCGCCTTTAGATAAGCTCCTTGATAGTAATAGACCGTTCCAAGATTCGCATGAAAGATGAAGTCATCGGGTATCAGGTCTGAAGCCTTTCTGAGCTCTTTGATTGCCTGCGTGAACTTCCCTTTCTTGGCCAGATAGAGACCGATTAAGTTGTGAAATTGCGCGTAGGGGTGGCTGAAATGAATCTTCTTCAAGGCACTTTCTGCTTTTTGATCAAGGTAAACCTTGCCTCTTTGCCACACCCCTTTCTTTTTATAATAGTCTCGATAATAAGACTGACACTGGATTGCCTTATGAATTCGAGCAGCCCCTTCCTTAAGCCTTCCGGCCTTGACGCACAAAATCCCTAAGACATGCTGAAGAGAACCATCCCTCGGATGCCTTTTCGCTTCGGCGAGGAAAATCTCTTCGGCCTCCTTGCATCGTCCCGTCTCAACATTCAAGAAACCCGAATTGACAAGGGCCTCCCGATACCGTGGGTTCAAGTGGAGGGCCTCCCCAAAATGGCTCTCCGCCTTTTCCATCTCTCCGGCGGCCATCCAGACAAGGGCGAGCAGATGTTGAAGGTCCGCATAACGAGGATGAACCCGAACCTCCTCTTGAATCTCCATCAAAATCCGCTTATCCACTGGATTCCGCCTTGTTCTCATCCGCTTCTTCCTTCTTCTTCGCCTCGATCTGGACCCATTGGCCCTTCTCTTTTCTCCAGTTCTGAAGTTGAAACATAACATCCGTCACACCGGGAATGTTCCTAACCTTCTTTTCAAAAGAATAGAGGGTTTTGGCCGTTAATTCCTGCAGTTGATCCTCATCCGTATCGGGAGAAATATAGGAAAGTTGGAAAATTCCACGGATGTAAACCACGCCCTTCACCGTCCCGAAATCCATCCTCGAATAATTGATGCTGGTTCGGACCAGCATTCGCCGGAGATTCGATTGGATCGCAAAATCTTTTTCTAACATGTGAACCTAATCGGTGTCCTCTAAACTCAAAGTGGAATCGGGTTCTTTTTCCAACGCCCGCTTGATCGCATCCAACAACTCCTCAGGGTCATAGGGCTTCTTGACATAAAAACGAGCCCCCAGCGCCATGGCCTTTTCCTCCGCATTCTTCTCCGGACTCCCTGTCAGGAAGATCACGGGAATGGTAAAGGTGTGTATCGAGCGTTTTAATCTCTGGGCGACGCTGAATCCATCCCCGGCGGGCATCCGGATGTCGAGGATGATGAGATCTGGTTTTTCCTTGTGGGCCATGAAAACACCTTGGGCCCCATCAAAGGCGGTGACAACCTCATATCCAGCTCCTTGCAGCCGGATCATCAATCCCTTGACAATGTCCCGTTCGTCATCCACGATGAGAATCTTTTTCTTCTGTCCCATATTCACCTCATTCTACCAGCTCGCATTTTTATTTTTCCCGCGCTTCCATTCTCTTCGAATAAGATGAATCCCCTTGAAGCCAACCCGTCATCTCCTCGCTTCTTTGATGAAATGCCTCCATCTCCTTCTTCTCGATAGGTGCCCCGGGGATAAAGCTCTCTCTTAATGGGTTTCGGAATTGTCCGTCCTTCAGCAACCGATAGTCAAGATGGGGACCGGTCGAGAGGCCCGTCGATCCAACGTACCCGATGACCTGCCGTTGCTTCACTCTTATCCCCTTTCTGACCCCTGATCCAAAAGCTGAAAGATGTCCGTAGCAGGTGGTGTAGCCATTCGTATGACGGAGGATCACCTGGTTGCCAAACCCGCTGTTCCATCCGCAAGAGGCAACCGCTCCATCTGCCACAGCCCAGATCGGTGTTCCGGATGGGGCGGCATAATCGACACCAAAATGAGGTCGAACCCCGCCCAGAATCGGATGAACTCTTGCCCGGCTGAATTTTGAACTGATCCGGCTGAATTTCAGGGGTGCCTTCAAAAATGCCTTTTTCAGTGCGATCCCTTTCTCATTGTAGTAGCCATCTTTATACCTGATCCCTCGAATGATCTTTTCTCCCCTCTGATATTCTACGGCATGGATGGCTCCGTATTGAATGAATTGGTCTCCTTTATAGACCTTCTCCACCACCACTTTGAACCGATCGCCTTCGCGGACGTCCTTATAAAAATCGATCTCCCAGGCCAGTATTTCGGCAAAAGCAATGGTAAGGGGATCCTGTTCTCCGGCGGCGTCCATCGCCTCAAAAAGAGAAGATTGGATTTCTCCGACGACCTTCACCAGACAGGTTTCAAGAGGAACCAACTTCCTCTGCGCGACATATCCTTGGCCTTCTCTCTCTATCTCATAAATCTCCGTGGGGCTCGCTTCATAAATGAACTTCACCAATTCTCCCTTGACGTCTGTGATAAAGCGGTAACTTCCCCCTTTAATTTTTTTAAAATTGACGTAGGGTTTCAATTTTGAAACGATCAGGTCGATCCAGCGAAGAGGAACGTCCTTTTCAGATAAAGCCTTGAAAAGGGTGCTTCGTTCCCTCACATCTCCTTCGATCGTATGGAGCTGGGGTTCTTGAACAGTCTCCGAAGGGGTGGCATCGGGGGCAACAGGAGACGGTGGAGGTGTGGAGGGAATGAGAAAGAAGGAGACCAGCAGGGAAAGGCCGACCACAAGACCCCCTGAAAGATAGACCCATTTCCTTCTCCTCCTTTTCGCCTCAAAAGGCCGCCAGTCAAAGCGATTCTCTTTTTTCAAATCGATCATGATTCTACAAAACCCGTCGTTCGGAACGCCTCCTCTTTCTAACCTACCTCTCTTAAAAACATCGCAGCATCTTCCGGAGGAGTCGGATTGACAAAAAAGCCGGTCCCCCATTCGAAGCCTTCTCTCAACCCAATCCGCAATCGGGTTTCGATATGCCAGTGGTATTCTGGCCGATGAAATCGATTCCGAACAGGTGAGGTATGAAACGTGACGCTATAGGGGGGGTCGGACAAGAGCTTAGAAAAACGCTGGAAGAGAGATTGAATTCCAGCGGAAAGATCTGCAATCTCCTCTTCCGTAATGCGATGAAAATCAGGACTGTGAACCTTTGGGACGACCCAGGATTCAAAGGGGTAGCGAGACGCGAATGGAGAAAAGATTAAGAAATGGGCCGTTTCCAGAATCACTCTTTTCTTCACGGAGATTTCTTCCTTGACGATGTCGCAAAAGATGCAGCGCTCTTTGCGCTGATAGTAATCCAAGCTCCCCCAGATCTCCTCGTCAATCCTTCTCGGAATGACGGGCATGGCCACGATATGGGAGTGGGGATGTCGATTGAAAACGCCGGGGTAATTCTTCAGAATAAGGAACTGCTGGAATCGCTCATCCTTCTCCAAGTCGATCAGCCTTTCTCTGCAGGCCAGGATAATTTTCTCAATTTGCTTAGGTTCCATGGTGGCCAAGCCTTGAGTGTGTTCCCGGGCTTCCACCACGATTTCGTGGGCACCAATCGCTTCCATGACGTCATACATCCCTTCCGGTCTTCGGTCATAGCCCCCTTCGATATGGAAAAAAGGAAATTTGTTGGGAAATACTCGGACCGACCATCCTCCTCCATCGCGGCTCAGAGAAAAGATTTCCTTCGGGGTCATGTTTTCATTACCCGGACAAAAAGGACAGGGAGTCACCGCATCTTGGGAGCGATAAGGAGGCTTAAAAGGAAGGTAATCCGGTGGCCCTTTGGGGTGATCGTTCGTCACCACGACCCACATCCTGGTAATCGGTTCTCTCCTCAGCTCTGCCATCAAAATCTCCTAAGAAAGGAGGGATTGGTAAATATATTGCCTTCCCCGATGAGAATCTTCTTTTCTCACCATCGGCCTTTCCACTCGCACGACCAAACGTTTCTTATAAAGATTGAGCAAGCGGGTGCCGCTCGTGTTCATCTCAATCCCTTCCTCCTCAGATAATTCCCTGAGCGTCAACTGCCTTCTTCTCATCACACGGTTTAAGGTGTGGACCAAATAATTATTCAGGGAACCAATGATTTGCCACCCGTCCGGCCCGGTGGTCAGCACGGCCAGTTTCTTTCTCTCCAGAGCCACGTCGATGTTTTCTGCCTGCGAGGAATTGAGGTTCTTCAAAACAAGAAATTTTTCTCCATATTCGCCGCTCCACAACCGGGAGACCATTTTAGCCACCACCTCATCGGCCCAAGAAAAATCGATCGAGCCCATCCTCGAAAAATCGATGATCACTCGCAGGGATCCCTTCTCGTCTCCTAAAATCTTTTCAATGACCCCCCGGATCCGGACGCCCCGGGAGCGGCCGGTCATCTCCCTCGATCCGTTCTTAAAGAGCTGGTGGGTCAACTTCTTTAAAGAAAGAATCCGCTTTTCCATTCTGTTCCTTCAATTGATTCAGTTGAAACAATTGATCATAAATGTACGGTTTTGTCAAGAAATTTTTCCGGTAGGGTTTGTGGATAGGATAAGGGCGAAACGTCAGAAGGCAAGTATTTCATCGTGGGGTCTGAGGCTCACGACACATTTTCAGAGGGCATCACTTAGGGTCAATGGAGTAACGAGTCCGGGTCTTTTCGAATTCGAAAGGGACCTTCCCAGGGATGTCGCATGTCATCCACAAACCGATCCCGGCAGCTTTTGCAAACAATCAAGGTGATCTCTTCGTAGACGTCTTTCTCCAGCTCTTTCGGATCCAAATGTTGGGCCGCCTCAAGGAGCCCCTTCAATTGTTGGTCAATCCCTTCCGCCGATTCTGAAAGGATTCCGTCAAAACCCGAAAAAACCTTGACATGGACCACGTAGAATAAGCTCCCTGGCTGGAGTCTTTTCCCGCACCTGAGGCAATTTCTTTCTTCCATTGGTCCCTCGCTCAAGTCTCCCTCTCCGCTTGTTCCCCTTCATTTTCCCTATTCCACTTTTCCATCTCTCTCAATGCTTGTTCCGCCAGAAAGAGTCGTCTCTCCCTGCCCTTGCGCTTTCCTACCAAAGGAGGGAACAAACCAAAGTTGATGTTCATGGGCTGAAAAGGAACGGCAAAAGAACGGGTGATGTGATGGACCAATGCACCCATCGCGGTCGTTGGTGGAGGAGCGATGGTCGGCATTCCACTCGCGTATCGATGGGCATTGATTCCGGATAACAGCCCCATGGCTGTCGATTCCATGTATCCCTCTACCCCTGTGATCTGTCCTGCAAAGAAAAGACCCGGCCGGGTCCTCAGCTGCAGCGACTCGCTCAGTAATCGGGGGGAATCGATAAAGGTGTTCCGATGGATAGAGCCCAATCGAACAAATTCTGCCTTTTCTAAACCGGGAATCATCCGAAAGACCCTCTTCTGCTCCTCATGTCTCAATCGAGTTTGAAATCCCACCAGATTGAAAAGTTTTCCAAACCGATCCTCCTGTCTCAGCTGGACGACGGCGAAGGGCTGTTTTTGGGTCTTCGGATCGATCAGGCCAACCGGCTTAAGAGGTCCGAATGCAAGAGTTTCCCTCCCTCGCCCTGCCATCTCTTCGATGGGGAGACAGCCTTCAAAGAGATACCTTCTTTCAAACTGTTGAACCGGTACCTTTTCGGCCTGATTCAATTCTTGCACAAATTGGAGATATTCTTCCTCATTCATCGGACAATTGACGTAGTCTTCTCCTCTTCCATACCGAGAGAGCTTAAATGCCCTTTGAAAATTAATCGAATCAGCGGTGACGATGGGTGAGATGGCATCGTAAAAAAAGAGATGACGGGTGCCTGTCAGCTTCTGGATTTCCTTACTCAGGAGATCCGAGGTAAGAGGACCCGTCGCGACAATCGTGATCCCATCTTCGGGAATAAAAGCAACTTCCTTTCGGATCACCTCCACATTTTCCAAGCTTTCCAGGACGTGAGTAATCTGTTTTGAAAAAACCTGCCGATCCACGGCCAAAGAATCTCCTGCCGGAACCTTTGCCTCCTCGGCTACATTCAGGATAAGGGAATTTAATTGCCTCATCTCCCCTTTGAGAATCCCTGGGGCATTCTCAATAGATTCTGACTTAAAGGAATTGCTGCAGACCAATTCTGCAAAGAAAGGAGAGCGATGGGCCGGAGAGTAGACCCCGGGTTTCATCTCATAGAGGGTCACCTTTCCTCCTCTCCGAGCAATTTGCCAGGTCGCTTCACATCCTGCCAAGCCAGCCCCGATGATCATGATCGGTTTCACGGGTCTCTATTTTATGCCACCCATCGTCGAATTGCAAAAAAATTCCGTAATATGATCCATGGACGATAAAATTCCCCTCATCCCCCTGAAGGTGTAAAAAAGTTGGTTTTCCTGCTTACAACTGGAAGGACGGTCAGGGTTCCGAAGTTTTAGAATGCGCACATTTGGGTTATAGGCGAGCGCCCTTGGCAGTAAAGCTGAGGGATGATAATCGGTTGCGGCGCTTTCCTTATGTTTCTTAAAGAGGTGGCGCTCTAAAACTTCTTCACCCCGATCATCCTTCCAGTTTGAGCCATGATTTAATTTTTCACACCTTCCCTTTTACAAACGGGGAAGCAATTTCTCCCCTCTTTTCTAAAGCCAACCTGCCGCCGCCTACCAGCAGGGGTAAGCAGGGGAGGACAGGAGGGATTTGAAAGAATGTTATTTTCCAATCGACTTTGACATCTCCTTACAGAGGCTGTTAGGATTTCTTTTATGAAGGTCGACCTGATCGTCCCGGCGGTTGAAGAAAATGCCCGTATCCCCAACCTCGCCCTTCCCATTCTTGCCGGCCTATCCCCAACGGATGTGGAGATCTCTTTTACCGACGACCTCTTGACCCCCATCGATGTGAAGAGAGATTTTAAGAAGGTCGATCTGGTGGGAATCACCGTTTTATCAAAAACCGCCCTGAGGGCTTATAAGATCGCCGATGCGTACCGTAAAACTGGAATACCCGTCGTTTTGGGTGGAATTCACCCGACCGCTCTTCCTGACGAGGCCAAAGGACATGCAGATTCGGTTGTCATCGGTGAGGCGGAAGGGGTCTGGCCCCGTCTCATTGATGACGTCAGGATGGGAGATCTCAAACCTTTCTACCGCCAGGAGGGCTACACAGAATTATCAAAGGTTCCAACGCCGCGGCGAGAGATTTTACCTAAAAAGGGATATCTTCCTCTGGATGTCATTCAGGTGTCACGGGGATGTCCCTTCCGATGCGAATTCTGCACCGTCCAGAAATTTTTCGGGGAGACCTACCGGTTCAGGTCCATCTCGGAGGTCGTGGAAGAGGTTCGCCGTCTCCCCCACCGGTGGATGATGTTCACCGATGATAACATCATCGCAAATCCTTCTTACTCAAGAGAACTGCTCAAGGCTTTGATTCCTCTCAGAAAGAAATGGTTTGGCCAGGCCTCCCTGGCAGGGCTGAAGAAGGTCGAAAACGTGGAATTACTCGCTAAGAGCGGATGTAACAGCCTTTTCATCGGCTTCGAATCTCTATCCAAAACAAACCTGATGAAGTCCCAGAAATTTCAGAATGATCCGTCTGATTATCGAGAAATTATCGATACCCTGCATCGTTACGGCATTGCCATCTCTGGGGCTTTTATTTTTGGATTCGATGAGGATGATCCTTCGGTATTTGAGGAAACGGTCACTTTCGCCATTCAAACCAAACTTTTCTCAGCAGTCTTCATGATCCTCACCCCCTATCCAGAAACCGCCTTCTACCATCGAGTAAAAAAGGAGGAACGTCTGGTTGAGGACCGATGGTGGTTATTGGAAAGGCCAGAGGACTCCGCCCCCCATTTCCTACCGATGAGGATGGGACGTGAGGCCTTGCTCTCGGGTTGGAAAAGTGCCTGGAAAGAGTTCTATTCCTTTCCTTCGATTTGGAAACGATTCCACTGGGACTACTCTCCCACCTTGCTCAACCGATTCGTCTACTTTCCTTTTCAGTGGATGCAGCATCGGTTCACGAAGAAAAAGATCATGGAGGGCAGACGAAGATATCGAACCTCTTCATTCTGAGATCCGATACCCGCATTCCTTTTTCGGGCATCGCTTGGTGATTCCACCTTTCCCTTGCTTCTCCACCAGAAAGGGGAACCCGCACTGCGGACATTTTTCCGGAATCGGTTTATCCCATAAGGCATACGTACAGTTCGGATAATTGCTACAGCCGTAGAAAGTCCTTCCCTTGCGAGTCTTTCTCTCAACGATCACTCCGTTGCACTCTTCCTGAGGGCAACCGACGCCGGTATCCAGGGATCGGGTAAATTTGCAGGTGGGGTAGTTGGAACAGGCCAGAAACCTTCCGAACTTTCCGTTCTTGATGACCATGGGGCTTCCACATTTTTCACACTTGGCTTCTGTCTGCATCTGATTCTCTAAATTCCCATCCACCTCTCTCGTGTAGCGACATTTTGGATAAGTGGAACAGGCCAGGAAATAACCTCTCTTTCCCCATCGCTTCACCATCTTTGAACCGCATCGCTCGCAGAGGGCATCCGTGGGAATCTGTTCTCTCTTCACATCCCTCATCGAGGTCTTGGCCATCTCCAGGTCCTTTTCGAAGGGGAGGTAGAACTCTTTGAGCGTTCCCACCCAATCTTTCTGGCCTTCTTCAATCTGATCTAAACTCTCTTCCATCTGTGCGGTGAATTCGATATCGAAGATATCGGGAAAATTGACGACGAGGAGATCATTCACCAGGCACCCTAACTCCGTGGGGGAAAATTTTCCCTTCTCCAGATGGACATAATCTTTTTCTTTGATCGTGGCCAGAATGGTGGCATAGGTGGAAGGCCTTCCAATTCCTTTTTCTTCCAATTCTTTGATCAATGTCGCTTCGGAAAACCGGTACGGGGGTTGGGTAAAATGCTGCTTGGGCGTCAGGCCGAGTAGCTCGAGGAGTTCCCCCTCCGATAGTTGGGGAAGCTTCTTCTCCCCGTTTCCATTCTCTTGGTTATCCTCCCCTTCTACATAGAGGGCCATGAAACCTTGAAAAACAGGAACCGTGCCCACGGTCGTAAAAATGGCATCGTCTGCCTTAATCTCAATGGTCGTTTGAAGGAAGTTTGCCGAAGCCATCTGAGAGGCCACGAAGCGGTCCCAAATCAATTTATAAAGACCCCATTGATCTTTGTCCAAGTAAGGCTTCACCTTATCCGGTTCCAGATCGATGGAAGTGGGCCGGATGGCTTCATGGGCCTCCTGTGCTCCTCTACGGCTTTTATAGACATTGGGCTTGGAGGGAAGATAAGGCTCTCCGAAGCGATCCTTGATCCACGCCCTCACCTGTTGAACAGCTTCATTGGCGACCCGGACAGAGTCGGTCCTCATATAGGTGATCAATCCAACCATGCCGAGCTGACCGAGGTCCACCCCCTCATAGAGCTTTTGCGCGATGCGCATCGTCTTTTGAGCAGGAAAGGAGAGCTTCCGATAGCCCTCTTGTTGAAGTCGGCTCGTGATAAACGGCGGCAAGGGGTGCCGCTGTTTTTCTTGCTGGACGATCTTTGAAACAGAATAAGGAACCGTCTCGAGGGATTTCTTGATGGCCTGGGTCTCCGCCTCATTGACCATCTTGACTTTCTTGCCCTTCCATTTCGCCAGTTTCGCCTCGAAAGAGACCGGGGAATCCTTTCCCTTCAGCGTTGCGGTGAGGCTCCAGTATTCCTCGG
>Ga0102851_10000874_pt1 | contig 16286 bp, 17 predicted proteins | sample Mud3Dept3metaG_FD_79558 | JGI IMG/M metagenome (GOLD analysis project Ga0102851, IMG submission 79558) | Freshwater wetland microbial communities from Ohio, USA, analyzing the effect of biotic and abiotic controls - Mud 3 Core 4 Depth 3... | ecosystem: Environmental > Aquatic > Freshwater >... | reverse complement strand
CCTGATCGATGAAGACGCCGCGGTGACCCCGCGGCGTTTTTCATTGGGCGCCGAGACTGGCGCAGGCACGCCGCTTCCGACCCGGAACGCGTGCTCGACTCCGTCCCAGTCGACGTCGACCGGGCGCCCTTCGGCTGCGGCAGCGACATTTTGCTTGAGCGCCCCGAGCGCGTCCGGGCCCGGATCTCCGGCACCCTCGAGCAATGGATGCTGCTCGAAGTAAAGCGTGCCGCGCAGCCAGCCGATCTTGCTCGGCTGGTTGACGAGATTGACCTTGGTGTTGACCGGCACGAGGCCGAACAACTCCGCGATGTCCTCCGGGTAGAGCCGGATACAGCCGTGCGTCACCTGCATGCCGACGCCGGCCGGACGATTGGTACCGTGGATCAGGTACGCGCCGCTCGGAATGCCGAGCCGCAGCGCGTGCTCGCCAAGCGGGTTGTCGGGCCCTGCGGGCACCACGGCCGGCAATGGCGGCTCGCCGCGCGCCGCATGCGCCTCGCGGACCGATGCGGGCGGATACCAGTTGGGCCGCTCCTGCTTCGAGACGATGCGCGTCACGCCGAGCGGCGTCTTCCAGTCCATCTTGCCGGTGCTGATGGGGTACGTGCGGACGACTTTCGGTTGGCCCGCTTTCGCTGGCGGATAGTAATAGAGCCGGTGCTCCGGCAAGTTGACGACGATACCTTCGCGCGGCGCGTCGGGAAGAATGAACCGGGTCGGGATCAGGATCTCGGTGCCCGCGCCCGGCAGCCACGGGTCGATGCCAGGATTGGCCGAAATGAGCTCCTCGTAGCCCACGCCGTAGCGGCGTCCGATCTCGATCAGCGTGTCCTCATGCTCGGCGATGGCGGTCGTGACGACGCCTACGACGTTGTCGCCGTTCGCGGGCAGCAGGTACTCGGTGCCGCCCGGGAAGATCTCCGTGTCCTGCGGGACGGCCTCGGGCGCAACCGCCGTGCCGACTTCGGGAACGACCTCGGTCCCCGCGGCCACGCCGGCAACGACGCCAACCGTAACGGCAACGATGAGACGGGACGTGACCAGGAATCGACGCATGCGCAGCAACCTCGGGAGCCTTCGCGGCATTCTAAACACTCGCGCGATGCCAGTACGACCGCGTTGACCGCTTGCCGGTTCCGCCAGTAGCCTGTCCACGGGGGTTCAGATGCCATACAAACTGATCATCGAGCTGTCGGACCGCGACCTGCGTCACTTTCGCCGCGAGCTCCGCCGGGCTCGCGAAGCGGTGGGCATCGCGGACGACGACGAGATCCTCGGCGCCGCAGCGGACTTGCTGGAGACCCTGCAACGCGCAGAGTTGCCTGATTTCGTCGCCGAAAGGCTTGGCAAGCTCGAGACGCTGCACGCAATCCTGACCGACGCCGACTGGACCCTCGAGGAGCGGGAACGCGCGCCTGTGCTCGCCGCCCTCGCCTACGTTTGCGATCCCGAGGACATCATTCCGGACGACATCCCGGGCATCGGCCTGCTCGACGACGCGGTGATGATCGAACTGGTGTTTCGTGAACTGCGCCACGAGATCGAGGCGTACGAGGACTTTCGCCGCTACCGGACGTCGATCCCGCGCAATTCGTCGCTGCGCCGCGATGCCGGCAGGCTCTCGGCAAAGCTCGCGCAGCGGCGCGAACAGCTGTTGACACGGATGAGGCGCCGTCGCGCGCAGGAGCGCAAGAGGCCCGCGCCCTGAGCGAGGCACGATCTCAGCCGGCAGGCGTCCGCTGCGACTCGGCCGCGACCAACCGCTCCATCAGCCCGGCGATCTGGGCCGGCACCCCGTTGCGCGCCTCGGTGATCGCGACGCGCACTGCGCTGGCAAACGCCGCGCGATCCGCGCCGCCGTGGCTCTTGATCACGACCCCGGCGAGACCCACCATGCTCGCGCCATTGTAGGCACGGGGGTCGAGGCGGGCCTTGATGCCATTCAGCGCTGGCGTCGCGGCCAGTGCGCCGATCTTGCGCCACGGACTTGCGGTAAATTCCTCGCGCATGACGCTGCCGATGAAGCGCGCAAGCCCCTCCATGGTCTTCAACGCGACGTTCCCGGTGAAACCGTCGGTGACCACGACGTCGACGTCGCCCGAGAAGATGTCGTCGCCTTCGACGAAGCCCCGGTAGTTGATCGGCGCGCCGGCCAGGCGCCCGTGCGCCTCGCGAATCTCGTCGGTGCCCTTGATGTCCTCCTCACCGATGTTGAGGAGCGCGACGCGGGGACGGTCGATGCCGTGCAGGTCTGCGGCGATCACGGAACCCATCACCGCGAACTGCACGAGATGCTCCGCGGTGCAGTCGGGGTTCGCGCCGAGATCCAGCATGACGGTGTGCCCGTGCGCCGCTGGCACGGCGGATACGATGGCCGGGCGATCGATGCCGGGCACCATGCCGAGCACGAAGCGCGCCGTGGCGAGCAGCGCACCGGTGTTGCCCGCCGAGATGCAGGCGCCTGCCTCGCCGCGCTTGACGAGATTGATCGCCACGCGCATCGAGGAGTCTTTCTTGCGACGCAGGGCGTCCTGCGGACGCTCGTCCATGCCGACGACTTCGCTCGCTTCGACGAGCGAGCAGCGCCCCGGGTCCGCGCCCGCGAGCAACGGGCGCACCACATCGCCGCGGCCGACGATGATCAGCCGCAGGTCGGCCGTCGACGCCAGGACGTCGAGCGCGGCGGGGACCGCGACTTCGGCACCGTGGTCGCCACTCATCGCGTCCACGGCAAGGGTGAGCCCGGCGTTCATGCGCGGGCGCGGGCCAGATTATTCCTGGCCTTCCTCGGCCACCGGCTTGTCGATGACTTTCTTGCCGCGATAGAAGCCGTCGGGCGTGATGCGGTGACGCAGGTGCGTCTCGCCGCTCGTGCGGTCGACCGACAATGCAGGGGTCTTCAGGGCGTCGTGCATGCGGCGCATGCCACGCGTCGAAGGGGTCCTGCGGCTCTTTTGAACTGCCATGGTCTCGTCTCCTGTCGCGGTCAGCTCGAACTCTCGTCGAGCAACTTCCGCAGATTCGCAAAAGGTCTCTGTGTCTCGTCCGCCGCGGCTTCGGTCGCGGCGATCGCGATCGCCGCCGGCGCCGCGCCGCAAAGCGCGGTCGTTGCGTGCTTCGGCACCAGCGGCAGGCCGAGCAGCAACTGTTCCTCGATCAGTTCGGTGACCGACAGCCGCTCGGCATCACCGAGCAGCGGTTCGAATCCACCCGGCACCTCGTCCGTGTCGTTCGCCATCACGACCAGCGACGCGCGTTCGTTCACCGCGCAGCTGCACGGTCGCAGGCAGCGCTGGCAGGTGAGCACGAGCTCGCCCGACACCAGCACCTCGACCGCCGTGCGGCCCTCGATCTTGCCGAATGTCAGTTCGGCGCTTGCTCGCGTGCCCTCGAGCGCTCCCGCATCGACGAGCCGCGGCATTTGCCGCAAACTCAGTCGGCGCTCGAGCGTCGCAGAGCGGCCGGCCAGTTCGACCGCGTTGACTAGATCGGCCGGGGCGCTCGACATGGGCCGCGTATAATAGGGACCGCCCTCTCCCGTGTCAAAACGAGTTCGAGCTTAAACCCTTGTTTTTCCTGGCCTCCACCTCGGCCTACCGGCGTGCTTTGCTCACGCGCCTGCAATTGTCGTTCGAGTGCGTGGCGCCAGCGGTCGATGAGCAGCGCGTGGCGGGCGAAGCGGCCGAGCAGATGACGATGCGTCTCGCCCGGCTCAAGGCCGAAGCCGTCGCGCGGCTGCATCCCGGCTGTGTCGTGGTCGGCTCGGACCAGGCCGCGGTGCGCGGCGCTGATATTCTCGGCAAGCCCGGCACCGTCGAGCGCTGCCACGAGCAACTGTTGCAGTCCTCTGCGCAGTCCGTCGTCTTCCTGACGGCGGTACACGTGATCGACGGCGCTCGCGGTCGATCCGAGTCGCACGTCGATCGCACGCTGGTCAGGTTCCGCTCGCTCGACGAAGCGGAAATCGCTCGTTACATCGCTGCCGATCAGCCTCTCGATTGCGCCGGCGGCTTCAAGGCCGAGTCGCTCGGCATCGCGTTGTTCGAGCAGATCGAGTCACTGGACCCGACGGCCCTGACAGGCCTGCCGCTCATCTGGCTGTGCGGCGCCTTGCGCCGCGCCGGGATCCCGGTGCCTTGAGGAGCGCGTCGAGGACCGCGTGCAGATCGGGCCCGAGTGGCGCACTCACCAGCAGCGGCTCTTGCGTCCCGGGACGATCGACGCCGATCGACGCGGCGTGCAGGAACATCCGGCTCAACCCGTAACTGCGCAACAGCTCGTTGCGTTCCCGGTCACCGTACTTGTCGTCCCCGGCCACGGGATGGCCCGCATAAGCGGCGTGAACCCGGATCTGGTGCGTCTTGCCCGTGCCGATCTCGACTTCCATCAACGTTGCCACGATGCCGAAGAATTGCACCGGCTTGAAGGTGCTCACCGCCATCTGGCCGTGGCTACGGACCGCGACGTGGCGCTCGCCGCCACGCCGCTCGCCGGTGGCGAGCGGCAGTTCGATGCGCTTCTGGCCGAGGTCCCACTTGCCGCAGACCAGCGCCAGGTAGCGCTTCTCGGCGCGTCCTTCCCGGAGCTGGGCGTGCAGGTCGCGCAGGGCTGCGCGGCGCTTGGCCACGATCAGGCATCCGCTCGTCTCCCGATCGAGCCGGTGCACGAGATCGAGCTCCTTGCAGTCGGGATAGGCGGCGCGCAACACCTCGATGACGCCGTGCGACAGGCCGCTGCCGCCGTGCACCGCAATGCCAGCGGGCTTGTTGATGACCATCAGGTCGGCGTCTTCGTAGACGACGGCGTCGGTGATGAGTTTCTGCAGTGCCGGCGCTGGGGGTCGCACACCGGCCGCCGCACCTGGATCAGGACGGCGCACCGGCGGCAACCGGATCCGGTCGCCGGCTTCCACGCGCTGGTCCGGTTTGGCCCGCCTGCTGTTCACGCGGACCTCGCCCTTGCGCAGCAATCGGTACACGTGCGTCCGGGGCACGCCCTTCAGGTTGCGGACGAGGAAATTGTCGAGGCGCTGCCCGGCATCGCCCTCGCTGGCCTCGATGTACTGCACCCCACCCGCCCGGGGCGCGGCCGATTCCTCGGACTCGGAGCCACTATTCTCGTAAGCCATTGATTTGCCGGACTTCGCTTGCTAGAGTCCCATCTTAGTTGGTTCTGACACGTCAGACCATCGCACTGCCGTGAACACGCGCAGGTGCCGCAGCCCGGGCGGGCCGCGGGCCCGCGCGATCTCCGGCGGGCCCGATGCCAATAAGCACCAGGATTCGGTCCGGTGCCCGCCCGCAGGTTGCGAGCGGGCACTAAAACACAGCCGCATGACCCAAGCCGCTGCAAGACCTCTCCAAACGGCCACGGCACCACCCGTCCGGGCGTTCACGGTCCTTTACTCGTCATTTGCGAGGACCGATGAAAAGAATGCTCGTGAACGCAACCCAGGAAGAGGAGTTGCGCGTAGCACTGGTCGACGGCCAGCGGATCTATGACCTCGACATCGAGATCCCTTCCCGGGAAACGAAGAAGGCCAACGTCTACAAGGGTCGCATCACCCGCGTAGAGCCGAGCCTCGAGGCTGCCTTCGTCGATTATGGCGCCGAACGCCACGGCTTCCTGCCGCTCAAGGAGATTTCGCGCGACTACTTCAAGCCGCAGGAAGGCGGCGGCGAGGGCCGCCCCGGCATGCGCGACCTGGTCTCCGAAGGCCAGGAGCTGATCGTCCAGGTCGAGAAGGAAGAGCGCGGCAACAAGGGAGCGGCGCTCACGACGTTCGTGAGCCTCGCCGGCCGCTTCCTGGTGCTGATGCCGAACAACCCCCGCGCCGGCGGCGTGTCGCGTCGCATCGAGGGCGACGACCGCGACCAGCTGCGCGAGGCGATGGACAACCTGCAGATCCCCGAAGGCATGGGCGCGATCGTGCGCACCGCCGGCGTCGGCCGCACGGCCGAGGAGCTGCAGTGGGACGTCAACAACCTCGTCGACATCTGGAACGCGATCAAGAACGCCTCGGAGGGCCGCCCCGCGCCGTTCCTGATCTACCAGGAGAGCAAGGCGATCCTGCGCGCGCTGCGTGACTACCTCTCCGACGACATCGGCGAGATCCTGGTCGACAAGCAGGAAATCTACGCCGAAGCGCAGGACTACATGCAGCGCTTCATGCCGGGCAACCTGCGCAAGCTCAAGTTCTACGACGACCACGTCCCGCTGTTCACGCGCTACCAGATCGAGAGCCAGATCGAGTCGGCGTACTCGCACAAGGTGCACCTGCCCTCGGGCGGCAGCATCGTGATCGACCACACCGAGGCGCTGGTTTCGATCGACATCAATTCCGCACGCAGCACCCGCGGCAGCGACATCGAGACGACCGCCTGCAACACCAACCTCGAGGCGGCGGACGAGATCGCCCGGCAGATGCGCCTGCGCGACGTCGGCGGCCTGATCGTCATCGACTTCATCGACATGGAGTCGCAGAAGAACCAGCGGGCGGTCGAAGACCGGCTGCGCGATGCCGTCAAGCAGGACCGCGCCCGCATCCAGATCGGCCGCATCTCGCGCTTCGGCCTGCTCGAGCTGTCCCGGCAACGCCTGCGGCCGTCGATCAGCGAGTCCACCAACATCGTCTGCCCGCGTTGCAGCGGGATGGGCGTGATCCGCAGCGTCGAGTCTCTGGCGCTCGCGATCCTGCGCCTGATCGGCGAGGAAGCGCGCAAGGATCGCACCGCCAAGGTGATCGCGCAGTTGCCGGTGGACGTCGCAACCTACCTGATGAACGAGAAGCGCGAGTGGCTGCACAGCATCGAGACGCGCAGCGGCATCGATGTGATCCTGGTGCCCAACCGCTACCTCGAGACGCCCGCCTACGAGCTGCGTCGCGTGCGCGACGACGAACTCGGCTTGCCCGAGTACTCGATGATCAGCCACCAGATGGCCGTGCAGCCGCAGGTGGACCTGGACGCGATCGCGGCCGAGGAAAAGGCACCGCCCCCGCCCCCGGTGCCAGCCGTGACGACGGTGGTACCGAGCACCCCTGCGCCGCCGCCGGCGCCCGAGCCGACCGTCGCTACGCCGGTCGCCGTGGCTGCGGCCGCGACCGCAGTGCCCCAGTATGGTCCGCGCGATGGCGTGTTCGTGCGCGCGTGGCACTGGCTGTTCGGCGACAAGCGGGCGCCGGAACCGGTGGCGCCGCCGGCCAAGGCCGCGCCGGTGCGAGAACCGCAACGTGGTGACCGCGACCGTTCGCGGGATCGGGATCGTGGCCGCGGTGGCGATCGGGAACGCGGACGGGACCGTGACCGTGACGCCCGCCCGGGTTCGCGGGGCGAGCCGCGGCGCGACGCGCGTCGTGACGAGGCGCGAACTGCCAGCGGTGGTGCTGGCGTTGCAAGCGGTAGCGGTGAACGTCGCGATGGTGAGAGGCGGCCCGAGCGCCGTGACGAGCGCAGCCGCAGGCCCGATCAGCAGCAGCAACGTGAACGGCGGCCCGAAGGGCAGCAGCAACAGCGTGCCCAGCAGCAGCCGCGGACCGAGCAACCGCGCCCGGAACAGACGCAGAGTCAGCCCGCCGCGGCTGTGATGCCGATGCCAGTCGCAGGGCAGGAGACGCTGGCAGCACCGCAGCAGGCGAGCGACGCCGCGGGGCCGACATCGCGACCCGAGCGGACCGATCGGCCGGATCGTGTCGAGGGCGAGCGGACCGGCCGGCGTTCGCGCCGCGGTGGACGCCGTCGCCGTCGCGAGCCGGGCGAATCACCAATGGGCGCCGAACCGCCGGTGCTGGGCGAGCCGCAGGGCAACGGCGCGCCGGGACCGGCGCCGGAATCGCGCTCGTTCGATTTCGATCGCGAGCCGCCGCGCCCCGCGTTCCGGGATGCACCTGCATCGGCGGCAGCCTCCGTCGCCACGCCGGCACCGGCGATCCCGGTCACGGCAGTCGAACCGCGCCCGGAGTGGACTCCCACGCCGCCGAGTGACGCGACGCGCGAAGGACCGCGCAGCGAGCCTTGAACCAGCGCCCCGACGCCGCGTCAGCGGCGTCGGGGTCCTGCTCGCTCCAGTAACTCGTCGAGCAGGCCCGCCGCGGCCTCTTCGGCGAGGTCCAGCACTCGTTCGAATCCCGGCGCACCGCCGTAATAGGGGTCGGGCACGTCCGCGATTTCCGGGTCGCCGGCAAACTCCATGAACAGCCGGATCCGTTCACGAAACGGGGCCGGACTGCGATCGAGCAGCGCCTCACGATTCTGTCGGTCCATCGCGATGATCAGGTCGAAGCGCTCGAAGTCTTCGTCGCAGACTGCACGCGCCCGCAACCGACGCAGATCGACGCCGCGTCGTGCCGCCGCGGCAATCGAGCGCGGATCAGGCGGATCGCCGACGTGGTAGTCGTGCGTGCCCGCGGAATCGACCTCGATCTCCATGCCCGGCGCCCGCTCGGCCGCCAGGCGACGGAAAACGCCCTCCGCCGTGGGCGAGCGGCAGATGTTGCCCATGCAAACGAACAGAATCCGCATCTTCAGTCGCCGCGAAGCCAGTCCGGATCGCTATTCTAGCGCGGCGCGCGGCGCCGCCGAACCGAGGATCCTGCTGACATGACCCGCAGACGACGCATCTTCTCCGGCGTGCTGGTTGCGCTGCTGCTGCTGGTCACCGCGGTGCTCGCCTTCGTCTGGTGGGGCCCGCTCCCGATCTCGAACAAGCGCGTGCTGCTCGACTTCTTGCTCGGACGCGGCATCGCGCCACCGGATCCCGCGTTGGTCGCCGAGCGGCTCGACCTGCCCGACGGCTTCAACCTGCAGGTCTATTCGACCGACGTTCCGCTCGCGCGGTTCATGGCTGCGACCCCGGCCGGCGACCTGATCGTGACCCGAACGCGTGCGGACAGCGTTTCGATCCTTGAGCGGGATCGTGATGGCGACGGGCGGGCGGATGGACATCGGGTACTGCTGGATGGCTTGCAGGGTCCTCACGGCGTGACGTTGCACGACGGCTGGCTGTACCTCGCCGAGCGCACCGCGATCGGTCGCGCGCCTTTCGACGTCGAGACCGGCACGATCACCGGGCCCTACTCGCACATCCTGACCGGGCTCACGACCGACGGCTTCCACCAGACCAAGACGATCGCGTTCGGACCCGACGGCTGGCTCTACCTGTCGCAGGGCTCCACGTGCAACGTCTGCGTCGAGAAGGATCCGCGCCGCGCGACTATCATGCGGATGCGCCCTGACGGCAGCGGCCCGGAGATCTTCGCCACCGGCCTGCGCAACAGCGTCGGTTTCGACTGGGCACCGTGGGACGGAGCGCTCTACGCGACCGAGAACGGGCGCGACCTGCTAGGCGACGACTTCCCGCCGGACGAATTGAACCGGATCGAGGCCGGAGGCTTCTACGGTTGGCCGTATTTCCACGGCGATGGTGCGCCGGATCCCGAATTCGGCAGCCAGTATGCTGGCGAGAAGGAACCATCGTCCCCCGTCCACGGATTCCAACCGCACAACGCACCGCTCGGCATCCACTTCCTGCGCTCGGCCAACGTGCCCGCCGGCTACGAGCGAACGGCCCTCGTCGCGTTGCACGGTTCCTGGAATCGCACGACGCCGGACGGCTACAAGGTCGTGGCACTGCGATGGCTCGAGGACGAGCGCATCGTCGAGTCGGATTTCTTGACGGGCTTCCTCGGTCCTGACGGGATCATCGGCCGTCCAGCCGGCGTCACCGAAGGACCGGACGGCGCCATCTTCGTCTCGGACGATTACGCCGGCGTGGTCTTTCGCATTACGGCAGGCGCGCCTTAAGGCCAGCGGCGAGCCTGCTCGTCGAAGTTCGCCGAACTCTTGCGGACGACGCAGAACCGCTGCCCGGTCGGCGCTTCCATGACCCACCACGTCTGCACCTGCTGGACGCGTCTCGCGCCGATGGCCTCCAGGCGCTGCACTTCCGCTTCGATGTCGTCGGCCTCGATGTCGAGGTGCACGCGGCTCGGATGACTGACGGACTGCACTTCGATGTGCAGCGCGTCATTGGGATCGACGAGCCGCACGTACTTGTCGCCCTCGTCGCCCGGCAAGGCTTGCTTCTGCATGCCCAGGGCCTGGCTCCAGAAGTCAGCGGCCGCCGCCAGGTTGTCCGTCTGGCAGTCGATGATGAATCCCGCGAGCTTGCTCTTGTGCATTTACGGCGTCCTTGAACGTCGCGCAGTCACCTCGATCTCGATTTTCATGCGCGGATCGAGCAGACCGGCGCAGATCATCGTTGCAGCCGGACGAACCGCGCCGAAGTGGCGCCTCAGCACGGGCCAGCATGGCTCGAAATCCTCCGCTTTCGGGACGATGTATGTGACGCGAACGACGTCCGCCAGGTCGGCGCCTGCCTGGCCCAGCGCGCGCTGGACGTTCTGCAGGCACTGATCGGCCTGCTCGGCCACGTCTGCGGAGATCGTCATCGTCTCGTAGTCGAACCCAGTCGTACCGGAGACGAAGATCCACTCGCCGTCGACGACGGCACGCGAGTATGCGATCTGTTCCTCGAACGGTGACCCCGAACTGATGAGTTTGCGTGGCATGGTGAACTCGCTGAATGACTGCCGTGGCTTAGGATCGGACGCGAGCCGCGAGAAGAGCAACAGGTCCAGGTGCCGTCCGTCCTTCGACTCATAGCCGCGCCGGGTGCCCTCGAACTGGAATCCAAGGTGCCTGAGCAGCCGGGTGCTGCGCACGTTGCCGACGTCCACCTCGGCACCGACCCGGTGAAGATGCATTGCCTCGTAGGCATGCCGCAGGACCGCCGTCGCGCATTCCCGGGCGACACCCTGCCCCCAATGCTCCGGCAGGAGCCAGTAACCCAGCTCCGCCCTGCGGTGCCGTGCAGACAGGTCGTTCATGCCGACCGCACCGAGCAGGTCCGAGGTATTGGAGGGCCGGCAGATTCCCCACCACACTCCCGTGCCCTGCGCGAAAATATCGTCGAACCAGTTCATCTGCGCCTGGGTCGCTTCCAGCGTCGCATAACTGACGCCGTAATGCGCGATGACCCTGGGATCGGACAGGCCGCGAAACACGCTATCGCGGTCCGCCGGGATGATTCGCCGCAACAGGAACCGGGACGTGCGAAGCTCGGGGAAGGAACGTGGCGGACCGGTGTCCATGAGCATCTCGCGCGCGTCGAACCGCTGAAAATAGATCACGGACGACCGCGCAGCGTCAACCAAGGCCGCGGCCGACGCCACGGGGATCAACGGCCTGTTGGACCGTTCCACGAACCGGGTGTCAAACTACCGGCAATGGCGAACGGCAGGCTCGTTTATTCCACCGGCCCGGGGCGGCTGTGCCCGGAGTGCACACGCCCACTCGCCGAGTGCCGGTGCCGGCGCAGCAAGCCGGCGCAACCGGCGGTCGCCGTGCCCAGCGGCGACGGCATCGTGCGCATCAGTCGCGAGACCAAGGGCCGCAAGGGCAAGGGCGTCACGGTGATCAACGGCGTGCCGCTCGCGGGCGATGCACTCGAGGATCTCGCCACGCGCCTCAAGAAGCGCTGTGGCTCGGGCGGCACCGTGCACGAGGGCACCATCGAGATCCAGGGCGACCACCGCGATACGCTGGTCGCGGAGCTCGGCAAGCTCGGCTACACGGTCAAGCGCTCGGGCGGCTGATGCCTGCGCCGATGCGACTCAACAAGTACCTCGCCGAGACCGGCGCCTGCTCGCGACGCGAGGCCGACCAGTGGATCGAGGCCGGTCGCGTCACTGTGAACGGCACGCGGGCCGTGCTCGGCACCCAGGTCAACGATGGCGACGACGTCCAGGTGGATCGCCGGCCGCTGCGCGCAAAACCGCGGCGAGTCTATCTCGCGCTCAACAAGCCGGTCGGCATCGAGTGCACGACGGATCGCGACGTGGCCGGCAACATCGTGGACTTCGTCGGTTACCCGGAGCGGATCTTTCCGATCGGCCGGCTCGACAAGGACTCCGAGGGACTCATCCTGCTCACCAACGACGGCGACATCGTCAACACGGTACTGCGCGCGGAGAACGAGCACGAAAAGGAATACATCGTCGCCGTGGACCGGCCACTGACCGCGGCATTCCTCGCCGGCATGGCCGCCGGAGTACCGATCCTGGAGACGGTCACGAATCCCTGCAAAGTGACGCAGGTGGGCAGGAATACTTTCCGGATCGTGCTCACGCAGGGCCTGAACCGGCAGATCCGCCGCATGTGCGAGCAATTCGGGTACACGGTGCGCCGGCTGCAGCGCGTGCGCATCATGCACGTGCACCTCGGCACGCTGCCGACCGGACAGTGGCGTCCGCTCTCGACCGCCGAGGTGCGCGGCCTGCTGCCCGCGCAGCGACGAACGCTCAAACTGAAGTGACGTCACCCTCGCGCCGGTCGCGTCGGTTGCGCAAGTCGAGGAACAGGTTGTAGATGGCGACGCAGGCCGGGAACAGGTTCGACAGGATCCCCACTGAGTCGTTCTTGCCGAAGATGAAGTACGACAGCAGCAGCAGGCTGCCCGAGATGCTCATCAGCCAGAATACGGTCGGCACGACGGGCCGGCGATACTTGCGCGAATAGTACATCTGCACGAACCAGCGACCTGCGAACAAGGCGACACCGAGGTAGCCCACCAGCTTCCAAGGCGTAATGGTCAGACCGAAGGCGTTGTGGATGACCTCGTTCATCATCGTCCTCCGTAGACGGCTTCTCGGACGATGGCGGCTGCCTTGCGTCGCGCGCGCTGCAGGTCTGCCTCGGTGTCCACGCCCGGCTCCGGCAGCTCGACGCAGCGCCCGACCACGATTCGGACGCCGTTCTCGAGCGCGCGCAACTGCTCGAGTTTCTCGCAGGTTTCGAGCGCTGACGGCGGCATCGCAGTGATACGACGCAGCGCACCGACGCGATAGGCGTAGATACCGATGTGCCGGAGCGAACCGGCAAATTCGCGCTGGCTGCCCAGGCCTCGCAGCGCGGCATCCCGGGTCCACGGGATCGGTGCGCGGCTGAAATAGAGCGCCGACGCATCCTGCGCGGTCACTACCTTGACCACGTTCGGGTCGAGAAACTCCTCGAGACTCGCGATCGGCGCCGCAAGCGTCGCGATCCCGGCTGCCCGGTCGCGCTCCAGCAGCGCCGCCACCTGCTCGATCAGGACCGGCGGCAGGAAAGGCTCGTCGCCCTGGACGTTCACGACCACGGTGTCGTCGCTCCAGCCGCGACCGGCGGCGACCGCGGCGACTCGATCGGTACCGGACGGCAGTGACGGGTCGGTCATCACGGCAATGGTTGCCGACGGCCGGCGTGGATCGTGCACGGCCGCCGCGATCCGGGCATCGTCGGTGGCGACCAGCACCTGGTCCGCGCTGCTCGAGCAGGCTCGCTCGACCACGCGCTGGATCATGCTCCGTCCGACGATGTCGAGCAGCGGCTTGCCCGGCAGGCGCGTCGACGCATAGCGTGCAGGGATCACGACCTGGAACGCCACGCCTACTCCTCGAGCAACGGGTCGTCGGAGGCCAGCTTGCGGGCTTCGTCCTCCAGCATCACCGGAATGCCGTCGCGCACCGGGTACGCGAGTCGCTCGGCGCGGCAGACGAGCTGCTGCGCATCGGGATGCCAGGTGAGCGGCCCCTTGCAGACGGGGCAGGCGAGGATGTCGAGCAGCTTGCTATCCAATGTGCACTCCTGCGCCGGTGAGGCCCGTGCGCTCCAGGATCGCGGCGAGCAGTTCCTGCGCGGACGCCCGCTCGAAGCCGACTTCGAGCTCGACGAACCACCATGCCGGGCCTGCGAACGACCGGCATTTTACGGCATCCTTCTCGGTCATCAGCACCGTCGTCCCCGCCGGGAACGGCAGGGTCCCGGCCTCGAGTGCCGCGTGGTCCGCGAGCGGGTGCGCGATGACGTCGAGCCCCGCGGCGCGCAGTCCGTCGAAAAATGCGCCGGGATTGCCGATGCCTGCAACGGCGTGCAGCGGCGCTTGCCGAAACGAGTCCAGGGTTCGATGCTCGCCGGAAACGAGATTGACGGCATCGCCCAGGCGCAATCTCACGGTTGCCACCAACGGCCGGCGCGGTTCGATACTGCGAGCCGCCCGCTCGCGCCGTTCAGTCACAACGACGGCATCGACACGCTCGAGTCGCCCCGGCGGCTCGCGCAGCGGGCCCGCGGGCAGCAGCTGACCGTTGCCGATTCCCCGCGCGGCATCGACCACCACGATCTCGAAATCACGCGCCAGCCGCAGATGCTGCAGGCCGTCGTCGCAAACGATGATCTCGGCGCCCGCCTCGGTCGCACGCTGCGCGGCGGCGACCCGATCCGCGCCGACCACGACCACGCAAGGCCCGCGCAACGCATGCAGCACAGCCTCGTCGCCGACGTCGGCCGGGTCGCTGGCCGGGGTCACGACCCGCGGCTGGCTGACCACGCGGCCGCCGTAGCCGCGCAGCACGACGCCGACCTTGTGGCCGCGCAGGCTGAGCTGCCGCGAGAGCCAGGCTGCGACAGGCGTCTTGCCCGTGCCACCAACCGTAATATTTCCAACCACCACGACCGGCACCTGGACCCGCTCGATCCGCAACAGGCGCGCCCGATAGAGGGCACGGCGCGCGGCGACGACGGCCCGGTAGAGCCAGCCGAGGGGCCAGAGCGGCAAGCTGAGCCAGCGCGGCCCATACCACAGCCGCTGCAGCCCGGCCTCGAGGCTCATTCGTTGAACTGCATGCGGTACAGCACCGCGTACTGGCCATTCTGTGCCAGCAGCTCGGCATGACTGCCCGTCTCGACGACGCGGCCGCCGTCCATCACCAGGATTCGATCGGCCTTCTCGACGGTCGAGAGGCGATGCGCGATCACGAGCGTCGTGCGGTTCTGCATCAGTGCGTCGAGTTGCTCCTGGATCTGCCGCTCGAGCTCGGTGTCGAGTGCCGAGGTCGCCTCGTCGAGGATCAGCACCGGCGTATTGCGCAGCAAGGCGCGCGCGATCGCGATGCGCTGCCGCTGGCCCCCCGAGAGCAGCGCGCCACGGTCGCCCACGATGGTATCGAGGCCCCGGGGCATCTGCTCGGTGAACTCGAGCACGCGCGCCGATTGCGCCGCGGCCTCGATTTCTTCATTGCTCGCCGGGTGGCCGAACGCGATGTTGCTGCGGATCGTGTCGTTGAAGAGCACGACGTCCTGGCTCACCAGGCTCATCTGCGCGCGCAGCCGTTCGATCGGGTAGTCGCGCACGTCCCGTCCGTCGAGCATCACGGAGCCGCCGGTGACGTCGTAGAACCGCGGCAGCAGGTTGACGATGGTCGACTTGCCGCTGCCCGAGCGGCCGACGATCGCCACCGTCTCGCCGGCGCGGATGCTGAAGCTGATGCCGTGCAGAACCGGTTCCATGACGCCGGGATACGTAAAGCGCACGTCGCGATACTCGACCTCGCCGCGGGCGCGCCCGATCGGCACGGCGCCACCCGCGGGCTCCGGCGGCGTGTCGAGGACGTCGAAGATGCTCTGCGCCGCCGCGATTCCCTGCTGCAGCGGGCCTGCGACGTTGACGAGCCGACGAAGCGGCGCCGTGATCAGCATCAGGGCAGCAATGAACGACGTGAATTCGCCCACGCTCATTTCGCCCTTGATCGCCTCGACCGTCGCAAGGTAGAGCACCACCGCCAGGCCGGACGCCGCGATGACCTGCACCACCGGATTGCTGAGGCCCTTGGTGAGCATCAGCTTCATGTGGGAGCGCCGGTTGTGCTCGATCACCTGGTCGAACAGTCCGGCCTGGAACTGCTGCGCGTTGAAGACGCGCACGACGCGAGGCGCCTCGATCGCCTCCTTGGCGACGCGCGTGACGTCGCCCATCGAGGCCTGGATGCGCTTGCTGTAACGACGAAACAGCGTGTTGATGCGGCGGATGATCACGGCGATCAGCGGACCCACGACCAGGCTGATCAGCGTCAGCTTCGGATTGAGGTACAGCAGGTAGCTGATCAGGCCGATGATCGTCAGCGTGTCGCGGATGAAGACCGTGATCGAGTCGGTCGTCGCGGTCGCGACCTGCTCGGTGTTGTAAGTCAGTCGCGACAGCAGCACGCCGGCCGATTGGCGGTCGAAGAACGCGACCGGCAGGTGCAGGTAACGGTCGAAAATCTCACCGCGAAGCGTCTTGACGATCTGGCGGCCAACGAAGCCTGGACAGTAGGTCTGCAGGAAGTCGCCAAGGCCCCGCAACACGAATAGCCCGACCAGCGCGAATGGAACCAGCCAGACCATCCGCGGGTCCTTGTCGACGAACGT
>Ga0102851_10000871_pt1 | contig 16308 bp, 16 predicted proteins | sample Mud3Dept3metaG_FD_79558 | JGI IMG/M metagenome (GOLD analysis project Ga0102851, IMG submission 79558) | Freshwater wetland microbial communities from Ohio, USA, analyzing the effect of biotic and abiotic controls - Mud 3 Core 4 Depth 3... | ecosystem: Environmental > Aquatic > Freshwater >... | reverse complement strand
TTTTCTATTGGGAATGATGTCACGAGCCGTCGAAAATGCAACCCTCGAAGCGGCTCACGAGGCCGCGCCATGCAGTCACGTCCGTGCCCAAGGAGGCGCTCGACGATGGACCTACGCAGCTCCCGGCAGGAGGCGTTACACGCCCCCGGTATGCACCCCGACATCGACTCGACCGCGCCCGCGGGCGACATATCGTGATGTCGAAGCCGGAGAACCAGGACCGCTATGCCCTGCGCCGGGTGGACCGCCGCAGCCAGGAACTGGTCGCCGCGCGTGGTATCGGTATCGGGGTCGCCCTCGGCCTGCTTGTGTGGGCCGCTTTGCTGACCGTCTGGATGATCTGAACGCCAGCACCGCAAACGGAACCTGGCGGGTTCGTGGCGATCGGCGCGGGCGCTTGCTGAACGGTTGGTGTCTGGTGCGCAACCGTCGTGGAGCCCGCTTCGGACCCGGGTGCCGGACTCGTTGCCGAGCCCCGGACCGGACGGAGACTGCTATTGGCAGCCGCGGCAATCGCTGGGGTGGATCGGCGGCTTCACGGGCTCGTTCGGGCGACTCCCGGCCAGCAGCGCAATGATGGCTTCCCCAAGGAAGTCCTCCCAGACGCCGACACTTCGTGGCTTTACGTCCATTCGATGGCCGGACCGGCGACGTTGCGACAACCGTGATGCGGGCCGATGCAACGAAACGATGGCGGGAAACCCATCGCCGTCAGCGTCGCCGACTAAGATTTCCGACGATGCGGTCGCAGCGGGCGTGATCGCGCGCATCCGCAGTGCCCGGCAGCGTGCACCACGCCAGCAGGACCTGTTCCGCACTGTCCGCGCCGCCTGACGTTGTGCGTTTGAATCGATCACGCAAGTGCTTGACCTGGACCGCGAGGCGCTGAGGCTGCAGGTCCGATGGGCTGTCAATTCCCAACATCAGTTCGAGTTCGAGCAACGCGTCTCGCCTTGTCGCTGCGGATTCCTGGATCTTCGCAAGGTGATCCTCTCGGTCATAGGCATCCGCCATCGCCTGCAAAGCCGTGTCGCGCCGCTCGCTCACCTTCTGCTCCCACTCGACAGGAAGGGGCGCCAGTGCGGCCCACCGCTGCTGCAATGACTCCACGGTCACCGGGTCCGGTTCCCTTTCCGCGCCCGCCAGGGCGTCCAGTTCCTCGCATAGCCAGACCTTGGCGAGCAGCGCCTGCCACACGGCAACTTCGCTGGCTCGCGCACGTCCACGCAGCAGCTCGTCGACGCCAGCACGCGCCGCCTTGAAGCGGGCCTCGATTCCCGCCGGTACCAGCCCACTCTCGGAAATTGCCTTCCGCCACTGTTCCTGCAGGTCGCGCTGGGCACTGCGGACCTGCGCCTCATCGGCACCGGTCGACTTGGCGAGCTGCTCCAGTTGTGTGCACAGCGCCTCGAGCGTCCGGCGCTGTGACTGCTTGCGCTCCTCGCCTTCCTTGCGCGAACCTGCGCGCGCATCGAAAACCGTATTGCATGCGGTACGAAACCGCTCCCACAGCGATCGTTCGTCGCGCTGTGCCAGCACGATGGCCTTGGCATGCGACTGCCAGCGGCCTTGCAGTTCCTTCACGCGTGACGGGGTATCGCGCTCCGTGGCGCGGGCCGCCAGTGCTTCCGCCTCGGCAATCAGGGCCTCGCGCTCCTGGCGCGCCTGCAGGCGCGCCGCCGACAAGGCATCCTGCAGCGGCGCCAGTGCCGCCTTCAGGCGCGCGTCGAGTCGCTTCCAAGCGGCCGGTTCGACACTGCCCAGGCTCGTTCCGCGCCAGGCCGCGTCGGTATCGCGCAACCAGCGCTCGATTGCGCGCCAATCGGGCGCCTCGCCCAACAGAGTCGGAGCATGCGCGGCAGCGGCGGCAATGAATTCCTCGCGCTGCTTGCGGGCCTGCTTGTGCTGCGCAGCCTGCTCCGCGAAGTGCCTTGCGGCAGGCGCATAGGCCCTTTCGCAGGCGCCATCGAAGCGCTCCCACAGCGGCTTCGGTACGCCGGCATGCTGCTCGTCGAGCTTCTTCCATTCGGCACGCAGTTGCTGGACTTCGCGAGCCAGCGCCACCGGGGCGAGCGCCTGCGGCAGGAGGGCTTCGGCGCGCTCGCACAACTGGACCCGCGCGGTCTGCTGGCCGAAGGCCTGCCAGCGCTCGAGTTCGACCAGCTGCTGCACCACGCGGCTGAGCCGCTGCACGCTGGGCTTCGGCAACAGACCCGCGAGTGGCTTCAGCGCACGCGTCCGGTCGGCGGCAGCGCGGGCCTCCACCAGGTGTCCCGCCGCCAGCGCCTGCTCGGCCTCGTGCAGTGCCGCGTGCAGCTGCTGCCGCGCCGTGCCCTGCTCCTGCTGAGTCGCGCGCACATAGGCGAGGCGGCGTTGCTCGATAACGAGCAGAGCCGCCTCGAAGCGCCGCGTCAGTGCCGGCGTGCGGGCCGCAAGGTCCAGCGCCTGCCAGCGTGCCGGCAACTGCGCGTCGTCGATCGGCGTTCCAGTCGCCAGCTGTTCGGCTTCTGTCACCAGCGCCTCGGCGGCGGCCAGCGCCGGAGCGGCCTCTTCCCACTGCTCGATCGCCCGCTCGGCCTGGTCCAGCTGGGCGATGGCCTGAGCATCATTGTCGCGGGCCGCCGCTGCACGCAGCGTGATCAGTTCTTCGCGCAGCGCCGGCAGCGCCGCCGTCGGCGGCGGAGGGTCAAGCGAGGCAAGCCACGCCTTCAGGCGCTCTTCGAACTTTCCATGCGCGCGCTGCTCCTCCAGTTCGCGGTCAAAGCGCTCCTGCATGCGCCGTCCGATCTCCTCCCAGCGGGCGCGCCGATCGGGATCTTCGCCGAGCGCCAGCGCCTTCCAGCGGCGATCGAGTTCAACGGCCGCCATCACAATCGGCCCGGGCCGCACGACCAGGGCCTCGGCTTCCTGCAGGATCGCATCGGCCGCCCCGGCATTCTCGATGCGCTGGTTGTAGGCGTCGAGCCGCTCGCGCGCCAGGCGGGCAACGCCGCGATCCTTGTCCCGCGCACCCTTGAGTAGCCGCCGCAGCGGTTCGGTTGCCCGGACGCGCTCGGCGGCAGCGCTCCGCACGGAGGCGTGCTCGGCGGCCAGCGCCACGTCGACCAGCACCTCCTCGTTGGCGATGCCATCGATCGCGGCACGGCGGCGTTCATCGTCCTGCGCATGCAGCGCGACCTGCGCGCGAACCTCGTCGCTGCACTCCGGGGCGGCAAGGATGGTCTGCGCGAGCCCGGCATCCGGCGTTGTCGCTGCCACCTTGCCCCAGGACGCTGCGATGGCGGCTCGCACGTTCTGCTCCGGCTCAGTCCGCAACGCGTAGGCAAGCGCTGCCGCATCACTGCAGTGCAGGGCCGCTGCGATGCGCACGTCCGGCGAGGGATCGGCGCCAAGCAGTTGCGCAAGCGCCTTCGAGTCCCGTGGCAGCGCCGCGACTCCGATCACGCGTTGCGCCGGGTCGCTGTTCTCATGCAGCGGAGTTCCAAAGATCTTGTCGAGCACGTTTTCGCTTGGTTTGCTGTCGGTTGGCCATCCGCATCCGGCAAGTCGGCGCGGCGCTTCAATCAGAATGGTACCGAGTACAGGGCGCGTTCGTCGGCCGGCCTGCGGACGTGGATTTCATCAGTCCCGCCGGGCGATCCCCGCCAGGAGTCGGTCGACGATCAGCCGGACTCGGCAATACGTCCGCGCCACCGGCACTTTCCCTCGGGTCTGCATTCGTGAAGTCAGATCCATCGGTGCACGGCTTTGGCGTAGGCCCGGTATTCATCCCCGAACCGGGACTCGAGTGCACGTTCCTCCGGCAGGATCTGGAAATGGTTCAGGTAGGCCACATAGCCCGCGACCCACGCAAACGAGAGTGTGTGTGACTGATGCAGGGCCAACGCCAGCAGCAGGAGTGCCATTCCCAGGTACATCGGGTTGCGGCTGAAGCGAAAGACGCCGCTTTTCACGACGCGACTGGCGTTGTCCGGCGTGAGCGGATTGACGGTGGTCTTCGCGCGCCGGAACTCGTACACGCCGAGGATAGCGAGCAGGGCCCCGACGACGCCGACAACGGCGGCTACCGCCGTTGAGCCGGGCCATGAAGCCCGCCAGTTCGGCAGCCAGTGCGCCGTACCGACCATGGCGGCAACAACCGCCACGGTCAGCGCGAGCGGCGGAATGCGCAGTTCGAACCACTTCATTCGCGGAGCCGATCGCTCAAACCTGCTGCCACTCGACGCGCGTGAGGCGGTACAGGCAGTGCCGCCGGAGCCGATGGCCGGCTCCAGCTGCCGGATCGTCGAAGTCGTCGTGGCGCTTCATGCCAATACGTTTCATCACGGCCCATGACCGTCGATTGAGAACCGTCGTAAAAGTGAAGATATCTCCCATTTGGTCCACCACCGCGGGATCGGTGTTAAGCGTGGGGAACGGCAGCCAGTCCGGGTCAATCCACCGCCGCAGCCGCCGAGAAGTAGTCAGCTTGAGGACCGCAGCCACGGAACGACGAAGCCGTACTGCCCGTGCTCAGGTCACGGTGCCAAACTCGGCGCGCTCCATCTCCCGACGAAACGCTGCAGCCGGCGCGTCGAGATCGATGTCGACGTCGCTCCAGCGCACGGTCTGCCCGGCGCCTACCGCCTGCCGAAGTCGAACATGATGGGCCAGACCCAATGGCAGCCCCCCGAGCCGCAGCGACTCGGCGGCAGGCATCACCCGCCCGAACACCGTTGCGCCGCCTTCGCCGTCCAGCGTCTCGCCTGCGCCAAGATCGCGCTTGGCAGTGGCAACGACATCGGCGTTGAAGCCGATCGGCGCGCCGGTCGATTCGCCACGCAATCCGACGCTCGCAACGCTGATGCCGAGTTCGAGGCCGATCAGGTGGAATGGCTTGTAGAGCGCCGAGTACTGCCCGCTCGGATCGGTCACCAGCCCGTACTCCTTGAAGCAGCGTTCCACATACTCGCTGCCGCCGGCAAACACGACATAAACGCCCCAGCGCAGGTCGCGAAACACCGGACTGCCATCGCGCTTGAGGCTTGAGATCACCTCGACCTGTCCCCGCTGATGCAGGACACCGCCTTCACTCATGGGCCGCAACACCGTGGGCAACTCGTCCACGCCGCACGGCGGGAACGACAGGCCTTCCGGCGCGTTCAGCCCGGTTGCGTTCGCCACGGCGCACATCTCGATGGCGCTCTTGGTTCCGTCGAGGAACGAGTTGAACATCTGGGCATTGAGTCCGCCGCGGCGCGCGTCTTCCTCGGTCAGCCCGTAGTACTGCCACACCGTCGCCGGCGTGGAAGCGTGATACTCGGGAAGATACTTCGTGCCCTTGCCCGCCGCGATGACCTCGAAGCCGCAGGCGCGCGCCCAGTCGACCATTTCGCAGATCAATGCGGGCTGGTCCCCGTAGGCCAGCGAGTAAACGATCCCCGCTTCCTGCGCCCGCCGCGCCAGCAGGGGACCCGCGAGAGCGTCTGCTTCGACGTTGACCATGACGATGTGCTTGCCGCGCTCGCAGCAGGCCAGGACGTGCGCGATGCCCGCGCTCGGCGAGCCGGTGGCATCGATGACCACGTCGACGTCGGGTTCCTCGATCATGCGGCGCGCATCGTCGAAGAACCGCAAAGACGCGATGGCCGTGTCGGCCCAACCGACCCGGCGCAGGGCGTCCCTCGCCCGTTCGGGGCTGAGGTCGGCAATTGCAACCACGCGCATGCCAGGCGTATGGCGCACCTGGGACAGGAACATCGAGCCGAACTTGCCGGCGCCGATCAGCCCGATGCGAAGCGGCTCGCCGCGCTCCTCGCGCTGTTTCAGCAATCGATGTAGGTTCACCTTCGCCCTCCGTCTCAACTCAAGGGTGCATCGCGCGGGTCAATGCCGACCCCCGCACGCCCACGCCAGCCACGCGCCCACAAAACCGCCAGACAGGCGCTCAGCGTGGCGGCGCGCCCCCGGGTTCGGAGCGCGTGCCGACGAACTGAAAGAGCACCTCGCCGTCACGCACCATGTTCAACTGCAGGCGAGCGCGCTCGGCAATGGCTTCGTTGCCCTCGCGCAGGCTGGCGGCTTCAGCAGCCGCGTCCGCATTGCGGGCGGCCAGTACCGCATTGGTCGCACGCTGGGCCGCGAGCTGGCGCTCGAGTTCATTGACGCGGAGCCACCCGCCCTTGCCAAACCACAGTGGATACTGGATCGCCAGCAGCAGCACGCCGATGACCACGGCCAGGATCCGCATCGATCAGCGCAGGTTGTAAAAGGCGCCGCGACCCGGATAGCTGGCGATGTCGCCCAGGTCTTCCTCGATGCGCAGCAGCTGGTTGTACTTCGCGATACGGTCCGACCGGCTCATCGAGCCCGTCTTGATCTGCAGTGCGTTGGTGGCGACCGCGATGTCGGCGATCGTGGCGTCTTCAGTCTCGCCGGAGCGGTGGCTGACGACGGCCGTGTAACCCGCACGCTTGGCCATCTCGATCGCTGCGAAGGTCTCGGTCAGCGTGCCGATCTGGTTGATCTTGATGAGGATGGAGTTGGCGATGCCCTTCGCGATGCCCTCGCGCAGGATGCGCGTGTTGGTGACGAAGAGATCGTCGCCGACCAACTGCACTTTCCTGCCGAGTGCGTTCGTCAGGTGCGCCCAGCCGGCCCAGTCACCCTCGTGCATGCCGTCCTCGATCGACACGATCGGGTACTTGTCGCACCACGTCGCCAGCAGGTTGGTGAAGCCCTCGGCATCGAGCGTGAGGTCTTCGCCCGCAAGGCGGTACTTGCCATCCTTGTAGAACTCGCTGGCGGCGCAGTCGAGCGCCAGCGCGATCTGCGAGCCGGCCTCGTAGCCAGCCTTGTCGATCGCGGCGAGGATCAACTGGATCGCCGCCTCGTGGTTCTTGACGTTGGGCGCGAAGCCGCCTTCGTCGCCGACCGCGGTGCTCATGCCCTGGTCGTGAATCAACTTCTTCAGGGCATGGAAGACTTCGGCGCCGTAGCGGACCGCCTCGCTGAAGCTCGGCGCGCCCACTGGGACGATCATGAATTCCTGCAGGTCGAGGTTGTTGTTGGCGTGCGCCCCGCCGTTGATGACGTTCATCATCGGCACCGGCATCGACATCGCGCCACTGCCGCCGAAGTAGCGGTAAAGCGGCAGTCCGGCCTCCTCCGCGGCAGCTTTCGCAACGGCCATCGAAACCGCCAGCGTGGCGTTCGCACCGAGACGCATCTTGTTGTCGGTGCCATCGAGGTCGATCAGCGCCCGGTCGAGGAAGGCCTGTTCGCTCGCTTCGAGGCCCATCACGGCCTCGGAAATCTCGGTGTTGATGTTCTCGACGGCCTTGAGCACACCCTTGCCCAGGTAGCGGCCCTTGTCGCCATCGCGCAGTTCCACGGCTTCGCGCGAGCCCGTCGAGGCGCCGGACGGAACCGCCGCACGGCCCATGACGCCGGATTCCAGCAGGACGTCGCACTCGACGGTGGGGTTGCCGCGCGAATCGAGTATCTCGCGGCCGATGATGTCAACGATGGAGGACATGGTCTCTGGTTGTTAGGGGAAAGTACGGTCGTTCAGGCGACAGGTGCCGGGACACCTTCGACGAGGATCATGTTGAAGTATTCGGTCGCGCCGGCACGCTTCGTGCGCACGGCGGGGTAGCCGCCTTCGTCGTACCAGGCCTTGGCCTTTTCGTAGCTCGGAAACTTCAGTATCGCCACGCGGGCCGGTTGCCAGTCGCCTTCCAGCGCCTCGTGCCGGCCTCCACGCACCAGGTACTCGCCGCCGGCTGCCGCAATCGTTGCCGGCGCGGCCGCCATGTACTGCTTGTACCGCTCGGGATCGGAAATCTTCATTTCGACGATGACGTAGGCGGCAGGCATGTCGTGCTCCCGGCTCAGTGAAAGTCAGCTTCGAGGAATCCGCGGCGCTTGGTGATGCGGTCAAGCTCCAGCAGCGTCTCCAGCAGTTCGCGCATCCGGTCGAGCGGCACGGCGTTGGGACCGTCGCTCTTTGCCTCAGCCGGATTCGGGTGCGTCTCCATGAACAGGCCCGCCACTCCTACGGCGACCGCCGCGCGCGCCAGCACCGGCACGAACTCACGCTGACCGCCGCTCGACGTGCCTTGCCCGCCGGGGAGCTGTACCGAGTGGGTGGCGTCGAAGACGACCGGCGCGCCCGTGTCGCGCATGATCGCGAGCGAGCGCATGTCGGAAACCAGGTTGTTGTAGCCGAACGAGACCCCGCGCTCGCACGCGAGAAACCGGTCTTCCGACAGCCCCGCCTCGCGCGCGGCGTCACGGGCCTTGTCGATGACATTCTTCATGTCGCCGGGCGCCAGGAACTGGCCCTTCTTGATGTTGACCGGCTTGCCGCTCACCGCACACGCGCGGATGAAGTCGGTCTGCCGGCACAAGAAGGCCGGCGTCTGCAGAACGTCGACGACCGCCGCCGCGGGCGCGATGTCGTCCTCGTCATGCACGTCGGTCAGTACCGGCACGTCGACCGCCTTTTTCACCGCCGCGAGGATGCGCAGCCCCTCGTCGATGCCGAGGCCCCGAAAGCTCCTGCCCGAACTGCGGTTGGCCTTGTCGAAGCTCGATTTGTAGATGAACGGAACACCCAGTTCGCGCGTGAGGTCCCGCAGGCGCCCGGCGGTGTCGAGCGCCATGGCCTCGGACTCGATGACGCACGGCCCGGCGATCAGGAACAACGGGCGATCGAGCCCGACATCGAAGCCGGCCAGCTTCACCGGGTAGCCCTCGGCGCTGCGCTCATGCCGCCGCTTTCGCCAGCGCCGGCCCGGCGGCGGAGCGTTCGCGACGCGCCAGCGCTGCCTCGACGAATGCCTTGAACAGTGGATGCCCGCCGCGCGGCGTCGAGGTGAACTCGGGGTGGAACTGCACGCCGATGAAAAATGGATGCGACGGCAGCTCCATGATCTCGGGCAGGTTCTCGGTCGGCGTGCGCGCCGAGACCTTGTATCCCTTGGCCTCGAGCTGCGGCACGTAGATATTGTTCACTTCGTAGCGATGCCGATGCCGTTCGTTCACCTCGGCGCCGTAGACGCGGTGCGCCAGCGTGCCGGCCTCGACCGGGCACTTCTGCGCACCGAGGCGCATCGTGCCGCCCAGGTCGGACGATGCGTCGCGGCGCTCGATGCGGCCGGTGCGGTCCATCCACTCGGTGATCAGCGCGACCACCGGATGCGGGGTGTCGGGGTCGAACTCGGTCGAGTTGGCACCGGCGAGCCCGCACACATTGCGCGCGAACTCGATCGTCGCCAGCTGCATGCCGAGGCAGATGCCCAGGTACGGCACGCCGTGCTCGCGCGCGTACTGGATCGCCTTCATCTTGCCTTCGGTCCCGCGCTTGCCGAAGCCCCCCGGCACCAGGATCGCGTCGAGGCGCGAGAAGTCGATCTTTGCCCCGGACTCGAGCGCTTCCGAATCGACGTACTCGATCTCGACCTTCGTGCGCGTATGGATGCCGGCGTGCCGCAGCGCCTCGTTCAACGACTTGTACGAATCCGACAGGTCGACATACTTGCCGACCATGCCGACTTTCACCTCGTGCTCCGGGTGCTCGAGCGCATAAACGAGCTTGTCCCACGCCGTGAGGTCTGCCGGTCGCGATGGCATGCCGAGCGTGAAGCATACGATCTCGTCGAGCCCTTGCTTGTGCAGCATCGAGGGCACCTTGTAGATCGAATCGGCGTCCCAGACGGATATGACCGCGTTGTTCGGCACGTTGGAAAAGAGCGATATCTTGGCGCGCTCCTCATCCGGAATCGGCCGGTCGGCGCGGCACAGCAGCACGTCAGGCGAGATGCCGATTTCGCGCAGTTTCTGCACGCTGTGCTGGGTTGGCTTGGTCTTGAGTTCGCCCGCCATCGGAATGAACGGCACCAGCGTCAGGTGCACGAAGCAGCACGTGCCGCGGCCCAGCCGCAGGCTCATCTGGCGCGCGGCCTCGACGAATGGCAGCGACTCGATGTCGCCCACGGTGCCGCCGATCTCGACGATCGCGACGTCGGTCTTGCCGCCCCAGGCCGCCGCCGCGCCGCGCTCGATGAATTCCTGGATCTCGTTGGTGACGTGCGGAATGACCTGCACTGTCTTGCCGAGATACTCGCCGCGCCGCTCCTTCTTGATGACCGACTCGTAGATCTGGCCGGTGGTGAAGTTGTTCACCTTCCGCATCTTGGCGGAGATGAAGCGCTCGTAATGTCCGAGGTCGAGATCCGTTTCCGCGCCATCTTCGGTCACGAACACTTCGCCGTGCTGGAACGGCGACATCGTGCCGGGATCGACGTTGATGTAGGGGTCCAGCTTGATGAGGGTGACTTTGAGGCCGCGCGATTCGAGGATCGCGGCGAGCGAGGCGGCGGCGATCCCCTTGCCGAGGGAGGAGACCACGCCACCGGTAACGAACACGTATTTCGTCATCGTCTGCGCGCTGCCCTGCTAGCGTCAGGGTTCAGGCGTTACCGGTAAAGCGGCAGTATACCGACCCGCGCCGCGAGACAACCGCGCGCCCGTCAGTTGATCGTCAGTCCGCGTGCTGTCAGTACAAGCTTCGCGCGGTCTGGATAGTCGGTGATGAGGCCATCGACACCAAGCGCGGCCAGGCGCGCGATCTCATCCGGTTCGTTGACTGTCCAGGGAACGACCTTCAATCCCAACGCATGCGCCTCGGCGACCAGTTCGGCCGTGACGTTGCGCCAAAATGGGGACCACGCCGCGCATCCGGCGGCCTTGGCAAGCCTTACCACGGAGCCCTCATGCTCCGCGGCCTTGAGGCCTGCGTGCCACGGAGAGGCCCCGTCGGCCCCGGGGCGCACGGTGTTCATGCCGCTCGACTCGATCGTCAGGCAGGCCGTCGCGATCTGCGGCGCAAGCCGTTTCACTTCGACCAGCGTGCGCCAGTCGAACGACTGCACCGTTACCCGGTCGCCCATCTGTGCAGAGAGCACGGCCATGACGACCGCCTGCGCAAATGCGGCGGCACCGGCCGTCGGCACTTCGGCGCCCGGCGTGACCTTTGTTTCGATATTGAAACGCACGGGGGCTCCACCGGGTGAACGGGCGTCGCGCGCCAGAGCGAACAGAGCGGCTAGCGTGGGCATGCGCTCCGCGTCGGCAGCCTTCTGCATGGGCCACAGCGTGGCGTACTTGTGGGCCGGATTGAGGCGTCCGACGTCGTAGCGTGCCAGGTCCGCGTAGTCGAGTTCGATGAACGGCGGGCCGTCCGCTGCCAGCCACGCACCGTCCGCACCACGCGCCAGAGCCGGCGTCAGCCGGGGCTCGTGCGACAGCACGAGGATGTGGTCGCGCGTCAGCGCAAGATCGGCTTCCAGCGTGGTGACGCCGATGTCCAGCGCAGTCTTGAAGCCCTTCAGTGTGTTTTCAGGAGCCAGGCCACGCGCGCCGCGGTGACCCTGAAGGTCGAACGCGAGTGCCGGAACGACGGCTGCCACCAAGCCCCAGAAGAGCCCGGCAACCGCGAACCGGCGTACCGGCCGCGATCTATGTCGGTAGGCGCAACAGGCGGGGTTCGACCGCATCTTCGACTCCGGATCGATGCAATTCAGCGAAAGACCAGCACCGGAATCCGGGAGTTCGTGAGCACCTTCTGGGTCTCGCTGCCCAGCAGGATTCCAGCGAGTCCGTGCCGCCCGTGCGACGCCATGAAGATCAGGTCGCAATGCTGCTGCCGTGCCGCTTCGAGTATGGCGTCGGCCGGGAAATCGCTGGTCACCGACTGGGTGTTGATCTCGACGCCGGCCTCATGCGCCGCCCTTTCGATGACGGCGAGGTGATGCTTGGTGGCTTTCTGGATCAATGCCTCATGCTGGTCGGGCGGAAGGTACCCCACCGGCATGAAGTCGCCGTACACCAGTGGGGTCGGCGCCGGCGCGGCGAAGAAGCCCGTGACCTTCGCCCCGTGCAGTCGAGCCATCTTGACCCCCGCATGTATGGCCTTCTCGGATAGCCTGGAGCCGTCCGTCGGAATCAGAATGTGCTTGAACATGTTCGCTCCCATTGCCCGCTACTTCGCGTAGGGCAGCACCCAGATCAGCATGCCCAGCACGTAGCAGACGATGGCTGCCATCAGGGTGAAGGGCACGCTCCATGAAAGGAACTCGCGCAGCGATATCTTGCGCCCTTCCTCGCGCTCGCAGATGTTGAGCGCGGCGAACAGCGCCGGCGCACCCGCCACCGTCAGGTTGCTGCCCAGCGTTCCGGCCCACAGCAGCATCCACCACAGCGGCCACGCCGCCACGCCATCGTCCTGCAGCTCCTTGATCGTGTAGAGAAACGTCAGGATATAGGCGTCGTGCTCGACTATGCCGACGATGGGCACGGTGACCCAGTAGAGCAGCGTTGCACCGAGCGCGAGGTTTTGCAGAAAAAGCGGTCGCAGCGCCGTCGCCAACAAATCCAGGATATGCATCTTCTCGAGTGCACCAACCAGCGCAAAAAGCGCGATATAAAAGAAGATCGCGCGCCAGTCGAGCTCTCCCAGCATCTCTTCGAAGTCCGGCGCCTTCACCCGGTCGCCCAGCAGTTCCAGTGCCAGGACCAGCGTCACCGCACCCGTCATCGCAATGAAGCCGAGCTTGACTCCCAATACCTGGCGGAATGCCATTGCGACGACGGTCAGAAGAAACCAGCCGACCACGACGCCGGCAAACAGCTTGTTCGGAATGTGGGTCTCGATCCCGAGCGTGCTCGGATCGACCGCCTGCCGCCCATGCGAGCGAAAGCCATACGCATACATCACCGCCAGTGTGATCGCAAAAGTCACCATCAGTATCGGGAACGACGATGGGCGGCCGTTCTGCCAGATAAAGTCTATGAACTCCGCTCCGGAGACGCTGTGCATCATCTGGGGCGGAAGATCCCCCAGCAGCAGCGCGGTACCCATGAAGTTGGCGCTGAAGCCGATCATCAGCACGACGGGGGTGATGGGCAGCCGTAATGCGCGCGCGAGCGGCAACGCCACGGGCGCCATCATCAGGATGACGACGACGTTGTCGACGAACATCGAGATCACCCCGGAAAGCACGGAAAGGATCATCACCAGCAGGCCGGGCCGACCGCCTGAAAGACGCAAGGCCTGCACCGACAGCCAGCTCGGCACACCGGTACGGCCGAAGTAGCCGGCAATGATCCAGATGCTGACCAAAATGGCCATCACGTTCCAGTCGACCAGCCCGAACGCGTCGACATCGGTCATGACGCCGAACCACACCATGACCGCAACGCCCAGCAGCGCGGCAATCGCGCCGTCCACCACGTTGGCGATGACCACGACGACGGTGATCGCAAAGATGAGGAGGGCAAACCAGGCCAGCGGGCTCATCGCTTCTCCTCGGGGAAGTCAGTCAGGAACTCGTCGCGCACGGGCGCGGATCACTTCACAAGCACGACCGGCACGCGGGTCTGATGCAGCACCCTGAGCGTGGTCGAACCGACCAGAAGATCAGCGAGCGCGGGGCGCCCGTGCGTGCCCATCACGATGTGATCACAGTCCAGTTCCTCCGCGCAGCGCGTGATGCAATCCGCTACGTGGCCGACGGCCAGTTGGGTCTGATAGGCGATCCCGGCGCCTTCGAGCAGATCCCGCGCGGGACGCAAGGCTTCTTCGCACTGTGCGCGGCGGTAGTCGTCGAGGTCCGAGCGCGCGATGAATTGACTTACATCGCCCGTCATGGTGGGCTGAACGTTGAGCAGGTGCAGCGTCACGACGCGATTGTCGTCGCGCGCACCGATCAGGTAATGAAGAGCCTGGAGCGAACACTCCGATCCATCGATCGGAACGAGCACCGTCCTCATACCCCCTCCCCTTGGCGCATCTAGTTTGGTGTGGCCCGGCGCCATCGGGCTACTGGCGCCCGGATTATGCCGCCGATGGCCACCACCTTGTGCAGTCGGTCTCGTCCATCGGTGGGATAGACTTCCTCAGAGGGGATACGTTGGCCATGCGGTACTGCTCGATGTGCGGAAGTTCGGTCACTCTGCGCGTGCCTGGCGGTGACAATCGACTGCGCGCCTGCTGCGACCAATGCGGCACGATCCACTACGTCAACCCGCGTCCGGTGGTCGGCACGATTCCGGTCTGGGGCGACGAGATCCTGTTGTGCCGCCGCGCAATCGAGCCGCGGCACGGCAAGTGGACGCTGCCGGCGGGCTTCATGGAGGTTGGAGAAACAACGGCCGGCGGCGCCATGCGTGAAACTCTTGAAGAGGCTGGCGCCCGGATTGAACTCGGACCGATCTTTTCGGTGATCGACGTTCCCCACGTCGAGCAGGTGCACATCTTCTTCCAGGCCCGACTGCTCGACCTGAGCTTTGCACCGGGCGAAGAAAGCCTCGAAGTTCAACTGTTCCGCGAGCACGCGGTTCCCTGGAGCGAGCTCGCGTTCCGGACCGTTGCGACCACGCTGCGCCACTACTTCAGTGATCGTGCGCGCGGCAGCTTCGGCGTCCACACGGAAGCAATCGAGCCGCCTGCACCGCGTCACGGCGTGTCAGGCACATGATTCCCTGGCTGTCCGCGGGGCAGCCGTTTCCGGGCGTCGACACCGCACTGCGGGCACCGAACGGACTGCTGGCTGCCAGTTCGGAGCTCACGGTCGAGCAGCTGATCGCGGCGTATCGACAAGGGATATTTCCCTGGTACGCGGAAGGCGAGCCGGTGCTCTGGTGGTCACCCGATCCCCGCATGGTGTTGTACTGCGACGAGTTCCGCGTCTCGCGCTCGTTGGGCAAGGCCCTGCGCCGTGCGGCCACCGGCTCCGACATCGAAGTGACGGTCGACCGGGACTTTGCGGGTGTCATGCAGGCCTGTGCCGCGCCGCGCTCTGCCGAGGTCGGCACCTGGATCACGCAGCAGGTCAAGGACACCTACGGCGCCCTGCACCTGCGCGGGCTTGCTCACTCGGTCGAGACGCGGATCGACGGCCGTCTGGTCGGAGGCCTCTACGGCGTCAGCCTCGGCCGCATGTTCTTCGGCGAATCGATGTTCGCCCACGCGGCCGATGCCTCCAAGATCGCGCTGGCAACTCTGGTGCGAATCCTGCAGATCGAGCGGGTGCCGGTGATAGACTGCCAGCAGAACACGAGGCACCTGGCCTCTCTCGGAGGACGCGAGATCGCACGAGACACGTTCTGCGCCCATGTGGCGAGCGCGGTGACCCTGGCGCCGATTGCCTGGGCCAAGTACCGGCACGCGCGGCTCAATGCGCTGCTGGCGCCGCCGTCGCCCTCTGCGGTGAGCTGACGTGGCGAATCTCAAGGAACTTCCCTTCTCGGCGCTGCAGTTTTACGCGACGGCGCCGTACCCCTGCAGCTATCTCGACGACCGTCAGGCCCGCTCGCAGGTCGCCACGCCCGCACATCTGATCAATGCGGATGTGTACAGCGAACTGGTCAAAATGGGCTTTCGCCGCAGCGGCATCTTCACTTACCGCCCCTACTGCGACGGTTGCCGTGCGTGCGTGCCCGTGCGCGTGCCGGTGGCCGAGTACCGCTCGAACCGGGCGCAGCGACGGGCCTGGCAGCACCACGCGGACCTGGTCTCGCGCGTGGCCACGCTGGCGTTCGACCCCGAGCACTACGACCTCTACCTGCGCTACCAGGCGACGCGGCACGCCGGCGGCGGCATGGACAACGACAGCAAGGAGCAGTACTCGCAGTTCCTGCTCCAGAGCAAGGTGAACACGCGGCTGGTCGAGTTCCGCGACCCGGTCGCTGACGGCAACGGCGTCGGTGCGTTGCGCATGGTGTCGATCATCGACCTGCTCAACGACGGCCTCTCGTCCGTATACACGTTCTTCGATCCCGACGTCGAGGCTGCCAGCTTCGGCACCTACAACATCCTCTGGCAGATCGAGCAATGCCGGGCGCTGAAGCTGCCGTACCTCTACCTGGGCTACTGGATCGCCGAGAGCCCGAAGATGGCTTACAAGGCGCGCTTCCGGCCGGTCGAGATATTGCGCAGCGGTCGCTGGGACCGCATGCGAGAGCCGCCCTCCCGGACCTAGTCCGGCCGGCACGCCGCTAAGATGGCGGCGTGCTGTATCCCCTGGCCCGTTCCGTCCTGTTCCGGCTCGACCCCGAGGTCGCGCACGAGCTGACTCTGTCCAACCTTGACCTGGCGGCCGGTTGCGGCCTGACCCGTGTCATTGCCGGCCGCGTCACCGACCTGCCGGTTCAGGTCATGGGTCTCACCTTCCGCAATCCGGTCGGGCTCGCCGCAGGCATGGACAAGAATGCCGCGCACATCGACGCCCTCGGAACCTTTGGCTTCGGGCACATCGAGGCTGG